>Ga0224512_10001429_pt1 | contig 22999 bp, 19 predicted proteins | sample SF_May12_sed_USG_4_FD_169103 | JGI IMG/M metagenome (GOLD analysis project Ga0224512, IMG submission 169103) | Sediment microbial communities from San Francisco Bay, California, United States - SF_May12_sed_USGS_13 | ecosystem: Environmental > Aquatic > Marine > Sediment | place: USA... | reverse complement strand
GAAGGCCGCCGCCCTCGCCCGGGACCTCGGCGATGCAAGCTTGCTTGCCAAGGCTGCCCTCGAGCATGGGTCTGCCCTGATCTTCGCCAACGTCGACGCGGAATTGGTCGCGTTGCTGGAAGAGGCGCTCGAGTTGCTCGAGAGCTCCGACAGCCCGTTGCGCGCGCGGTTGATGGCACGCCTGGCGGCTGCACTCCAACCGGCGTTAGACCCGGAGCCGCCGATGGAGTTGGCACGTCAGGCGATCGCCATGGCGAGACGAACCGGCGACAAGCAAACCTTGCTCGACACCCTGCGAGACGGCGGGTCCGCGATGGTCGACCTCGGGGATGTCGAAGAGCGACTTCTGCTCGATCGTGAACACGCCGCATTGGCCGAGGAGCTTGGGAACCCGATCGAGGGGCTTCGCGCCAACATGAGGTCCTTCATGGTCTTCGTGCAGCTCGGACGCTTGGATGATGCGTTTCGGACGCTCCACGCGTGCGAGCGCGCTGCCGACGAGCTCGACCACCCTACGTATCGATGGCGTTGCCAAGCGCTTCGCGTTTTGCGAGCCCTCTGGGAGGGAGACTTCGACGAGGCGGATCGATACCTCGAGGAGGTGCGCGCCCTGGTGGAACAAGCCGGTGACCCGAACGCGCGGCTTACCTACGCGTATCAAAAAGCGCGCATTCTCCTTTACCGAGGCGAGTTCGATGCCCAGCTCCCATTCGTCGACGAGCTCGAAGAGTCATGGCGAGGGACGGCTCTCGGTGGGGCAACGGCGGGGGTGTTGGTGGGTGCCGAGCATCTCATGTCGGGCCGTCGAGAGGCGGCCCTGCGGCGATTCGACGCCGAAGCGGTCGCGAAGCTCTTACACCTGGGCGACCCCTCCTCCGATCTATGCGCCGCGCGACTGTGTGCCGCCGCCGAGCACCGTGAGCTTGCTGAGCGCCTGTACAAGAAACTGTTACTTTCGAAAGAGAGTCTCTTCACCACCGGCATGATCGGCATGACGATCGAAGGCCCAGGAAGCTGGCCGCTTGCCCTGCTCGCCAAGTGCCTCGGACGCGAAGAAGACGCGCGCGCTCACTACGAAGACGCCATAGCGACCACGCGTCGTACTAACGGGCACCCTGTGAACACCTTGCTCGCCTGCGAGTACGCCGAGATGCTGGCAACCAGCACCGCCCCTGCCGACCGGCAGAGGGCTCTCGAGTTAGCGCAAGGCGCGGCCGTAGTCGCCGCACAACTCGGGATGCGTGATGCGGAAAAGCGGGCGCACGCGGTCACCTCCCAGTTGGAGGGTGCATCGGAGATAACCGGCGTGTCGCTGGCACCGAGCCCGCGTGTCGACATGAATCGAGTCGGTGACTCTTGGCTCATCCAGTACGGCGGAGCTGAGTTTCATCTGAGGGACATGAAGGGTGTGCGCCTACTGGCGCATCTGGTCGACAACCCAGGGCGCGAATACCACGTGCTGGATCTAAGCGGCGAAACGAGAACTTCGGAACACCGAGTCGATCGCGGAGACGCGGGCAGAGTGATCGATGAAGAAGCGCGGCAGCAATACCAAGCCAGAGTGGCAGCTCTGCGCGAAGAGCTGGAAGAGGCGGAAAGCTGGAACGACGCGGGCCGAACGGAACGAGTCCGCGGAGAGCTCGAGTTCCTGAGGCGCGAGCTCGCAAAGGCCGTCGGTCTTGGGGGTCGGGAGCGACGCGTGGGTGCGGCAGCAGAACGGGCTCGAATCAACGTGCAACGACGGATCCGCGACGCCATCCGTCGTGTCGAGGCGCATCATCCCGACCTTGCAAAGCACCTCGATCGCGCGGTCAAGACCGGTACGTACTGCAGCTACAATCCTTGAGCGGCGACGACCCCGTAAAGCCGGCGCATCGCCGTACGCTTTCTGCACTTTGGGGGCGCTGGGGACAGGCTCAGCTATACTAGAGAGGTGGTCATCGACTGAAGTATGGAAGTCTACGGGTATACGCATCCCGATTTCCGATCGCTACGGAACACGGTCAGATGGTGCGCTCCGAAAAGCGCAGGCGGTGCGGCGCTCGCAGTCTACCACCGCGGAGAGCTGGTCGCGGAGCTGGCCGCAGGCACGCGGGACCGCAGCGGGACTCCATTCGACCCCGACACCTTGTCGCTCTCCATGTCGACCGGCAAAGGTGTCATGGCGACCTTACTCCACGTGCTCGTCGATCGGGGTGTGGTCGAGCTCGACGCGCCCGTAGCCAAATACTGGCCGGGGTTTGCCAAAAACGGCAAGGACCGCATTACCGTGCGCCAAGCGGCTTCCCATCGAGCGGGTCTCTATTCGATCGGACGCGTGATCAAGTCATCCGAAGAGATGTTCGACTGGGACCACATGGTCGAGGTCATCGAAAACATGTCTCCGGCGCACACGCCTGATGCCGACTTTGGGTACCACGCGTGGACAGGCGGCTGGGTCATCGGCGAAGTATTGCAAGAAGCCACCGGTGAAAGTTTTCCGGCTTTGACCAAACGGTATCTCTCCGACCCTCTAGGGCTAGACGGCCTCTACATGGGGCTCCCCGAAAGCGAGCTCCCACGCGTAGCCGAGTTCTTCATCCCGAAAATTCCCCGGAAGATACTCAAAGGCCGACCGCGGGGCGTGCGGGCAAGAGTGCGAAAGACCGCATCGATGACGGTCCGCATCAGTTCGGCGATCGGCCATGCGGCAGACGCGATGATCCCACCGGGCCTCGGGAGTGTGCTCGGGGACCCGCGCTGGCTTACTTCGGTCATCCCGTCAGGCAACGGCGTGTTCAACGCGCGTTCTTTGGCCCGACTTTTTGGCGCGCTGAGCCTCGGCGGAGCAATCGGCGGCGTTCGACTGATGTCTGCCGAAACCCTTGCTGAAGCGACCCGAGACCAGAACGCGGCAATCGGTCGCGTCATCCCCTTTCCGCTTCGCTTCAAGGTCGGCTACATGCGCCCGGTGTCGCTCGGGTTCCGTGTCCCGTACGGAAACAGCCGACTCGACATCGGCGTTCCGAGCCCACACGCCTTCGGCCATTTCGGGTTCGGTGGCTCTGGCGCATGGGCGGACCCCGAACGGCAGCTCGGTGTTGGCCTCGTCACGAATTGTTTCAGCGGGCGCATTCCGGGAGACCTTCGGACGGTTGCAGTTGCCACGGCAGCGGCGCGGGCAGCGGATCGTCGCGATCGTTGAACGCATTCTTGCGGGAATACTGCGTGCGCGATATTGGGCGAGGGCATGCCGGTGCTCGCCCTCCTCTTCTTCGTTACGGCCGTGCTGTACGCAGCTGTCGGCTTTGGGGGCGGGTCGACCTACAACGCGCTGTTGGTTCTCGCCGAAACCGACTATCGAGTCCTTCCGTCGGTGGCTTTGCTCTGCAATCTGATCGTAGTGACCGGTGGAGTGCTCCAGTATCGACGTTCCGGTGATTTGAATCTGGGCTTCGTGCTTCCGTTCGTCGCCCTATCGATCCCGATGGCCTGGTTAGGCGGTCGAGCTCCGATCGAGCAGAGCACCTTCGTCTTGCTGCTTGGGTTGTCTCTGTTCGCCGCAGGGGTCGCGATGTGGTTCCAGAAGCCGAGGGTCGACGCGGCACCGTCGGGCTCGCCACTCGTCAACTGGTTCGTCGGCCTCCCGCTTGGGGCCGGCTTTGGTCTTCTCGCGGGCATGGTCGGGATCGGGGGCGGTATCTTCCTCGCGCCTTGTCTGCATCTTCTTCGCCTCGCCGAACCTAAGCGCATCGCGGCGACGGCGAGTTTCTTCATCATGGTCAACTCGATCGCCGGGCTGATCGGTCAAACGATGAAACAAGGAACGCTCGAGCATCTCGAGGCGATGACAGACTACGGATGGCTCGCGCTTGCGGTTCTGATCGGAGGGCAAATCGGAAGTCGTTTGAGCACGGGCGCACTTTCGGGGCGCGTGGTGAAACGGCTCACGGCGATCCTCGTGCTCTACGTCGCCGGTCGGCTCCTCTACATGAGCTTCGCCTGACGTGCTCGGACTTTGGAATTCACGATCGCGACGACCGAGCCCAGAGACACGACCCCGATGATGTACGCTCCGCCGTAGTCGAAAATGTGCTCGTGGACTTGGCTGAGGAAGAAGCTCGCCCCCAATCCGATCGCGTAGGCGAGCCATGGCTGATCGCCCCACCGGATTCGTTGTCGCTTCGTCATGACCGCGACGAACGGCCAAAATGAGGTCGATGCTACATAAGCTCGGTATTCCTCACCCAACTCCGCGATGAGGCGGCGGTCCTGATGCAAGCCCCCGACGACGCTCAGCACGACGAAACCAAGAAAGAAGACGAAGGTGGCCGGATGGACCGATAGAAGCGCGTGTGCGGCAGCCCAAAGCGCCACCCCGGAAAAAAACGGATGACGAGTGACCTGTTGAATGCCACGCGCAGGGATGATCCGATGGCGAAACACCGACATCGGAAGCCCTGGGTAAACCAGCACTCCCGCGACGAAGATCGAAAAGCCCACGACCGATAGCGCGAACAACGCGCCGCCGACCGGCGGAAGCGTGGTGAGAAAAGTGGCGTGTGGGTCGTCGAGGAGATGGCCGGCCACGTAGTGCACCAAACCCGCGAACGTCGCGATGGCAAGGACGGAGTACGAAACGATGAAGCCGGTTTCGCCAAGCCGCTCAACGAGCCGCGTACGCACTTTCTCGGTCGTCAGAAAGACGTGTGTTCCCCCGAAAAGAGCCCACCACAGGGCCGTGATCCAACCCGGTCCCATCGCCATTCTCCGATCAGCCGCGATGGATGTACTGCTCGAGCTGCTCGATGGTCAAGTCTTGCTCGGCGACGATGCTTCGCACCAGGTCCCCGATCGACAGGATCCCGAGGAGCTCTCCGTTTTCCATGACGAGCAGGTGACGTGTGCGCTTACCGGTCATGATGGCCATGCATTCACGCGTCGTGTCCTCGAGCCCAACTGCCAAGACCTCGCGTTCCATGGCCTCGCGCACGGGCGTGGTCGGGGACGCCTTTCCACGGAGAAACACATTGCGCGCGTAGTCACGCTCGCTGATGATCCCGACGACTTTGCCTTCGTCGGTCACCACGATCGCGCCGATATCGAGGTCCGCCATCCGCTTGATCGCTTCGTAGACCGCGGCGTCGGGACCGATGGTCTCGACGGCGTGCCCTTTTTGTCGCAACAACTGAGCTACAGTAGCCATAGGAGCCGAGGATAGCACCTTCGTCCACTTGGTAGAACCTCCCCTCGAAGGCGCTGATTCGAGGCGCGTCAGGGCTGCTGCGTGATCCCCCGGCCGGCCGCGGTAAAGCTCACCGTCGCCCGCTCGATCTGGGTCGCACTTTCGGTGCCGAGATCTGGTCGACAAACACCGCCGTACTGGCGGTCGTTGTCGCTCTCGGCGGTCACGACGTAGACACCCTTGGGCGTCGTTTCGATCCGGCGAATCTCCCAAGGCAAGCCCCCAGTGAGCTCTTCGAGCTGCCGGGTGATCGCCTCACTCGTCAGCTCCAGGACGCTGATCTCGAGCCCCTCTTTCAGCTTTGGGATGAAGTCGTTGTTGCACTTTGGACGACAACAATAGGGCTCCATTTCCACGTGTGCGCTCGCCTCATCGAGGGTGAAGGTCGGCTTCCCGTCGGCGGCACCGAGCTCTCCACAGAAGCGGACACTCAATGGGTGGGTCTTGCAATCGCCAATCCCGAAAAGCTCGATCCATCCAGCGAGGAACGCCTGCCCTACCACGCCCCAGACGTAGTCCGCGTCCGGCCTGGTCTCGGGGCTGCTGTTCGCGGCCCAATAGGTTCGCAAGCACACCTGCCGCTCGGCGGCTTCGTTGACGTGGAAGTGGAACTCGGGAAAGCTGTCCGTGCGAGGGTGGATCCCGGCCCAGGTATCGACCCAGAACTTCACGTCTTCGACCTTTTCCTGTCGCGCGGCGGCCTCGATGCTGGGGGCGATCTCGTCAAACAGGACTTCGGCGATCCCGCGGTTTTGGAGCATCGGCCCGAGGACGAAGTCCCACTGCGGGTCGCGATCCTTCCATTCCCAGGGGATGAAAATCGAGCATGCACCAAGGTCGACGTTGAACACGACTTCATCCTCGCCAAGCGTCCCGACATCGATCGGCCCAGTCCAACGCGCGGACATCCATTGCCCCGCGGCGTCGCTCGTTCGCGGCGGGTGCCACGGGTCGTTCGATTGAGCCCAAGTGTGCTGCCCTTTGACCAGCCGCGAAAAGCCATCGCCGTGCCAAGTCCACGACATCCCGCCGTGCCCCTCGGTGGCAAACCGGCTGGTTCGATACCGATCGGCGCTCAACGTCACCCCCTCGCTCGACGCCTGGAGAGAGCGCTCTCCGCAGTGGACTCGCCCAATCGTCTGCTCGTAGTCGGATGTACACACATTGATCTCGCCGTGAGCGCGCGTCGGTGCACTGAGAACCCCTACTTCGTCGACGACTCGCATGGTCGTCGCGAACCCGCTGCCACCTCGATGCCAGGACAAGTATGGAACCGGCCCGTTGTAGGCCAGCGTCACATACTCGGTGGTGTAAAAGTCGTGCCAAGCACCATCTCCTCCCCTGACCTGAAGCTGCACGGGCGGGGTCAGCTTCCTCGCGGCGATGACGATGGGTGAGTCGGCGTCCTCGATGACGATGTACCCCTTGGTTGGGCGCGTCATTTCGCGCTCGCAGTCCGCCTCAGCACCAAAGAGCAGCGGCATGATCAACAGCATGAAGAAAGGACGGCGTGGCATGGGTCTCCGGAGTGTCCTCCAACAGTCTACTCGGGACGGGACCTCTTCCAAACAATGACGAAGCTACCGAGATGCTATGCTCGGTGCCATGCGCAAAGGACGTTTTGCCAACCTCACGGTGCACCTGGCCGGCGGGACAGATCGCGAAGGCGGTGGAACCGGCCCTCTCGTCGTGTTGATGCACGGCTTTGGGGCACCTGGCACCGACTTGGTGGGTCTGTGGCGTGTGCTCGATGTCCCGCGCGACGTTCGGTTTGCGTTCCCCGAAGCGCCAAACGAGTTGCCGGGGATGTTTGGAGCGCGCGCCTGGTGGATGCTCGATATGGCGCGAATGGAGCGGGCGATGATCGAAGGCCCGAAAAGCTACGCGTCAGAGGTTCCGCCGGGGATGGAAGAGGCGACCGATCAGGTGGTCGAGGTGATCGCGGCGCTCCAAAAAGAGCTGGGCGTGCCCGACGCCCAGTTGATCGTTGGCGGGTTCTCGCAAGGCTCCATGGCGGCGTGCAACGCGGTGTTCACCCGCGGCGTCTCACCGGCAGGCCTGGTGATATTATCGGGCACCCCCGTCAACCTTCCTGCTTGGTCCGCAGGCATGGAGGCGGGCACAAAGCCGGCGGTCTTTCAAAGTCACGGGAGCCAAGACCCATTGCTGTCCTTCGCAGCGGCCGAAGAGCTACGAGACGCCATGCAGCTTCATGGGCTGCAGGTGCAGTGGTCTCCATTTCGGGGAGGACACGAGATCCCGGCGCCGGTGATGGAGGGGTTGGGCGGTTTTCTCTCGGGCGTCGCAGCGCCAGCCTAGACGGTCGGCAGTGACACTTTCGGGGTTGCCACCGGGCCCCGCTGGGGGCGCCACTCGTCTAGGCTCGAGGCGCGTCGAACGCAGGCGATTGTGCAGCTATCCTCACATCCCTTGGGGCGGTCATACTCGCGTTTGAGGTCGTCGCGCGTGTAGTCGAGCAGCGCAATACCAGGTTCGGCTCGGCGCTGGCTGCAGTAGGCCACCTTCCCGAACTCATCGATATAGAGGTACCGAGCGCCCGCCCGGCAGCGCCACGGCGCCGTTCCCCCTTGGAGCATCTTTTGTTCCCAGCCTTCGCCGAACTGGTGGAAGAAGCTCTTGTTGCAGAGCGCTCGCATCTCTTCGTAGAACTCCGGAAGAATATCCCCGATCAGCCCTGGGTCGATCTGGCCCTGTTCGTCGTGCAAGAGACCAACGGTCATGTAAAACCCCAACGCGCGAATCTCGTCGATCAGTTGGCGGGTTTGCGCTGGGGGAGACGATCCGAGCACGGCATTGATGTTGAGCTTGAACTTGGCATGCTCCTTGAGCACCAACAGCCGCTTCTTGATCTTCGACCACGACTTCTGTGAAACCTCGTTGGGTTCCATGTTGTCGACCGAGACCTGCAGCAACGAAAGGCCCGCGTCGTTCATGCGCTCCGTCCAGCCTTTGGTGACTGGGTAGGCGTTGGAGATCGCGGTCACGACCATGCCGTGCGAGACCGCCCGAGCGACGACCTCGTCCAGTTTGGGGTGCATGAAGGGCTCGCCCCCGGTCAACGTGAGGACCAGACAGCCCAGCTCAGCCAGATGGTCGACCCGCGCGAAGAGCTCCTCGACGGGGATGGGCGGCGAATGGTCGTCGTACTCGTTGCAGTAGCCGCAGCTCAGATTGCACCTGCGGATGACCACGAGCTGGGCGAGCAGGGGCGATTCGGGCCGTCGCATCGCGTTGAGCGCGCGCGTAGCCGTCTTGAACGGATGCGGAGGAATCGGACGCAACCGTTCCTGCAGGGAGTCGTGGAGCACCTGTGGGCGGCTAGCAGGGCCTCGATTCCAGGTCAAGCCCGCCTACTCCAACTCACGCGCGGCTACGAGGCGCTCTGCTTCGGCGTGGGCCTCTGGGGTGTCGACGTCGATCCACGTCGCATCGCCTACATCCGCCGCCTTCATTCGACCCTCCGCGGCTAGGCGTGCAACCCCTTGTGACAGGGAGCATCCAGCGGGACCGTTGACGGCATCGAGCGCGTCGATGAACGCTGGAGTGATCACGAAAACGCCGGTGTCTAGTGCGTTGTAGTCGTCGAGGGTTTTGCCGATCGCCGTGATACGGTCTTCCCGCACCCGGACTTTGGTCGCGTCGTCGAGATCGAAGCACGCGTCGATACGATAGTCGACACCGAGCACCGACTCTCGCTCAGCTACCGGACACGAAACCACCGATGACAGCAGCCGCGGTGACCAAAGATGGTCGCTCATCAGGAGCAACGTCGGCCCCGTCACGAAGTCGCGCGCCTTCAACACCGAGTTGCCGTTGGGCTTTTCATATTCATCGTTGGGGAAGAACGAAAGCTTCGCCCGGTGCTCGTACCCGGAGAGACCGCTCTTCAACTCGTCACCGAGGTGACCGATGACGACCCCGATCTCAAGTGTCCCCGCCTTCTCGAGGGCCCTGATTATGCGAACGATGAGAGGAACGCCACCGACGGTGCGCAGGGGCTTCGGCAACGGGCGGCCATCGGCAAGGCGACTGCCGAGACCGGCGGCGAGGATGACTCCCCGGCCTCGTGTGGATGGTATGGTCATAAGTAAGCCGATGGGCTGTAGTCGACGTGTAGCCAAATCTTCACACCCGTGAAGTGGATTCACGGGGTCGTAGCAAAGTGGTCACATCGCCGGCGCTCCTCACTTCGAGGTTGCCCAGACGGGTAAGCTCTTCGATGGTCCTGCGGGTCGCACGGCGTTGCCAAAAGATCGCGACCAAGAAGATGCCATTCATCAGGAAGACTCGGATGTAGAGGTAGACGTCAAGGCGGTCGAGCATGGCGCATATCGCCATCAGGTAGGTGTGCGGCGCCAAGGACACGAGCGCCCAAAGCCGCATCGGCCCGAGGTTCTCTTTCCTATAGATTTCGGATGTTTGGTCGTCGCTCTGGAGCAGCTGGCTCAGGCGCCAGGCGTCTGGGTTGAGCCAGCTGACGATCGCCTTTTGCCGTTCTAAGTGGGGTACCAGAATGTACTTCATCGCCATCTGAATGATCGGACCTTCGTGACGGGCAGCTTCGACGCTCTCCTCGATGGCATCGGCATCACGGCCTTCTCCGCCTTGGCCGGGACGGGTCCCCCGCAGGTACGACTCCTTGTAGAAATCATAAGCGGCAAGGTGCACTACCGTGAGGCCCACAGCCGGGACCATTAGGGCAAGATGGTAAGGATTATGGTGGGTTACCCAGATGTGGTAGAAGGCTGGGAAGACGGTGAAGACCGCGACCAACGCATCTGCCGACCCGTCCAGCGCTCGCCCGAATTCCGATTGTAGATCCTTTGCCCGAGCGAGGATTCCATCCGCGCCATCCAAAATGGCAGCACCCCACAGGCAAGCGCCCCCGACGAGCATGGCGGTCGGGGATCCCCAGATGAAGGCACAACCGGCAACGAGGCCTATCACGACGCTCGATAGGGTGATCATATTCGGGGTGATGGGAGTCCCGAAGATCGACCTGACGAACAAATATGCGAGCGTCCGGTGCAGGTATCGGTTGACCGGATCTTCTACGTCGTTCGATTTCAGGACGCTGCTCAGCCGTGGCAAAGACGCTGCTTCACTGCGCATGGCCGGCCCCAAATGCAAGAAGCGTGCCGCCTTTTGCGAGATGGATTACAATCTGACAGCACGGGCCTTGACGGGGCCATGGCAAAGACGAGCGAGCGGGTGGGCTAGGTGAGCAACCTCCTCGAGAGGCTGGCCGACCTGCAGATCCGCCGCCCTTTTGTGATTCTCCTCCTCGCAGCGTCGATCTGCGCCGGCTCGTTGCCTCTGATCCGCAATCTCGGTCTCGATAGCCGTTTCATTGCTCTGCTTCCGGAGAGCCGCCCGAGCGTCCAAGACCTCGAGAGGGTTCGGGATCGCGTTCTAGGTCTGTCGGCGCTCACGGTCGCGGTGCAGTCACCCTCGAGGAACGTGGACGCGATGCGGCGCTTCATCGGGGATCTCGTGAAGCGGCTCGAAGAGCTTCCCCCTGATGAAATCGGTGTCATCGATTGGAACATCGGCGCGTACGATGAGTTCGTCCGCGAACACAAGCACCTCTACGCTTCGCTCGACCTCTTGGAACGCCTGCGGGACTCCCTCGAAGAGCGCTACGATAGAGAACGGCTCAAGAACAATCCGTTTTGGGTGGACCTCGAAGAGGACGACGAACGGGAAACGCTCGAAGACATCTTGGACGAGCTCGAGACCGAAAGCGAACGGGGGGAAAAGACATCCGAGCAGTTCCCCGACGGTTATTATCAACACGAGGACGGCGACTTGATCGCGATGTTCATTCGCTCCGAGGTCGGAAGCGATGCGAGTACCGCTGGCCGTATTATTGACCGTGTGCAGGCCGAGATCGACCGGCTCGACCCACCCTCGTATGGGCCAGATCTCGTGCTGACGCTGTCCGGCGATGTCATCATGGCCGAGGAAGAGCAACAAACGATCGCACGCGAGCTCGTTTTGGCCACGACGCTCACCGTTGCAACGGTCCTCCTGCTCATCGTTCTCTTTTTTGGGCGCCCACGAGCCATCGTCTTGTTGGGCGCTGGGCTCGTGCCGCCCGTGCTAGCGAGCTTTGCCGTGGCAGACATCACGGTGGATTCGCTCAATGCGTCCACCGCCTTCTTGGGAAGCATCATCATCGGGAACGGTGTGAACCCCAACATCATCTGGCTTTCACGCTATTTCGAGCAGCGACGGGGGGGGTCGGACGTAGGGGACGCCATCCACAGGGCGCACCAGAACACTTGGCTCGCCACGATGATCGCCTCAGGTGCGGCGGCCCTCGCATACGGCTCGCTGATGATCACTGACTTCCGTGGCTTTCGTGACTTTGGGATCATTGGAGGAGTCGGGATGATCCTCTGCTGGGTTTCCTCAATCACCGTGTTGCCAGCCGCAGTGGTTGCCTATGAACGGTTTCGTCCGTTCCCCACGGCAAAGGAAAGGAAGCGACAATGGGGACGCTACGCCGACGCGTTTGCTGCTGTTGCCGAACGAGCGCCCAGGGGCGTTGTCGCGGCGTCCGGGGTGCTCTCGCTCCTCTCCGTGGTGTTGGTCACCTACGCTGTCATCCAAGATCCTTTCGAATACGATTTCAGCAAGCTTCGATCCGTTCGCCAGGAGAGCAACTCTGAGGCGCGCCGCGTGCAGGGGCGCGTGAACGACATCCTGGCCTCTCACGAGCAAGGGCGAGGGATTGCCGTACTGCTCGACAGCGTCGACGACGTTCCGATCATTGAAAAGCAACTCGATGCGATGCCTCCATCGATCCATGCGGGACATCATTCGTTGTACGAGTTCTTGCCCCAAGACGCTTCCCAAAAGCTACCGCTCCTGGGCGAGATCCGCCAGCTCTGCATCGATATCCGTGACGACGTCGAAGACGAAGAGACTTTACGAAAGATTGATGACAACATTCCGCCCGAGAGAATCGAAGTGCCGACTCTCGGCGACCTTCCGGAGGAAGTGGCCCTTCGTTTTGCGGAAAAGGACGGCACTCGCGGGCGAATCATGGTGGTCGAGGAGGCCGAGGAGGCGTCGATTTGGGACGGTCGCTACCTGGTTCGATGGGCCGAGGCGCTCAGGACCCTTCGCATGTCCGATGGGTCTCGACCTCCTCTCGCTGGTCGCGCCCCGGTTTTCGCCGACATGATCAGCGCCGTCTACAACGACATGCCGAAAGCGATCGGCGCCGCTTTCTTGGCGACCGTAGTGCTGGTTCTGGCCTCGTTTCGCCGCCGTCGTGACAGCCTGCTTTCGATTATGGCCTTGCTCATGGGCATTCTGTGGATGGCCGGCGCCATGGCTGGTCTCGGTATGAAGCTGAACTTCCTGAACTTCGTCGCTTTCCCGATTACCTTTGGCAACGGCGTCGACTATTCGATCAACGTCTTGAGGCGTTACCGTCTCGAGGAGCAAGCAGGAAGCGAAGAGCCCATTTCGTCGGCCGTGCGACTCTCTGGGGGCGCGGTCGTTCTCTGCTCATTGACCACGATCGTGGGGTACACGTCGCTTTATGTCAGCGCAAACCAAGCGATGAACTCGTTTGGCCTCGCCATGGCAATCAGCGAGGTTACCTGTTTGATGGCTGCGGTGCTGACCATGCCGGCCGTGATGATCATGCTCAGCCAACGAAAGGAGAGTCGATGAGCAACCACCCCGTCGTGCCGAGGCGCATCCTTTTCAGTTACGAGAACCTACTGCCGACGAGGGAGGCGGATGCCGAGGCGATCTTCAATACCGCTGCGGCGCTCTCCAAACGCGGACACGACACGATAGTCGCAGTCCCCGCGCCGCCCGATCTCGGTCCAGGCTTCGAACGCGAGGTGCTCGATTACTACAGCATTGATGCGCCCTTGCGAATCACACCTATGCCGAGCTTCACCAAGAACATCGCGCTCCAACACGCCTACCACGCGATCCACTTTCCCGAACACCCGGCATTTGCAGACGCCGACTACATCAACGCGCGAAACCCGATCGTCGTGATGCGCGCGTTGCAGGCTGGGCAGCGCGTGCTCATGGATCACTACCGCCCGTGGGGCGATCAGTTTCCACCACTCCAACCGGTATTCCGGCGCTTCATGAACCACCCTGGGTTCCTGGGTTTGGCCGTGCACTCCGCCTATGCGTACCAGTCGTATCGGAGGCTTGGAGTTCCTGAGGCGAAGCTTCGGGTCGTTCACAACGGTTTTGACCCGAGCAGAATGGAGCCAGTGCTCTCGAAGCAGGAAGCACGCGCGGTTCTCGACTTCCCTCCGCAAATGCCGATCGTTACCTACGCTGGGCGCATCAACAGCAAGAAGGGGCTCGACGTGATTCTGGAGCTGGCCGGCCGGATGCCGGAGGTGCTGTTCGTTCTCGTAGGCTCGGCCGGGCGCGGGCCGATCGAAATCGAGGCCGAGGCCAAGGACAACGTGCGCGTCGTACCTTGGCAAACCTCTTCAACGATCTCGCCCTACCTCTACGCGTCCGACGTTCTCACGATCCCTCCGTCTTCCGCCCCGCTCCAGCAAGCAGGCAATACCGTCTTGCCACTCAAGATATTCCTGTACCTCGCAGCTGGGCGTGCGATCTTCGCGGGAGCCAGTCCTGACACAGCCGAGATGCTCGAGCACGATCGCAATGCGTGGTTGGTTGCAGCGGGCGATGCATCGGAGGCCGAGCACCAGCTCAGGGTCCTCTTGAGCGACACGAACCGGCTCGAGCGACTGGGACAAGCAGGTCGAGAACAAGCAGCAGGACTCACCTGGGACAGCCGGGCCGCAAAGATCGAAGCCTTCGCTGAGGAATGCTTGGCAAGAGACCCTGCCGGAGTTGAAAAGGAGCCATGGTCGGCCTCCGCATGCGCGCGAGACACCATGAAGTGGCTCGTCACCGGCATCTCGACCGGGAAGTGGATTTACCGATAGCCGCGGCGGGGCGACGTGCGGCGGCAGTGTGATATAAGGCCACCTCGCACCAATAGGAGTAGACAGGAATGACGCAGCCAAAACTCAAGCCAGCCACAGGCAAGCTGGGCGTTCTTTTGCCGGGGATGGGTGCGGTAGGGACGACGTTCATCGCGGGAGCCCTTTTAGCGCGCAACGGAGTGGCGCGACCGATCGGCTCGTTGACTCAAATGGACACGCTTCGACTAGGCAAGCGGACCGAGGCACGTTCGCCCATGATTCGTGACTTCGTGCCGATCGCCAACATAGACGACTTGGTGTTTGGTGGATGGGATCTCTTCCGAGACAATGCATACGAGGCGGCCATCAAAGCCGAGGTCCTGACGACCGACCACCTGAATGCCGTCAAGGATGAGCTCTCGGCGATTAAGCCCATGGAATCGGTGTTTTTCCCGGAGTACGTCAAGCGCCTCCGCGGCGAGAACGTGAAGGCCAGCGAAGACAAGATGGAGCTCGCAGAAGCGGTTCGCGAGGACATCCGTCGCTTCAAGAAAGAAAACGGGCTCGATCGCTGTGTCGCAGTGTGGTGCGGCTCGACCGAAGTGCATCGCGAGCCGACAGAGGTTCACTCGTCCTTGAGTAAGTTTGAGGAAGGCCTACGACGCTCGGATCCGGCCATCAGCCCGTCCCAGGTCTACGCATACGCCTGCCTACGTGAGGAGGTGAGCTATTCGAACGGCGCACCACACCTCACTGCCGGTGACGTTCCCGCGATGTTGGAGCTCGCGCGCGAAACCCGCACACCGGTGTCCGGCAAGGACTTCAAAACCGGGCAAACCCTGATGAAGACGGTGCTCGCTCCCGGCCTTCGAGCACGCATGCTCGGCATTCGTGGTTGGTTTTCCACCAACATCCTAGGCAATCGCGACGGTGAGGTCCTCGACGACCCCGATAGCTTCAAATCGAAAGAAGTCAGCAAGCTGGGCGTCCTCGAGACCATTCTGCAGCCGGAGCTTCATCCCGAGCTCTACCAAGACATGTACCATAAGGTGCGCATCGAGTATTACCCGCCGCGCGGCGACCAGAAAGAGGGTTGGGACAATATCGACATCTTCGGTTGGCTCGGCTATCCGATGCAGATCAAAGTCGATTTTCTCTGTCGCGATTCGATTCTCGCTGCGCCCTTGGTTATGGACTTGGCACTCTTCATGGACCTCTCCCATCGTGCAGGCCTCAGCGGCATTCAGGAGTGGCTCTCCTTTTACTACAAGAGCCCGATCACCCCGGAGGGGCTGTACCCCGAAAACAATCTCTTCATTCAGCTAGGCAAGCTCAAGAACACCTTGCGCTGGATGAAGGGTGAGGAGCTGATCACCTATCTTGGTCGCGAATACTACGAGTGAGATCATCCGATGAATGAGTTCGACTACGGCTTCGAAGCCACTTTGACCGGGAGCTTTGACGAGGTGCTGGACCGGGTCGCCGGGGCTTTGAAGAAAGAAGGCTTCGGCGTTCTCACGAAGATCGACGTCGCCGAGACGCTCAAGAAGAAACTAGGCGTAAAGTTTCGCCAATACGCGATCCTCGGCGCTTGCAATCCACTGCTCGCGAAGCAGGCGCTCGAGCACGATCGCAACATCGGCCTCCTATTACCTTGCAATGTGGTTGTGCAGAGCGAGAACCCAGGCGAGGTGTCCGTCTCGATCGTGGCACCCAGAGCCATGTTCTCGGTGGTCGATGACCCTGCCCTCGAGCCGGTGGTGACTGAAGTGGACGCGCGCCTGCGGCGGGTCATCGGCGCTTTGCAGAACTGAGCCATAGCGTGAATCCCCCGCAGCGCGACTTCCGCGTACAACGGGTCATCCTGATCGAGGGGACCGCGAACGTCTTGGTGCTGGGGCTCAAGCTTGCCGTGGGCCTTTCTACAGGCTCGTTTGCGGTGATAGGAGATGCGGTTCATTCGCTCGGCGACGTCGCGAACAACGTGATCGCGTGGATTATCGTGCGGATGTCGGCGAGGCCCGCTGACCGAGAGCACCCCTACGGCCATCGCAAGTTTGAGACGTTGGCGGTCTTCGTGCTCGCGGCTCTGCTCGTCGTGCTTGCCATCGAGTTGGCACTCGGCGCGCTACGTCACCAAGCCGGTCCGCCGGTCTCCCATCCCTGGGCCGTGGGCGTGATGTTGGTCGTACTCGGGGTGAACATCGGACTAACTTCCTGGGAGAACGCGTGGGCCAAACGACTCGGCTCGGACATTCTCGCCGCCGACGCGCGACACACCCTCGCCGACGTGCTCACGACGATCGTCATCATCGTAGGCTGGCAGCTCGCCGCGCGCGGCTATCCATGGATGGACACCATCTGCGCACTCGGGGTCTCGATGTTCGTGCTCTTTCTCGCGTTTGGTCTTTTTCGACGAGCGGTGCCTATCTTGGTCGACCGAATGGCGCTGGAGCCGGAGGAGCTCACCGCTTCGGTGCTTTCGGTTCCAGGCGCCCGCTCCGTGAAGAGTGTGCGCTCTCGATCGAAGGGATCCTCGGCTGCCGTAGATATCGTGGTGGGGGTGAATGCCAGCCTGAGCATGGAGGAGGCCCACGCGATCGCCGACGCGGTCGAGGCCAAGCTTGCCGACGACTTCGGCGTCGAGGACGCGACCGTTCACATCGAGCCCGACACGCTATAGACTCCGCAGCCGTGACGGCCGAGTGCATTCTCGCGATCGATCTCGGGACGAGCGGCCCCAAAGTGGCGCTCGTCACGACCGATGGCGAGGTGCTGGCGTCCGAGGTCGAGTCGACGGAGCTCTTCCTCAGCGAGGGCGGGGGCGCTGAGCAGGACCCCGACGATTGGTGGCGGGCGATTGTGACGGCGACCCGGCGGATCACCGACCGCCATCTGGTCCCGACCGAGCGGATCATCGCCGTAGCCGTGACCTCCCAATGGGCCGGCACGGTCCCGGTCGACGAGGCCGGTGATGCGCTCTCGCGGGCTATCATCTGGCTGGATTCGCGCGGCGCGAAGTACGTGCCCGAAGTCGCCGGCGGCTTGGTTCGTATTCAAGGTTACGGCGCGCTGAAGCTCGAAAGCTGGATTCGTAAGACCGGTGGAGTACCGAGCCTGGCCGGCAAGGAGCCGGTGGCGCACATCTTGTTTCTGCGACACGAACGACCGGAGATCTACGCCGCTGCGTACAAGTTCATGGAGCCCAAGGATTATCTGAACCTGCGGCTCACCGGGAAGTTCCTCGCGACGATCGACTCGATCGCGCTTCATTGGGTCACGAACAACCGCAATATCGACAACGTGCACTACGACGAGCAGCTGTTGGCGCAAACCACCTTGCCCCGCAAGAAGCTTCCCGACCTGACGCGCGCAGTAGACGTGATCGGGACCCTGACACCGAAGGCCGCGGTAGAGCTTGGGCTCGACGAGAACACCAAAGTCGTAGGAGGCACGCCCGATGTTCCGGCGGCAGCGGTTGGCTCCGGGGCAGTGGGGGATTTCGAGGGGCATATCTACGTCGGGACCTCCTCTTGGCTGACCTGTCACGTGCCCTTCAAGAAGACGGACCTGATTCACAACATGGCGTCGCTCCCCTCCGCGCTGCCAGGTCGCTATTTCATCGGCAACGAGCAAGAAACGGCGGGCGCCTGCATGACTTGGCTGCGCGACAGCGTGTTTTGCCGCGACGATGCGCTCGATCCGGGGGCTCCGCCCGACGACGTGTTCGAGCGCTTCGGCGAGCTCGCGGCGGGGGCACCTGCAGGAAGCGACAAGCTGATCTTCACGCCATGGCTCTATGGCGAGCACACCCCGGTCGCCAATCCGTACTTGCGCGCGGCGTTTTCGAATGTGTCGTTGCGGACGACCCGTGCGCACATGATCCGTGCGGTGATGGAAGGGGTCGCATACAACACGCGCTGGCTCATGCGAGGGGTCGAGTCATTCATCGGCCACCCGTTCGAGGGGCTTCGGTTCATCGGTGGCGGTGCGAAATCCGAGCTTTGGTGTCAGATCTTTGCGGATGTGCTCGATCGTCCGATCGACCGGGTCGCCGATCCGCTTTCGGCAAACGTGCGTGGCGCAGCCTTCGTCGCCGCAGTGGGGCTCGGCAGGCTGAAAGTCGAGGACATCGCCTCACGGGTTCCGATCGAAAAACGCTATGTGCCGAACCGAAACCATCGATCGATTTATGACGAGCTGTTCAAGGCTTTTTTGGAGATCCAGAAGAACAGCGAAGCCATGTACAACCGTCTCAACGCTTAGGGGCGCCACGCGGGGTGGCCCACTCGTCGGTGGTGCGGTACGCAAGGCCCATGGACATCAAGGACCTTGCGAACGTCCGCCTCGGGCCCCTCGAGCCTCTGGTCGCACGCATCTACCGGTATGCGAAACGTTTGCCGATCGTCAAAGAAAAGCTCGAAGCGGAGTACGCGCCGATCATGAAAGAGCTTCGCAAGGCGGCGAAGCCCTACGCCGATCAAGTCGACAGTCACGCCTACCTTCCCGCCGAGGGCAAGCCGCGCGCCGACATTCTGGCAGAGATCCGTGAGCTCGACCGGCGGGAGGCCGACCGCTGGAGAGACGGATACGTGTCGGGAGCAGTCTATCATGGTGACGCGGATCACATCGCGTTTCTCAACGAAGCGTACGCGATCACGTCGCAAACGAATCCGCTCCACTCAGACTTGTGGCCAAGTATTGCGAAGTACGAAGCGGAGATCGTTTCGATGACCGCCAACATGCTAGGCGCGCAGCAAGCGACGGACGTGCAGGTGTGTGGAGCGGTGTCGAGCGGCGGGACCGAGAGCATCATGCTTGCCATGCGGAGCTACCGCGACTGGGCGCGCGAGACCAAAAGGATCACGTCGCCAGAGCTCGTCGTGCCCACCACTGCGCACGCCGCATTCGACAAGTCGGCCCAATACTTCGGGATCAAGCTCGTGAAAGTACCGGTTGGGCCGGACTGTAGGGCGGACGTCGCTGCGACGAAAAAGGTCATCAACCGTCACACGATCTGCGTCGTTGGCTCGGCGATCTCGTTTCCCCACGGGGTGATCGATCCGATCGAAGAGCTATCGGAGCTCGCTCGAAAACGCGGAATCGGCTTCCACACCGACGCCTGCCTAGGTGGTTTCATCCTGCCGTGGGCTCGACAGCTCGGCTACGACATTCCGGCCTTCGACTTTCGGTTACCGGGTGTGACCTCGATGTCCGTGGACACCCACAAGTACGGGTACGCAGCAAAAGGCACGAGCGTGGTGCTCTATCGCGACTACGACCTCCGGCACTACCAATATTACAAAGTCGCCGACTGGCCGGGCGGGCTCTACTTCTCGCCGACGTTCGCCGGGAGCCGTCCGGGCGCGCTCAGCGCCGTGTGTTGGGCGGCGATGGTATCTATGGGCGAGAGCGGTTACATCGATACGACTCGCCGCATCTTGGAGACCGGCGCGACGATACGCGAAGGCATCCGCGCAATTCCGGAGCTCGAGGTGCTCGGCGATCCCCTCTGGGTGATCGCCTTTGGCTCCGAAGAGCTCGACATTTACCGCATCATGGATTTCATGACCAAGCGCAGTTGGAACCTCAACGGGTTGCACAAACCGCCGAGCGTTCATCTCGCGGTCACCCTTCGGCACACGCAAGATGGAGTCGCTAGTCGCTTCCTCGAAGATCTGCGTGCCGCAGTCGAGCACACCAAAGGCCATCCCACCGAAGAAGGCGGCATGGCTCCGGTGTACGGCATGGCCAACACCCTCCCCATCCAAGGCGTCGTCACCGACCTCCTCGAGCGCTATCTCGACGTCCTCTACGAGGTGTAGAGGCGGGACTAGCCATGCATCGACTGATCACCCTCAGTTTCTCCCACTACAACGAGAAGGCTCGATGGGCGCTCGATCGGTTTTCAGTGCCGTACGACGAAGAGCCGTATGTGCCGCTCTTTTGCTCCATTGCTGTTGCCGTCGCGACCCGTGGCCGCGGGGGCACTGCCGACCGAACCTCGTCGCGGTACTCGACTCCAGTCCTTCTCATGGACGACGGTCGAGTGCTCACGGATTCCACGGACATCATGCGGTTTGCAGTCGGTAGCGATGATTCCTTGTTTTTGAGCGAAGAAGTCGAGTCGCTCGTGGACCACTATGGTGATCGCTTGGGGCCGTATACGCGCGTGCTGGCGTACTGGCATGCCCTGCGACATCCCGGAATGATCGAGCAGCTCGCTGAGGACAACGTGAGCCGTCGCCAAGCGTGGCTCTTTCGCAGGCTCATGCCCCTCGCAAGGACGAACCTCAAGCGCTTCTTGAACCTCACCGAAGCCAGTAGAGATAGGGCGATGGTACGCGTACGCGAAGAGTTCGACGCGGCCGGAGCGAGGCTCGACCAGAACGAGTATCTATGCGGGGATCATTTCACTGCCGCCGACCTTACGTTCGCAGCACTGGCTTCGCCCGTGCTGTGCACCACGCCCGAGGAGGGCTACGGCGCAGTCTTGCCATCCCGCGACGCGCTAGACACCGAGGGACGAGAGCTAGTCGAGGAGATGCGGGCGCACCCCGCAGGACAGTTCGCTCTCCGCATGTACGCCCAGGAACGGCGCCGCGTCCTCCGAGGCGGTTGAGGTCCAGGCGGACCCAAACGCTCGGCTGCCAGTGCCGCCGGAGCTCGCCGTGCCGCTGGCTGTAGCCGGAAAAGCCACTGAAAAGCAGGTTTCGGGGGGCTTCTGGATATCCGGGAGGTGGCCTTAGGGGATTGCTGGACAGGCCTGAGCCAGGTGCTACCTTGGCCCCATCGCCCATCAGGGGCTCGGTAGCTCATCGTGGGCTGCCGGCACGTTGCTGTTCCTACCAGACTCGCACCGTGACACAAAACAACGGTCAGAGATTCGTAGAAGACAACGGCAAGTAGACGCAAAGAAGGCGTTCGGGACAGCTCCCGGCGTCATTCTGCGCAGATCAATGAGAGAGAAAAGAGAATGAGCAAGAAACTATTCGTAGGCGGCCTGAGCTGGAACACGACCAACAGTGAGCTTCAGCAGGCTTTTGAGGCTTGTGGTGCAGTCGCCGAAGCTAAAGTGGTCACTGACCGGGAAACCGGTCGCTCGCGGGGCTTTGGCTTCGTCACGTTCGAGGACGAGCAGAGCGCAGCCCGTGCGGTCGAGGAGCTGAACGGCTCCACACTCGACGGACGTACCATTCGAGTCGACAAGGCCAATGATCGGCCAAGGGACGACCGGCGCGGCGGTGGTGGCGGCGGCGGCAACCGCTGGTAAGCGGCAGCTGACAATTTTGATTAAGAACGACTTTGAATCTCTCGGGGTCGGCGGAAAGTTCCGCCGCGCCCTGAGGGATGTGGGCTATGAACAGCCCACGCCCATACAGTCTCAGGCCATCCCCCACCTATTGCGGGGGATGGACCTATTGGGCATCGCTCAAACGGGAACCGGCAAAACGGCGGCGTTCGTATTGCCCTTATTGCAACGTCTGGACGGTGAGAGCTCGCCCCCCAGGCCGGGGCGCCCGCGAGCGTTAGTGCTCGCACCCACACGCGAGTTGGCACTGCAGATCCATGAGGAGCTCGCGACCCTCGGACGACACACTAGCCTGCGTCACGCATTCATCATCGGCGGCGTGGGTCAGAATCCTCAGGTCAGGGCCCTAGCCCGGGGCCTGGATGTTCTCGTTGCGACACCCGGTCGCCTCTTGGACCTGGCAGCTCAGCGTCATGTCGATCTCTCGGAAGTATCGGTACTGGTGCTCGATGAAGCGGACCGGTTGCTCGACATGGGCTTCGTCCGCGACGTGAAGCGCATCGTCGCCCAAACGCCTGAGACCCGGCAGTCGCTTCTTTTTTCGGCCACGATGCCGCAAGAAGTCGCGACGCTGGCTCGTGAGATCCTCGACGATCCGGTTCGTATCGATGTGTCGCCGAAGCAGATGACCGTCAAGGAAATCGACCAGCGTGTCGTCATGGTCGGCAACGGCGACAAGCAGCGTATGCTCGAGCACCTGCTTCAGGAAGACGAGGTGTCTCGAGCCATCGTCTTCACGCGCACCAAACACGGGGCCAACAAGGTAGCCCGAAAGCTCGAAGGTGCCGGCATCGGCGCCGAGGCCATCCATGGCAACAAGTCACAGAACGCCCGTCAGCGGGCGCTCCAGAACTTCAAGAACGGAGACGCCCGGGTGCTCGTGGCGACCGATATTGCGGCCCGCGGCATTGACATCGACGCGGTCTCTCATGTGTTCAACTACGAGCTGCCCCACGAACCGGAGAGTTACGTGCATCGTATTGGTCGAACGGGTCGCGCCGGAGCTGCTGGCGCTGCCTGGTCGCTCGTGGACCCATCGGAGCGCAGCCGGCTTCTCGCGGTGGAAAGGTTGATCAGGTTTTCGCCTGCCGAGGTGACGGTAGAGCTCCCGCCACGTGATTCAGCCGAGCCCAGCGGGCGACACTCCCGGGATTTCGTCAGGTCACCGGGTAATCAGAAATCTGGTACGCGGCGGCGTGCTCGGCGCAGAAGACGTCAACCGGCCGGGTAGACCGAACACGGCCGCAGACCAAGCTCGCCGGCTACTGCACCACGACGTAGCAAGGGAAAACCGCTTCGAGGTCTGCATCTCCCCCTCGCCAGTCTTGGCATGCCGAGCCGGTGAGCTCGATCGTGTTGCCGTCGACCGCCCGCCAACCGCGTTGGGCATTGTTGCAGGCGAGAACTTCGTCGTTCAGGCGCACTTCGCCCTCACAGGCGGCTGCGGTGTCGATGGTGCCGTCGGTCAGGCTCACGGTACACGGGATGTTTTGCACGACGATTTGCTCGAGC
>Ga0224512_10001428_pt1 | contig 23002 bp, 21 predicted proteins | sample SF_May12_sed_USG_4_FD_169103 | JGI IMG/M metagenome (GOLD analysis project Ga0224512, IMG submission 169103) | Sediment microbial communities from San Francisco Bay, California, United States - SF_May12_sed_USGS_13 | ecosystem: Environmental > Aquatic > Marine > Sediment | place: USA... | reverse complement strand
GTCGGCAACGCAGTACGGGATCGGCTGGCGGCCGGTCTGGGTTTCTACGGCGAGGAACCTGCCGCGGCCCTGGTCAGTGGGTTCCTGATCGGCGATGTGAGAATGTTGCCGGTGCTGGACGGTGAACGACTGCGTCAGGCCGGGCTCTCGCATTTCGTGGCAGTGTCCGGCAGCAACGTTGCAGTGTTCCTGGCGCTGTGGTGGGTGATCACGGGGCCCATGGCGATGGGACCGCGCCGCCGCGCCCTGGCCGGTGTGGTCGGACTTGTGTTGTTCGCAGTGATCACCCGATGGGAGCCGTCGGTGCTCCGAGCTTCGGCTATGGCCGGACTCGTGCTCATGGCTCGAACCGCCGGCATTGCGCTAACCCCCTGGTCCGCGTTGGGCGCCGCGGTCGGCGGGGTGTTGCTCATCGGCGGGGAACTCAGCGCCGATATCGGGTTCCAGCTGTCCGTGGCGGCGACCGCCGGGGTCATCGGCGGGGCAGACATGTTCAACGCCACCAGAGCGCGCTGGTTGGCCGCTTCGTTGGGAGTGACCGTGAGCGCCCAGATCGCGGTAGCCCCCTTGCTGCTCGCCCACTTTGGCTCGGTGCCGCTCGTATCGCCTCTTGCCAACCTGTTGGCCGCCCCGCTGGTCTTGGCCTCGACGGTGGCCGGCGGGTTGGGACTGCTGATCGGTATGAGGCCGCTCATCGATCTGGCGGTCACCGCGGCGGACATCGTGCTGGGCATCGCCCGATTGGCAGCACCGTGGCCGCAGCTGGAACCTTCCAACTTTTTCGTTGTTGCGCTGATAATGGGGGCGGCCGGGTGGAGGCCGCTTCGGGCTCCCGCCGCGCTGGCGGGTGCTGTCGTGATGGCCTTCATCGTATTCGTGCCTGTATCCCCACTGCGTGGTGCGGGCGTTGTGGTCCTCGATGTGGGCCAGGGGGATGCGATCCTGATTCGGGGCAGCGCCGGGGAGACGGTGCTGGTTGATGGCGGTCCGGATCAGGTGTTGCTGCTCAGAAAACTTCGGAAATTGGGGGTCGATCGGATCGATCTGGCGGTGCTGTCGCACCCGCACGCCGATCATGTGACGGGGATAGTGGCGGCGCTGGAAAACTTGCCGGTGGGGACACTCTGGCACCCGGGCTTTGTCGAGGGTGGTCCGGTCTTCGAAGAGCTGCTGGCAGTTGCCACCGCTCGGGGAATCCAAGTGGTGGTTCCGGAGGCGGGTTGGATGGCAGAGATTGGCTCTCTCCACCTGGAGGTGCTCGGTCCGATACGCAGATACGGGTCGCCCAACGATCAGTCACTCGTGCTGCTGGTCACCGTGCACGGTCGCTCTGTCTTGCTGCCAGGCGATATCGAAGTGATTGCTCAACGGGAACTCGGGGCCATCCGCGCGGCAGTTCTGAAGGTTCCCCATCAGGGGGCTGCAACTTCGGATCTGGCGTGGCTGCGGGCCGTCGAGGCGACTACGGCAGTTATCAGTGTTGGCCCCAACACGTTCGGGCACCCCTCAGCGGAGGTTGTCTCTGCACTGGAAGAGGCAGGTGTTGAAGTTTTGCGGACGGACGAAGACGGTGATGTGATCATTCCGCTCCCTCCCTGGTAGAGAGGAGTTGTCGGCTGCCTCTTCATGACTCCGGCTCGCTTGCCCCCCTCGCCTCGCTTGCCCCCCTCGCCTCGCTTGCCCCCCTCGCCTCGCTTGCCCCCTCCGGCCCTCCGGGCCACCTCCCCCACTTCACAGCGGGAGAGGACACGGAGCGCGCTACGCTGCCGCGATCGACCAGTTCTCGAGAGACAAGCTCATGCAATCTGTGGCAGGGTTCCAAGCCGGTGGCCGCCGGTTCGAATTCCCGGGCGACCGCACCCACGTCATGGGCGTCATCAACGTCTCGCCCGAGTCGCGCAACAAGATGACCGTCGCAGAGTCGCCGGAGGTCGCATTGGCCATGGCCCGCGCCTACCGGGACTTCGGTGCGTCGATCATCGATCTAGGGGCACAGTCCTCCCACTACGAGAACGTCGAGTTGTCCGTCGAGGACGAGCTGCAACGCTTGCTGCCGGCGTTGGAATCGCTGGTACAGGACGGGTTCGTAGTAGCGGTCGACACGTGGAAACCAAAGGTTGCATCGGCGGCGGTAAGCGCCGGCGCGGCCATCGTCAACGACACCGGGGGCCTCCGGGATCCGGCGATGGTCGCCGTGGTAGTTGCGGCCGGAGTACCGGCTGTTGCGATGTACATCGAGGGTGACAACCCACTGCAGGTAGATGCGATGGAATTCTCCGATGACAAGGCCGCCAACATGGCCCAGCTTCTGGGCAGCCGGCTCGCCACTCTCGCCGCCGAAGGCATTTCCGACCTGCTGGTGGATCCCGGGCTTTCGATCAACTATCGAAGCGACTACCGCCGGTACACGCTGCAACAGATGGAAGTGATCCGGAAGATCGGCGACTTGAGGAGCCTGGGGCACCCGGTGCTGATTCCGGTGCCCCGCAAACGGGAGTTTTCCAGGGTGATGGCATACACCACTCTGGCGCTCGAATACGGCGCCGACGTCATTCGGGTCCATGATGTTGAAGCAGCTTGCGATCTCGTGCGCCTGTATGGTCGCGACGTCCCGGAGGTTCTGCCGTGAGATTTGTTATCCACGTAAAAGGGCCATCCGACGCCGGACCTGGTGAACGACAGGAGATGCTGCAGATAAGCCGTCGGTTGCTGACACAAGCCGGCGTCGAGCGGTCCGCGGTCGTGCGGATCGACGTGCCGAGCCGGGGAGCCGAGGAGCCGGGCGAGGGCGGTGTTCTTCGACCGGCCGTCGAGCCGATCATCCCGGCACTTCAATCCGGATCTCTGTTTGGAGATCGTCAGGGGATCGAGATTACGGACGCTCATTCGCTCCAGGCAGCTGAGGGCGACGTGATCATCGAGTTGCTGGAAGCGGCCGATCCAACGGCCGTCACCGCCGTATTCCTCACAACCGGGACTATGCCGGCCCGGTTGGGAAAAGCGGTTCGTTCGCTCGGCGAAGTCATCGAAGTGAAGAAGCTCCGGGAGCGAGACGCCGCCGATTGGCTGGCCGCGGAAATGCGGGACCGCAAGTTCAAGCTCAGCTCCGAGGCGGCGGGTGCCTTGCTGCAGCGGTTCGGATCTGATGTGGCCGGCCTCTCGCAAGCGCTTGACCAGCTCTCCTCCGGTGATGAGATCACCCGGGATGAGGTACTAGCCCGGTTCCGCAATCGCCCCGACGAGCCGATGTGGCATTACGCGGACGCGGTTGCGGACGGGGATGTGGGAGAAGCGCTGCGCCGGTTGGCAGACTTCCTCGTCCACGGCCATCCGCTTCAGCTCATGGGGTTTCTCGAGAGTGATCTGCGGCGGAGGGCCCTGGCGGCCGCGGCCCCGAACCTGGAAACCCTGGCCGGCTGGCTGGGTGCGCAACCGAAGTCGTATCCCGTGCAGAAGGCCTGGCGCAGGCGAGGAAGCACCAGCGATAGTGATTTGCAGCGGGCCCTCACCGCGCTCAGCCGAGCCGATCAGCTGCTGAAGACGGCTCCGGACGACATCCACCGGGTCACGATGGAGCGTCTGACCGTCGCGCTGTGTCTCTGGTACGGAGGAAGGGGTCGACGGGCAGGCTGAGAAGTCAGTCGTCGGTCATCAGTTGTCAGTCATCAGAACTGAAGACTGAAAGGAGGGCCGAAGGCCGACCGGCTGAGAACTGAAGACCTATATCTCAGCCGATCAGATCGTTGACCTGCCGGGTGAGGCGGGCTTTGCGCCGGGCCGCCGTGTTCTTGTGGAGCACACCCTTCGATACGGCGGTGTCGATGCGCTTCTGCGCGAGTTTGAGGGCCACTCCGGCTGCGGCGCCGTCGCCCGACCCGGCCGCCGTCAGGGCTGCCTTCGTGCGGGTCTTGAGCTCAGAGCGAATCGCCTTGTTGCGCTCTGAACGCTTTTCGTTCTGGCGGTTTCGCTTTATCTGTGACTTGATGTTGGCCATACGGAAGATGCTTTCGTGATTCGAGGACTTCGGCCTGAGGCTCGTCGCCGCAAGGTTGGAACGGCACAGTAGGTTAGCAGCGGCCCGGCCATCGGTACAATGTCACACCGCCTCGTTCGGAGCCTCGTTGAACATCCGCAACTTCAGCATCATCGCGCACATCGACCATGGGAAGTCGACGCTCGCCGATCGGTTGCTTGAACGCACCGGGGCCATCAGCGCGCGGGAGATGCGCGAGCAGGTGCTCGACACCATGGACCTGGAGCGGGAGCGCGGTATCACGATCAAGGCCCAGGCCGTTCGTCTCGTGTGCAGGGCCGCCGATGGTCAGGACTATGTGCTCAACCTCATCGACACTCCCGGTCACGTCGACTTCAGCTACGAGGTGTCCCGTTCGCTGGCCGCCTGCGAAGGGGCGGTTCTGGTCGTCGACGCGGCGCAGGGGGTGCAAGCCCAAACCCTCGCCAATGCCTTTCTGGCGATCGAGGCAGGGTTGGAGATCATCCCGGTGGTGAACAAGATCGACCTGCCGGCCGCCGAACCGGAGCGAGCTGCCGCCGAACTGGCGTCCGTGCTCGGGATCGACCCGGCCGAGGTGGTGTTCGTCTCGGCCAAGACCGGGGGAGGGATCGATGAGCTTCTCGAACGGATCGTGCGAGATGTACCGACTCCGCTCCAGCGTCCTGATCAGCCATTGCGGGCGCTGGTCTTCGACTCATACTACGACGCGTATCGCGGGGTGGTTTGCTATGTACGGGTCGTCGACGGATCGTTGAACGATGGCGATACGGTGCTGTTCACCGCTACTTCGGAGAAGCACCAGGCCACCGAGGTTGGCGTGTTGACTCCGAGGGCGGTCCGGGTGCCGTCTCTCGGAGCCGGCGAGGTTGGCTACCTCATCACCGGTGTCAAGGAGATCGACCGGATCCGTGTGGGCGACACGGTTAGCCACGCGGGTCGGACCGTCGAACCATTGCCCGGATATCAGGACCCGAAACCGATGGTGTACTCGGGGCTCTTTCCCGCCGACGGCGAGGACTTCGAGCGACTCCGGGAGGCGCTCGAGAAGCTGCGGCTCAACGATTCAGCTCTCGTCTACGAGCCGGAAACTTCGCGGGCGCTCGGGTTCGGGTTTCGGTGCGGCTTCCTCGGTTTGCTGCACATGGAGATTATCCGGGAGCGCCTCGAACGTGAATACGACCTCGACCTGGTGGCAACCGCACCCTCGGTCGCCTATCGGGCAACCCTCACCAATGGATTCGTCCAGGAGATTCGTTCGCCCCAGGACCTCCCCGGCGCCGACCAGATCGACCACATGGAGGAGCCGTTCCTCAAAGCCATGATCATTGCTCCCTCCGAATACGTCGGGACGATCATCGAACTCGTGCAGACCCGCCGGGGAGTGATGGAACATATGCAGTATCTGAGTCCGGAACGGGTCGAACTCATTTATCACCTGCCGCTTGCAGAGGTGGTCTTCGACTTTTTCGACAATCTCAAGTCCCGCACCCGCGGCTACGCCTCGCTGGATTACGAGCCCCTCGACTACCGGGTATCCGATCTGGTTCGGGTCGACATCCTGCTCAACAGCCAGGCAGTCGATGCGTTCTCCACCGTGATCCACCGTGATAAGGCCTACCAGTACGGCAAGCGGATGGTGGAGCGTCTTCGCAAACTGATCCCGAGGCAGCTTTTTGATGTTCCGATCCAGGCGGCCATCGGCAGCCGGGTCATCTCAAGAGAGACCGTGAAAGCAACTCGCAAGGACGTCATTGCCAAATGCTACGGCGGCGATGTCTCCCGGAAGCGGAAGCTGCTGGAGCGCCAGAAAGAAGGCAAGAAACGGATGAAGATGGTCGGCCAGGTGGAGGTGCCGCAGGAGGCTTTCATCCTCGCCCTCCAAGCCGATGGCGACGAATGACCGTCGCCATCGGTCCGCCTGATTCGGCCGACCTGGCCGATGCAGCCGCAGATTGGGCAGCGGCATATGTCCACATCCCGTTTTGTGCTCGACTCTGCCCGTACTGCGATTTTGCGGTTGTTGCAGGCCGGGACGAAGCGACCCACCGGTACGTTTCTGCATTGCGCAAGGAGATCGCCATGGAGCCAGAGTGGAGACCCCTCCGGGCCGTGTATGTGGGCGGTGGCACCCCTTCTCGCCTTGTCCCTGAGCAGCTCGGCTCGGTTGTTGGTGATCTCGAGAGCCGCTTCGGGCTGGCCGACGGCGCCGAGGTGAGCCTCGAAGCAAACCCCGAGGATTGGAATTTCGCATTGGCGGACGGGTTGCGCCAGGCCGGCTATGAGCGAGTGTCGTTCGGTGTTCAGTCGTTCGATCCGGCTGTGCTGAAATCGCTCGGCCGGGTCCACACGCCCGACCAGGCGGCGACGGCCGTATCGGTTGCCCGCCAGACCGGTTTTCGGTCGATCAACATCGACCTGATCTTCGGTACGCCGGGTGAGACGAACGTCTCGTGGCGGGACACCGTCGATCGGGCTCTCGCCCTGGAGCCCGACCACCTTTCCCTTTACGCGCTGACGGTCGAGAGGGGAACCGCGCTGAGCCGCGCCATTAGCGCGGGCGCTCCGGCACCCGATCCCGACGCGCAGGCCGACGCATATGAGACGGCCGAGGCATTGTGTCGTACCGCCGGTTTGGTCCACTACGAAGTGTCCAATTGGGCGCGGCCCGATCATGGTTGCGTCTACAACCTCATCACGTGGGCCCAAGGCGAATACGTTGCTTTCGGTATCGGGGCGCACGGTCATCGCCAGGGGATCCGTCCGAGGAATCTTCGCCGGCTCGACGCATACCTCGATCGGGTAGAGGGCGGCCTCAGTGCCGAACAGGGCGCAGAGACTCTCGATCCGTGGGGAAGAGAAGTCGAACGTTTGCTGCTTGGGCTTCGGAGAATCGCCGGAGTCGTACCGGGGCGGGGTGGCGAGGCGCTTCTCGCCAGTCTCCGGGGTGAGCGGTTGCGAGAGGCCGGCGTACTCGGCCTGGCGGCGGGTCGGATGGTCGTATTGCGGCCGCTGCTCGGAGATGAGGTCGGGAGAGCCGTCTTAGCACTCCAACCAGGAGAGCGCTAACGTATCTCTTATGTTGGACGAGCGAAAGTCCGAGGTGCTACGGGCGCTCGTCGAGGAGCATATTCGAACGGCTCAGCCCGTGAGTTCCCGAGCCATCCTCGACCTGACCCACCTGCAAGTTTCACCAGCCACGATTCGAAACGACGTGGCGGCTCTCGAGCGCGATGGATTTGTCGTCAAGCCCCACACGTCGGCCGGGCGCATACCGACGTCCCTTGCTTATCGCTACTACGTCGACAATTGCACCCCCCTTCGTTTGCGGACGTCGACTCGCACCAAGATCTCCGGTTTCTTCTCCAGCTTCCACCATGGTCTGGGCGAACTACTCAAGGACACGACGGACCTCCTGTCCGACATCACCCATTACCCGTCGGTCGTGGTCGGTCCCGGACTCGGCGGCGAGGCCATCCACGGGGTCCATCTCGTCCAGATTGCGGGTCAGCTCGTGCTGGTCGTTCTTGTCACCGACACAGGGCGAGTCAATCAAGAACTGGTTCGGCTCGCCGAAGTGCTCGAACCGGATGAAGTGGCCAGGGCCGAGCAACTCATGGCTGAACTGCTCGAGAGCGGCTCACTGGTAGATGCCAGCACCTCGGCCGAGGCGCTTGCCAAGGACTGGCCGGTCCCGGTGGCCGAGCTGGTGAAGGGAGCTCTCGCGGCCGCGGCCCGCTCCGAGGAGGTCACGCGGGAGGTCTACGTCGGCGGCACCAGCCAGATGGCCTCGCTCTGGGAGGACCTCGCCAAGGTCCATCGGGTACTCGAGCTGTTCGAACGTGAGGCTCTCGTTTTGAGCATCCTGGCCAATGTGCCCGAGGGTATTGGTATCCAGATCGGTGGTGAGCTCCCCGTGAGCGACGATGTCGACATTGCCGTAGTCTCGACCACCTATCAGGTCGGAGGAAAAGCGGGCGGTAGCGTCGGGGTCATCGGCCCGATGCGCATGGATTATCGCCGGGCCATATCGGCTGTCGAGGAGGTCAGGGAGAACCTGGAGGAGAGCCTCGGCTCCTCATGAGTAAGGACTTCTACGACATATTGGGTGTTTCCCGCGACGCCTCGACCGAGGAGATCAAGAAGGCCTTCCGGCGTCTGGCTCGCGATTCTCATCCAGACGCCAATCCGGACGATCCGACGGCCGAAGCCCGCTTCCGAGAGATCGCCGAAGCGTACGAGGTGTTGTCTGATCCGGAACGCAGACATCGGTACGACCGGGGCGATACCATCGATCTCAGCGATTTGTTCGCTTCGTTCGGAGGTTTTGATGATCTGATCCGCTCGGTCTTCGGCGATAGCGGGCTCTTCTCCACCCCGACCCGACAGACGAATCGTGGCCGGGATGTTCTGGTTCCGACCCAAATCTCCCTGGCGGAAGCGGCCTTCGGTGTTACCCGGGAACTCGAGTTCGCCGCCCTGGTCGGCTGCGAGACCTGCCATGGATCAGGGGCGGCTCCGGGCACAGAATCGGAAACCTGCAGCAAATGCGGAGGGGCGGGAGCGGTGCGGGTCGCCCGCCGCGGCTTCCTTGGCTCGGTGATGACGCTGACTGCCTGCGATCTTTGTGCGGGGTCGGGCCAGATGATCAGGGTGCCTTGCGAAACGTGTCGCGGGCGCGGGCTGACGTCCGGCGAGCGTTTGGTGAGTGTCGAGATTCCGGGGGGCGTGTCCGAGGGAACCCGTTTGCGTCTCACCGGACAGGGTGAGCCGGGCAGCCGCGGAGCGCGCCGCGGCGATCTGTTTGTTGAGATACACGTGGCGGACGATGATCGTTTCGTTCGGGATGGCGATGATCTCATCGTGCGCATCGATCTCGGTCTTGCCCAAGCGGCCCTCGGTACCGAGGTGGAGACGCCCCTGATCGAAGGTGGCTTCCAGGAAATCGAGGTACCGCGCGGCACCCAGCCGGGAACGGTCTTCTCATTGCGGGGCAAGGGTATGGATCGCCTCGGGAGGCGCGGACGCGGTGACATGCTTGTCGAGATCAACGTGCACGTGCCGGAGGACCTCTCCAAGGAAGAAGAAGAAGCCCTGCGCGCCTATGCCTCGGTTCGAGGAGAAGAGACCAGTCGGACCAAGCGTCGCCGGCGGAGTAGATAGTGGCGAGTCCCCACCTCCGGGTGGCCTAGGTGGGGCACATTCCGCACCTCTACGTGCTGCCGCCGTGGGAGGCGAGCTTCTTGCCCCTGACCGAATTGCAGCACCATCACCTCCACCGGGTGTTGCGACTCGAGGACCACGCTCCCGTTTCGTACACGGACGGCCGGGGGGCGGTCGGGACCGGGACCCTGGGGCCGCAAGGTATCCGCCGGGGGAATGAGTCTCAGATGCCAAGACCGTCGCCGGCATTGACGGTGGCGGTGGCCCCTCCCCATGCGTCCGATCGGGCTCGCTTCATTGTCGAGAAGCTGGGCGAGTTGGGTGTCGAACGTGTGCTGTGGATGATCTCAGATTTTGGACAGGCCAGAGCGCCCCGGACGGACAAGTCGGCCCAATGGGCAATCGGAGCGCTCGAACAGAGCAGGGGAGCCTGGCTGATGTCCATCGAGGTCGACGTGGCGCTGAGGGAGCTGCCCCTACCCATCTGGGTAGTGCAGCCCGGCGGCGGGCCCCTGCCCGCACCGACCGGGGATGTGACACTCGTGGTTGGGCCAGAGGGCGGATTCTCACCAGAAGAACTCAGTCGAGCCGACACGACGGTCGGTCTTGGCGCTAGGGTGCTTCGGGTGGAGACGGCCGCGGTGGTGGCTTCGGCACTAGTGCTACACCACCTGGGCAGAATGAACACGTAGAGGGAGAAATTGTACTCGAAATCGAGTACAATTTCACCTAGAGTGACAAGCAGATCGCACCGGCCGGCCTCGGGCGGTACGCTCTGCGCATATGGCCGGAGGGGAGACATGACCGATACGTACAACCAAACTGTTGGTGAGCGCCTGCGTGCCATCCGGCGCCAGAAGGGTCTCTCACTGCAAGAAGTCGAGGCGCTGTCACATCAGGAGTTCAAAGCTTCGGTGCTTGGGGCATACGAACGGGGGGAACGTTCCCTATCGCTTCCCCGCATGCATCGTCTCTCGGCGTTCTATGGTGTCCCCGTCGACCAGCTTCTGCCGCAGATCGAGCGGGGCAAAACGGCCGTGCCGTCGTGGTCGAGCGGGGGCGTGACCATTGACCTCAGCAAGCTCGAGAAGGCGGACGGAACCAGCGCCGCGATCCTGGAGCGCTTCCTGAGGGCGATCCAGATCATGCGGCAGGACTTCAACGGCCGGGTTCTCACCATCCGGCGCAGCGATCTGCAGTTGCTGGCCGGCCTCCTGGAAGAGGACGAGAAAGCCCTGGGCGACATGTTGGTGAACATCGGTGCCGCAGACGCCGGCACCGCGTAGCGTCCAGGTCCGCACCCTCGGTTGTCGCCTCAATAAGGCGGAATCCGACGAGATTCGAGCCGCTCTCGCCGCCCGCTGTGTCGACATCACCGATGCGACTCCCGAGGTGGTCGTCGTCAATACCTGCACGGTCACCGCCGAAGCTTCGAAGGCTTCTCGCAAGCTGATCCGGCGGTCCGTCGCCGAGCACCCTGGTTCGACGATCGTCGTTACCGGCTGTTACGCGGTCGCTCAACCTGAGGTCGTTGCGGCTATACCCGGTGTCAATCTGGTGGTTTCCAACCAGGACAAGGACCACCTCGCTTCCTTGCTGGCGGGTGACGTCGGCGTTTCCGCCTCCGTGCCTGTGGTCCCCGCACGACCGCGCGCCAATCTCAAGATCCAGACGGGGTGCGATGAGTTGTGCTCGTTTTGCATCGTTCCCCAAACCCGTGGAGAGCTGTCTAGTCGAGCGGCGGGCGACGTTGTGGCAACGGCCCGGGCCCTGGCAGAGGCCGGGACTCGCGAGGTCATTCTGACGGGCGTACATCTCGGCAAGTACGGATGGGATCGAGCCGAAGGACGCCGGCTGGTCGATCTGATCGCCGCGCTCAGTGCCCTACCGGACCTGGAGAGGATCCGACTCTCGTCGATCGAAGCATCCCAGATCGATGTGCCTTTCCTCGAGGCTCTGGCGGCGGAACCCAAAGTCTGTCGCCATCTCCATATTCCGCTCCAGACCGGCGATACTCGGCTTTGGGAGGCAATGCGACGGCCCGGAACGCTCGAGCACTTCCTGGAGATCACGGAACGGGCCAAAGATATCATCGACGACGTCACCCTGACCACCGACGTGATGGTTGGGTTTCCCGGCGAGGACGAACAGGCCTTCGCCAACACACTGGTGGTCACGGAGCTGGTCGGCTTTCGCAAGCTGCATGTGTTCCGGTTCTCGCCCCGCGCAGATACACCGGCGGCGATCGATCCCCGACAAGTCGAAACACCCACCATGCGGGATCGTTCCGAGCGGGTCAGGGATCTCGGCAACCTGATGCGGGCAGAATGGTTGCAGAGTCAGGAAGGGCGGGTGGTCCAAGTTCTGATCGAGAAGGCCGGGCCGGCGCACCAGAGCACCCGGGGACGGCCTCGCCTGAGCGGGCTCACCGACAACTACCTTCGTGTGTACACCCGGGGTCCGGCCGGTCTCGTCGGTCGCTTGGTCGGCGTCTTGGTATCCTCGGCCGGTCAGGACTCTGTGGAAGGAGAGATCGTTGGCCGACTGCCTGTTCTGCAAGATCGCGGTGGGTTCCATCCCGTCTGAGCGGGTGGAAGAGACCGAAAGGGTTCTGGCTTTCCGGGATATCAACCCGGCCGCGCCGACCCACGTCCTCCTGATCCCCAAGGAGCATGTGGCCGACTCCGCTGCTCAAATTCGAAGCGAGCATGGAGAGATGCTGGCCGAGTTGTTCGAATTGGCAGCCCGGATTGCCGAGGATGAGCACCTTGCGGATGGCTGGCGGCTGGTCACCAACGTTGGAGCAGGCGCCGGGCAGAGCGTGTTTCATCTCCATATGCATCTGTTGGGGGGTCGCCCGTTTGGCTGGCCGCCCGGATGAGGCGCATCGTTGTTTCCGTAATGGCGAGACCTCCCGGTATACTGTTGGGACCTTATGGTTTCCCCTCGTAACGAGGATTCTTTGCTCGACACCCCTGCATTCGGAGTCCGGCTGCGCGTTCCCTCCAACCACCTGATGCTCGAATTGGTTGGAGAGCACGACGCGCACCTGCGAGCGTTCGAGGCAGCCTATCCAGACGTCCGGATCGTGGTGCGCGGCAACGAGATTCTGATTTCCGGTGATCCGGTCCGCGCCGCCGAAGCGCGGACGGTCGCCGAAGAATTGCTTATCCTGGTCCAGGAGGGGGAAGCCCTCGACGCGGAGAGAGTCGGTCGCGTGATTGAGATGGTCCGCGACGACGTGCCGAGCCCTTCGGGCGTGCTCACCGAGGGCGTACCGGTAGGTCATGGCAAGATGGTGCGCCCCAAAACGGTTGGTCAGCACCGGTACATCGACGCCATCCGCGAGAACACGTTGGTGTTCAGTGTTGGGCCGGCCGGGACGGGCAAGACCTATCTGGCGATGGCGGCTGCAGTTGAATCGCTGAGTTCGGGTGCAGTGCGGAGGATCATCCTGACCCGCCCCGCAGTAGAAGCCGGTGAGAGTCTCGGATTCCTTCCCGGCGATCTCATCGCCAAGATCGATCCCTACCTCCGTCCGCTGTACGACGCCCTGTACGAGATGCTCGGACCTGAAGAAACGGCCCGGCTGATGGAACGCGGCACCATCGAGATAGCGCCGCTCGCCTATATGCGAGGGCGGACGCTCAACGATGCCTGCATCATTCTCGACGAGGCGCAGAACACCTCACCCCCGCAAATGAAGATGTTCCTCACCCGTTTGGGGTTCAATTCCAAGATGATCATCACCGGCGACATCACTCAGGTCGATCTTCCTATTGGCAGAGGGTCCGGTCTGCGAGTCGCCCGTGACGTTCTCCAGGGGATCTCTGGAGTCGCCTTCGTCGAACTGACGTCTCGCGATGTTGTTCGGCACCGGATCGTTGCCGCCATCGTCGATGCCTACCAGCGTTTCGAAGAGAATGGTGGATCATGAGTAGGCGGCTCATCCGGGCTCGGTTTGTGCGAGCGGTCATCGTGGTGCTCGCGATCACCCTGACGTGGGGTGTGCTTCTCATTGGACAGCAACGTAGCGACATCACCCTGACCATTGGGCAAGCATCGCCCCTTGCATTTGTGGCCGACGGGCCCGTGGTGGTCACCGACGAGGCGGAGACTGAACTGGCCCGACAACAGGCCGAAGATGCGGTCGACCCGGTTTTCAATCCCGATCCCGTGAGAACTCGCGAGGTGTTGGATCAGATCGCGATCGTCATCGAGACCGCCAAGGAGGGCGTGTATCTGGAGGAGGTCACGACGACCACCACCACCGCAACCACCAGCCCGGAACTGGAGCCAACCACCACCTCTTCAACGCAGCCGGCGACCACAACGACGGTCGGAGAGGGTGAACCGGCCTCGACGACGACCACCGAACCGGTGGCAGAGACGGCGGGCGTGCGAGGCTTCCTCTTCCTCGATGCAAACGCCGACGGCCTATTTCAAGCTGAGGCCGGGGACGCTCCTCTTGTTTCGGCGGCGGTTCGTGCCGTCGACTCGGACGGCCGGGAATTCCAGACTCAAACCGATGCAACCGGCACGTTCGCCATTCTTGGGATGGCAGCCGGGGATGTTGCGGTCACGGTGGCAGCGAGCGATCCTCGGCTCGAGCATTTTTCCGCGTCGACGGACAACCTCCAGCAGGAAGCCACCGCTGAGGCAGCCTCGGTGAGTGAGATCGATGCCGTCGGCTTTGCACCGCTCACCAGAACGCTCGAGACCCAACAGCAAGCTTTGCGTGACGCCTTGCCGACCCTTCAGCCCGTCACCATCGAGACGTTGACGACTCTGGCCACCGCAGACGTCATGCGTTCTGCGCAGGGTTTGACGCCCTACCTGTCGGACGTTCAGGAGAAGGCGATCGCTCGGGCGGCCGATGTGCTCGCCGGCGGCATCCAGACCAGCGAAGAATTGAGCACGGCCCGGACCGCTCTCGATTTCAACTGGCCACCGGTCATCCTCAACGATGAATACAACCCGGAAGCGAGCGCCGCCGCCGCCGACGTGGTCAAAACCACCCTCCTCATCAATGAGACGTTCGACGCAGCGGCCACCGCGGCCGCCCAAGCCCAGGCCCGCCAGGAAGTTCAACCGGAGTCTGTTTCCTTCCGTCCGGGAGACACGATTGTTGGTGAGGGTGAGACCGTTACCGCCGTTCACAAAGCGGCCATTATCCAACTTGGCCTCCTCAAGCAAACCGGGCTTCAGGTGCTGGCGATGCTGGCAGTGGTCGCCATGTTGGTCGGGATGCTCTCGTTCTATTTGGCCCGGTTCCGCGAGCAGTTCTGGGCCAATACCAAGCGAGTGGTCCTCTTTGGCGCCCTTATCGTGCTGGCTGCCGGGGCGGCTCGGTGGATCGCCATCCTGACTCCCGATGACAATCTCACCGTCGGCTATCTGATCCCGGCCGCCACTTTCGGGTTCATGGCCGCAATCCTTTTCGATGCCCGGATCGGGGTGATCATGTCCATGGCGGTCGGGGCGCTTACCGCCATCGCTACCCGAGATCCGGGCTTGTCGTTGTTCGCATTGCTGTCGGCGATGTCGCCGATTCCGTTCGTCTCATCGATCTCCGCCCGCGGCGATCTCCGCAAAGCGATCGTCTACACCGCCCTGGCGCTGACCCCGTTGGCCGCGGCCATCTCGTGGTTCTTCGCAGGTCTGGAGAGCGTCCCGCTAGCGGCGTTGTACGGGTTCCTGAACGGGTTCCTGTCCGGCCTGGTGGGAGTAACTGCCGTGTCTTTCTTCGAGATCATCTTCGACATCACGACCACGTTGCGCCTGCTCGATCTGACGGATCGAAATCACCCTGCGTTGCAGATGCTGGAGGAGAAGGCGCGCGGAACCTTCAACCACTCGCTTCTGGTTGGCACGCTCGGGGACCGGGCGGCCAAGTCGATCGGCGCCAACAACCTGCTGGTGCGGGCGTCTGCGTACTATCACGATTTGGGGAAGACCGAGAACCCCCAGTTCTTCATCGAGAACCAATTCGGGATCTCTAATCCTCACGATCACATGCCACCCGAGGAGTCGGCCCAGGCGATCCGACAGCACGTGATCGATGGTGTATCGCTGGCCAAGAAGTATCGGATCCCAGCCTTGGTCGCCGACAGCGTGGTCGCCCACCACGGGGACGGCATCATGCGGTACTTCTATCACAAGGCGATCGAGCGGTACGGCGAGGAGAACGTCAACGTTGATGATTTCCGGCATCATGGCCACAAACCGCGCACCAAGGAAAACGCCATCTTGATGATGGCCGATGCTCTTGAAGGAGCTTCCCGGGCAGTCTTCGCCGACGATGATCCCTCGCCGGAGAAGATTCGCCGGGTGGTCGAACAGGTGGTTGGGGAAAAGGTGGGAGACGGCCAGTTGTCAGAGAGCGCTTTGACCCTCGGCGAGTTGACAAAGGTCAAAGAAGCATTCGTCGACGCGCTGATCGGCCACTACCACCAGCGGATCCCCTATCCGGACTTTCCGGAGGCACCTCCTAGCCCGGGTGGCAGTCGCGCCGAGACCACCGAAAGCTCAAGAACCGTCGTCGTGAGTGCGGACGCGGAAGAGGAGCCCTCTCCGACCGACGTGACCAACGTAGAGTTCCGCCCGTGAGCGTTTTTCTCGCAGACGAGCAGGATGACCCCATAGACGCTGAGCCGCTCAGGCGGCTCGCCGAAATGGTTCTCGAGGAAGAGCGTTTCCCCGATGACACCGAGGTCACGCTGCTGTTCGTTGGCGAAGATCAAATTGCCACCTACAACGACCGATTCATGCACCGGGAGGGCGCTACCGACGTACTGGCTTTTCCGATCGAACACCTCAAGCCCGGGGTGGTGCCGGACCGGAAACGGGGGGGACCCCCGCTTCACCTCGGCGACGTTGTCATAGCCCCTTCATACGTGCGAGTCCATGCCGAAGCCGCCGGGGTGCCTTTCAACGGAGAATTGTCGTTGTTGGTCGTTCATGGATTGCTGCATCTGCTCGGCTACGACCATCAAGAGGACAAAGAGGCGGATGAGATGGAGCACCGGGAGCGGCAGCTGCTGGCGCAGGCGGGAAGGCTGCAAGCTTGATTGTTGCGTTTGTTTGTTCGGTCTTATTGCTGGGCCTGGCGGCGGGCCTGCGAGCCTCCCTAGCGTCGTTGATCCGCACTCCGCGGGCGGACGCCCTCCACGACGCCGCAGAAGGAGACCCGGGCGCGGTGCGGGTTGCCGAACTGCTCGAGGATCGGCCCCGGCTGCAACCGGCGATCGGCATGGTCCATTCCGCGCTTCTGGTCGCGGCTGCCTTGCCTGCCGCCTGGGCGGCGACGGAGCTCACCTTCGGGTGGCCGCTCGTCCTTTTTCTGGTCGTGTTCGGCCTCGCTCTCGTGGTGCTCGGGGAGCTGTTGCCGCGCGCCTGGGGCCGTGATCATCCGCGCCGTCTCGCCTATCGCCTGGCGCCGATGCTGGATATCGCCTGCCGGCTCGGGGACCGGGCCGCCGACCTCGTTGCCGAAGACGAAGTGGCCGACGTCCCGGAAGACCCCGACACCGAAGCTGCCCAGGACGAAGAGGAACGACGTCTCATCACCTCGGTACTCGAGTTCTCGGAGACAATTGTGCGGGAGGTCATGGTGCCCCGCACGGACATGGTCACTATCGGCTCGGATGCTTCGTCGGGCGAAGCTCTCAATCTGGTCATCGAGCATGGCTACTCGCGGATCCCGGTAACGGGCGAGGGGACCGACGACATCGTGGGGATCGTCTACGCCAAGGATCTGCTGAGGATCATGGACCAGGGAGCCGGACCCCAGCCGGTCACGGAGCTGATGCGGCCGGTCTACTTCGTCCCGGAGACGAAGCGGGTGCCGGATCTCTTGCGTGATATGCAGGCAGGCAAGGTTCATATGGCGGTAGTGGTCGACGAGTTCGGCGGCACGGCCGGACTGGTTACGATCGAGGATCTGATCGAGGAGCTGGTCGGCGAGATCGTCGACGAGTACGACACCGAGGCGCCGCTCATCGAAGAAACCGGTGAGCACGAGTATCTCATCGACGCCCGGCTCTCCGTTGAGGAGTTGGGCCAGCTCCTGGCGGTTGAATTGCCCCACGAGGAATGGGACACAGTGGGCGGGCTCGTGTTGGGTTTGGCCGGTCGCGTCCCCCGTAAGGATGAGTCCTTCGAGCATGAAGGGGTTACCCTGACGGTAGTCCGGGTGCAGGGCAGGCGCATTGCCCAGGTGCAAGCATCCACTGCGCACCGGATCGATACCGCAACGTGAGATCCGGGTTCGTGACCGTGGTAGGACGACCCAATGTGGGGAAATCCACCCTCGTCAACGGTCTGGTTGGCAGCAAAGTGTCGATCACCTCCTCCCGTCCGCAGACCACCCGCAATGCGATTCGGGGTGTGGTGACTCTCCCCGTCCTCGGTGAACCCGAGTATCAGATTGTGCTCATCGACACGCCCGGTTTGCACAAACCCCGCACCAGCCTTGGCGAGCGTCTCAACAAACTCGTGTACGGGACGCTGGCCGAAGCCGATGCCATCGTCTTTGTGCTGGACGCAACCCAGGACATCGGACCCGGAGACCGAAGGATCGCCGAGCGGGTCAAGGTGCCCGGAACCGCGGTGATCCTGGTTGTCAATAAGGTCGACGTTGCCTCCCGCTCCCAGATCGTCGCGCAACTCGCCGAAGCCGCCGAGTGGGATTTTGACGCCTACGTGCCTTTGTCGGCGCTGACGGCCGACGGGCTCGACCGGCTGGTCGGGGAGCTGACCCTGCTCTTGCCCGAGGGTCCGCTCTATTTCCCTCGCGACGTCAGGACCGACCAACCCGAGCAGTTGCTCATCGGTGAGATCGTACGGGAGAAATTCCTCGAGCGCCTGCGCGAGGAACTGCCCCACTCGCTGACCGTTTTGGTCAGAGAGATGGAGGAGAGGGAGAACGGTGTGCTCTATGTCGATGCCTTGTTGGTCGTCGAAAGGGAATCCCAAAAGGGCATCGTCATCGGCAAGGGGGGAGACCTCATCGCCGCCGCCGGCCGCGAGGCGCGCCGCGAAATCGAGGCCTTGCTCGGTACCCGGGTCTTTCTCGACTTGCGGGTGAAAGTCGAAAAGGATTGGCAACGCCATCCCCTCCTGCTCGATCGCCTGGGATTCGAGGAGTGACCGCCGGTGGTTGACACCCGGCCGCGAGTAGAGCGAATCGTGACGTTGGCTACCGAAGGGCTGCTGGCCGAGGCAGCACTTGAATACGCCCGATTCGCCTATCCCGAGGTTGACGTACAGGCCTATCTCGATCGACTGGCCGCTATGGCCGGACTCGTCGAGGGAACTACCCATCTCGATTTGCGCCGGGTGGTGGCGATTCGCGAGGGTCTGGGCGGGGACATCGACGACTACTACGACCCTCGCAACTCGTTTCTCAATGAGGTCATCGACCGCCGCAAGGGAATTCCGATAACCCTGGCCGTCGTGTGGATCGAGGTCGGCCGGCGGGCGGGGATTGACGTGCAGGGGGTAGCCCTTCCCGGCCACTTCTTGGTGTTCGCCGCTGGGCAGCTGGTCGATCCTTTTGGCGGTGGGGAGGCGATCGGAGCGGATGAGGCGGCTGCGCTGTTTGCCGAGAACTACGGAGGGGCTCCTCGCCTGAACCCGGAATGGCTCGAGCCGGTGCCGCCCGAAGCCATTCTCGAAAGGATGCTTGGCAATCTGACGGAGGCCTACCGGCGCCGGGCGGAAAACGGCCCCACGGCGTTCCGTCCCCCCGAGTGGATCACCGCCTGTTTTGAGGAGCTTCGGGCCCGGCAGGCTTGATGCGGGTCGTTCGGCGTTACACAGGCAGGCATCGCCTGCGCAAGTGACCGCAATCCGGGTCGGCTCTCAGTCCACGAAGGAGTCGATCCTGGCGGCCAACTCCACGTCCCGTTCGGTCAACCCGCCCACGTCATGGCTGGTGAGGGTGAGGGTCACCGTATTCCAGCGGATATCGATGTCGGGGTGGTGGAAAACCCGTTCGGCCGCCACACCAACCCGCGTTACAAATCCGATTGCCTCGGCGAAGTCCTCGAAGGTGAAGGTACGGGTGATGGTCTCCTCGTGGAGCGTCCAGGCGGGATGGGACGTCGCGAAAGCTGCTTTCTGTGGATCCGTGAGGATGCTCATGGAGCGGAGTCTAAAGCTCGCTTCGCTCGCGTACTTCGTATTGCGTATTTCGTACTTGAGCAGCGAGGGATACGAAGTACAAAGTACAAAGTACAAAGTACATAGTACAAAGTACGCTGTCTTTCGTGGCCATTCGTAGCGACCAAGGCATTGTGCTTCGCAGCTTCCCGTTTGGCGATGCCGATCGAGTCGTCGTCATCCTCAGTCCCAACCACGGCAAGCTGCGCACCGTGGCCAAAGGGATCCGCAAGACGAAGAGCCGCTTCGGGGGTCGCCTGGAACCATTCACGCACGTCGACCTCGTCCTCTACGAGGGACGGAACCTCGACACCATCACCCAGGTTTCGATCATCGAGACCTTCTCGCATCTGCGCGCCGACCTCGACCGGGTCATGGCTGCCGGCACGATGGTCGAGGCCGTCGACGCGGTGGCGAGCGAAGGTGAACCCTCCCTCCGGCTGTTCCTGCTGCTGCAACGCGGTTTACGAGCCCTTGAGCTTCAACAGCCGTCTCCCGATCTGGTTACGGCTTTTCTGCTCAAATTGGCTGAGGTGATCGGCCTGGCTCCGGCTCTCGACTCGTGTGCCAGTTGCGGTCGGAAGGCGGAATCGCTTCGTTTCAGCTTCGCGGCCGGGGGCGCACTGTGCGACAACTGCCGGACGGATGGCGCAGTACGTCTCCGTCCTGGACTGACGGACTATCTCGCGGTTCTGGCCGGCGCCGACCTTGGAGACCTGCCGGAGCCGAATCCGCAGTTCTCCGGGGAGGCGATGGGTGTCACCCGACGCTTCGTCGAGCACCACCTCGAGCGGAGGCTGTCGAGCCTGGCGGTGCTCGATGAGTGAGCTTGGTGAGGGTCTCGATCCAGACCGGATGCCCCGCCACGTTGGGATCATCCTCGACGGCAACGGCCGATGGGCGGAACAGCGCGACCTACCAAGGACGGCCGGCCATGCCGCGGGCGAAAAGGCGCTGTTCGATGCCATTCAGGGGGCGCTCGACCTTGGGATCGAATGGTTGACCGTTTACACCTTCTCCACGGAAAACTGGTCACGTTCCGAGGAAGAAGTCACCTTCCTCATGTACTTCAATCAGGATCTGTTGCTGCGTCGCCGCGATGACCTGCACGCCGATGGCGTCCGTATCTACTTCATGGGGGACCTCGACGACCTTCGGGTTCCCGAGCTCAACAGGGTCAGGATGCGCGATGCCGAAACGCTGACCGCCCAGAACGAGCGTCTCCACCTCGTTTTCGCCTTCAATTACGGCAGTCGGCTCGAACTGGCCGACGCGGCGCGGCGCATGGCCGGCGATGCCCTGTCGGGAGCTCTGGATCCCGACACGATCGACCCGCAGACGGTGTCCTCCTACCTCTACGTTCCGGAGATGCCCGATGTTGACCTCGTCATCCGTACCTCGGGCGAGCACCGGTTGAGCAACTTCCTGCTGTGGCAAGCGGCCTACGCCGAGTTCGTGTTTCCCGAGGTGCTGTTCCCCGACTTCACTCCCGCGCACCTCGCCGAGTGCGTCGCTGAGTATCAGCGGCGCAAGAGGCGGTTTGGAAGGGCCTAGGCAGCCCGCGGCCGGCATAGGCAGCCTGCGGCTGCCGTACTTGGTACTTGGTACTTCGTACTTCGTAGAGTGTTGCGAAGCCTGGTTTCAGAGTACGAGGTACGAAATCCGAAGTACGTTCTTCCAACTACCATCCCCTTCCGCCTCTCCACCAGACAGGACCTCCATGACTATCACCCTCGACACCATCGTCAATCTCTCCAAACGGCGCGGGTTCGTGTTCCCGTCCTCGGAGATCTACGGAGGTCTCCGCTCGGCGTACGACTACGGCCCGCTCGGGGTCGAGCTGCTGCGCAACGTCAAGAATGAATGGTGGCGTTCGATGGTGCAGTTGCGGAGCGACGTGGTTGGGCTCGATTCGGCGATCCTTCAGGCCCGGGAAGTTTGGGTTGCCTCCGGGCATGAGGCATCCTTCACCGACCCGCTCGTGCAGTGCTCCAACTGCAATGCCCGATACCGGTTAGACAAGCTCGACGACCAGGACGTGTGCCCCAATTGCGGCGAACGAAAGACGTTCGGCGCGCCTCGCCAGTTCAACCTCATGTTCAAGACCTACATGGGGCCCGTCGATGACGAGAACGGTCTTGTCTACCTCCGGCCGGAGACCGCCCAGGGCATTTTCATCAACTACGAAAACGTCCGCCGGACGGCGCGGAAGAAACTCCCGTTCGGGATTGCCCAGATGGGCAGGTCGTTTCGGAATGAGATCACCCCCGGCCAGTTCGTCTTCCGGACCAGGGAGTTCGAGCAGATGGAGATGGAGTTCTTCTGCAGGCCGGAGCAGGCCGGGGAGTGGTATGACTACTGGACCAAGGATCGCTACCAGTGGTACCTCGACCTTGGAATGTCTGAGGAGAATCTTCGGATTCGCCCCCATGGTGATGAAGAACTGGCCCACTACGCGGCCGCTTGTTCGGATATCGAGTACCGCTATCCGTGGGGTTGGGATGAACTCGAAGGTATCGCCAACCGCACCGACTTCGACTTGAAAGCTCACACCGAGCGCAGCGGTACCGATCTTTCGTATTTCGATGAAGAGTCGGATGAGCGTTTCTTCCCCTACGTGATCGAACCGGCCGCCGGGGCGACCCGCACCACGTTCGCTTTCTTGATGGACGCCTATCACACCGAAGAAGTGCGGGGCGAAACCCGGGTGGTTCTCAAGATCCATCCGAGGCTGGCACCGTTCAAGGTGGCCGTGTTGCCGCTTTCGAAGAAACCGGAGCTGGTCGGCGAGGCCGAGAAAGTCGCCGATCTTCTCCGTCCCAAATACCTGTTGGATTTCGACGTTACCCAGTCGATCGGCCGCCGTTACCGCCGTCAGGACGAAATCGGCACGCCGTACGCGGTCACATTTGACTTCGACTCGCTGGAGGATCGGGCGGTCACGGTACGAGACCGCGACACGATGCAACAGGACCGGATTCCGGTTGAAAACCTCTTGGCGTATCTGGCGGAGAGGTTGCCGTAGGCGAGCGGAGGTTTGACGAGCGAAGTCAAAAGATTGGTCGCTCCCTTCCCACGCGAGAATCCCCCGGAGTCCCTGACGCACCGCCCCTCTACACTCGCAGCAATGGCCTTCCATAGAGATGACATCGAGCGGGTCCGCCACGCCACCAACATTGTCGAGCTCCTCGAAGGAGTGACGACCGTCCGCAAGCGCGGGCGTACCTTCACCGCCATCTGTCCGTTTCACCAGGAGAAGACTCCGTCCCTGTCGATCGATGTCGGCCAGGGGCTTTATCACTGCCTCGCCGGTGACACCGGGGTATTGACGTGGGAAGGTGTTGTACCCATCGAAAAACTTGCCGGAGGTACGCACCGGCTTCTGACGACCGGCGGCGTGTGGGTCGACGCTCCCATCTCATCATTCGGTGAGCAGCGGTTGTGGGGGATCCGCTTGTCGAGGAACCGCGTTTCCAAGACGATCTACGCAACGTCGGGTCATCGTTGGCTGGTGCGCAATGGGCGCCGCGTGGTCGTGGTCACGACGCAACACCTCGAGCCTCGCATGCCGCTCGCCTACGCCTATCCAAACAACGGTGGGGCGAGTCGGGTTCCTCCCGCTCCTTTTGGTGTCGCGCAAGGGTTCGTATTTGGTGACGGCAC
>Ga0224512_10001427_pt1 | contig 23014 bp, 20 predicted proteins | sample SF_May12_sed_USG_4_FD_169103 | JGI IMG/M metagenome (GOLD analysis project Ga0224512, IMG submission 169103) | Sediment microbial communities from San Francisco Bay, California, United States - SF_May12_sed_USGS_13 | ecosystem: Environmental > Aquatic > Marine > Sediment | place: USA... | reverse complement strand
GCCGTCCCCCAAGTTCGAGGATCAGGCGATGGAGACCGAGCAGCTGGAGACGGGCATCAAGGTGGTCGACCTGCTGGCGCCCTACGCCAAGGGCGGGAAGATCGGTCTGTTCGGGGGCGCGGGCGTGGGCAAGACCGTGCTCATTCAAGAGCTGATCCGCAGCATCGCCACCGAGCACGGCGGCTACTCGGTGTTCGCGGGGGTAGGCGAGCGCACCCGCGAGGGCAATGACCTCTGGCTCGAGATGAAGGAGTCGGGGGTGATCGACAAGACGAGTCTCGTCTTCGGTCAGATGAACGAGCCGCCGGGCGCGCGCCTGCGCGTCGGGCTCTCGGGCGTGAGCGTCGCTGAGTATTTCCGGGACGAGGAGAACCAGGACGTCCTGCTCTTCATCGACAACATCTTCCGCTTCGTGCAGGCGGGCTCCGAGGTCTCCGCCTTGCTGGGTCGCATGCCCTCCGCGGTGGGATACCAGCCCACGCTGGGCACGGAGATGGGCGCGCTCCAGGAGCGTATCTGCTCCACCAAGAAGGGGTCGATCACGTCCGTGCAGGCCATCTACGTGCCCGCCGACGACATCACGGATCCGGCGCCGGCGACCACGTTCAGCCACCTCGACGCGACGACCGTGCTCTCCCGTCAGATCGTCGAGCTCGGGATCTACCCGGCCGTGGATCCGCTCGCCTCCACGTCGCGCATCCTGCAGCCGTCCGTCGTCGGCGAGGAACACTTCCGAGTGGCGCGCGAGGTGCAGGAGATCCTCCAGCGCAACAGGGAACTGCAGGATATCATCGCCATTCTGGGTATGGACGAGCTCTCCGAGGAGGACAGGCTCACCGTGAACCGCGCGCGCAAGATTCAGCGCTTTTTCTCGCAGCCGTTCTTCGTCGCCGAGGTCTTCACGGGCACCGCCGGCAAGTACGTCCGCATCCAGGAAACGGTTCGAGGATTCAAGGAGATCATCGAGGGCAAGCACGACAGCGTGCCCGAACAGGCTTTCTACATGGTAGGCTCGATCGACGAGGTGCAGGAGAAGGCCAAGCAGATGGCGTAGCGAGGAGGAGCGTTGGCAGCGACCTACAACTTCAAGATCTTGACGCCCAACGCGACCGCGCTGGACGACGAGGTCGTGTCCGTCGTCGCCCCGGGCGAGGCGGGGTACCTCGGCGTGCTCGCCAACCACGCGCCCTTGATCACGACGCTGCAGTCGGGCCAGCTGACCGTGCGCTTCCACGACAACCGCGAGGTTCGCTACCGCATCGGGGCCGGGATCCTCAAGGTGGCGCACAACCAGGCCGTGCTCCTGACCGAGTCCATCGAATCGCAAGAAGGCTAGGGCGCGACGCAAACCACGCCATGAGCGCGCTTCCACGCCTGTCGCTCATCATCGCCGTCTTCGAGAGGGCGGACGTTCTCGACAAGGTGCTCACGAGTCTCGCCGGCCAGAGCTTCCGCGACTTCGAGACGATCGTGGCGGACGACGGCTCGGGCGAGGACGTCGCGGCAGTCGTCGAACGCCACCGGGAACACCTCGCCATTCGTCGGGTGTGGCACGAGAACCGCGGCTTTCGCAAGACGGTGATCGTAAACCGGGCCGTCGGGGAGGCCCGCGCGGACTACCTGGTGTTCATCGACGGGGACTGCATCCTCCACCACCGCTTCCTCGAGAGACACTTCAAGCGGCGCCGTCGCGCCCAGGTGCTATCGGGCCGCCGGGTCATGCTCGATCGCGAGCTCACCGCGCGCCTGACCGTAGCAAACGTGCGCACCCGGCGCATCGAACGCGTGGCGTTCTGGTGGCGTCACGCGGGCAAGAATGACCGCCGCAACGGCTTCTACCTGCCTTTTGCCTTCGCTGCCCGCAACCTCTTCCGGAGACGCTATGCCCTTGTCGGGTGCAACTTCTCGGTGCACCGCGACGACTTCTACCTCGTCAACGGCTACGACGAACGGATCGTGGGGCGGGGTCTGGAAGACAACAACCTGCGCGCGCGCTTTCTCAACAGCGCGATCGGGGTCCGCGCGATCACGCACGAGGCGCTGCAGTACCACTGCCACCACCAGGCCGACCCCATCCCGCACCCCCGCGAGGTGGTCGATGCGTTCGCCAACACCCGCGAGCGGCGCACGCCCCACGGGATAGTCAAGGATCACGGCGACGAGTAGACCCTAACTCTTTGTCGAGACAGTAGATAGCCGAACCGCAGATTGGGCTTGGATCGCCCGCACCCGCCCACTAGCTTTCAAACGGGGGCGTTCGCACGGTATTCCCACTGCACACGGCGGAGCGTTCGGGATTCCACGTCTCGTAGGCTTTCTCCCCGGCCTGCGGACACCGGCGCTCCGCCTTAGCGTCTCTCGTCTCGGCGGCAGGGTCAGGCCGGCTCGATCTCCAACACGGGCAGCGGCTCGTGCGCATCGGCGGGGATGACGAATCGGAATGTGCTCCCCTCGCCTTGCCGGCTCTCCACCCATATACGCCCGCCGTGGAGTTCCACGATGTGCTTGGCCATGGCCAGGCCGATGCCCAACCCTCCCCAGCGACGGGTCGTGGAGCCGTCGATCTGGCGAAACGCCACGAACACGGAGGGCAGATGCTCGGCGGGTATGCCCGCTCCTGTGTCCGCCACCTCCATGCACACGCCATCGGGGACGCGGCTGGAGCGCACGACCACCTTTCCGCCCTCGGGCGTGAACTTGAGCGCGTTGTGCACGAGGCTGGACACGACCTGCTGCATGCGCCGGCTGTCGAACCAGGCCACCGGCACGTCGGCACCGGGCTCGAAGCGCAGCTCGATCCCCTTGTCCTTGGCCTGTCTCTCCACCTCCGCCCACATGGCTCGGACCACGTCGTGCAGGTGCGAAGGCCCCACGCTCAACATCGCCTCCGTGGTCTCGAGCTGGGAGAGGTCGAGCAGGTCGTTGATCAGCCGCAGCAGACTCTGGCCGTTCTGGGCCACGACGTCGAGGAACCCGCGGCGCTCTTCGTCGCCGAGCGACGGTTCGCGAAGCGTGTCCGCGTAGGCAATGATGACGGACAGCGGTGTGCGGAGCTCGTGGCTGATGTTCGCCAGGAACTCCGTCTTCATCCGATCGACCTCGCGCAGCTTGCGCAGGGCGTCCTGCAGGCGCCGGTTCTGCCGGATGATCTGCTGCTCGAGCATGCGGCGCTGCGATATGTCGTGGACGAGGATCTGCACGAACGACGCCGCCTCGAGGTCGACGAGACTCGCGCTGATGTCCACGTATATGACGCCCCCGTCGCGACTGCGCATCTGTCGATCCACGAATGACGTGGACTTGCGGCTGAGGATATTGACGAAGTCCCGGCGCGCCTGGAGCTGATTCTCCGACGGAAACAACTCGAAGAACGACCTGCCCAGCAGCTCCTCCTCGGCGTAGCCAAGCACGTCACAGGTCTTGCGGTTGACCTCGATCAGCGCTCCCGTGTCGCGATCCACGAGCAGAATGATGTCGCTCGCGTTGCGCTGCAACGTGTGGTATCGGCTACCCAGCAACTTGGCTTCCTTCAGCAACAAGGCGTGCTCGATGACCCCGCAAGCCAGGCTGCCGCAGTTGATGAGCATGCCGAGGTCCCGCTCCGACAGCGCCCCTTCCTCGTAGCACCCGACGTTGATGGTCCCGATGACCTTGCCCCTGGCCACCAGGGGCACGACCATGTCGCACGCCAGCCGTTCTTCCTTGACGATCTCGAGGAAGCGCCCGTCTTCGACGATGCTCGGCCGCAGTACGGGCTCGCCGTTCACTGCCACCCAGCCGATGATCGAATTTTCGTCGAGGGGAATTCGCCGCCCGTCGCCGATTGCGCTCTTGGCGTCGCCGCTCTTGTAGATGTGCTGCAGCGTAAGGGCCTTGCCGTCGGGCGTCATGAACGCGATGCTGGAGCGGTCGAAGCGAATCACGTTCGCGAGTTCGCGCGTGATGGCGGCGAGGATGTCCTCCAGCTGCGTGAACTGGAGGATGGTGTTTGCGATGCGCACCATCGCCAGGAGTTCCTTGGCGTCGTCGGTTGCGTTCGCCGGCGTCGCATTGCTCCTCGTCGCTCCGCGGCGTTGCGCGCGCCGAGGGGAGCTCGACTCCGATTTTGCACGTTTGGCTCGCTTAGGCATCTTTGCAACTCATTATATATTAAATGGTTACCTCGCAGACCAGGGACCTGCACGAACCGTTCCAACGCGCGTGCGCGGCCCCGCCTCGATTGTCGCGCCGAGCGCGCCTGTGTTAGACTCGCGCCTCCCGCAGCCGAGTGACATGCCCAGGCAAAAGCAACGCAAGAAGACGGAGCGCGTCCACAGCGCTGTCGATCCCCGTGTCGGCCTCGACGAGTCCCGCTCGTTCCGCTGGCGCGATCGCCGCGAGCTGGCGCAACTGGGGATAGTGCTCGCCGTTGCCTTTGGGCTGCGCATGGTGTTCTTCTTCCTCAACCAGAAGAACAATCCGGTCTTCCTCCATCCCATTCTGGACGGGCTCTACCACCACGAATGGGCACAGGACATACTGGCGGGGGGGGCGCGCGGGGACGACGTTTTCTTCCGGGGCCCGCTCTATCCGTACCTGCTGGCCGCGTTGTACAAGCTGGGCGGATCGAGCATCGCCTTCGCCGTTTTCGTACAGCACGCGATGGGCACGGCTACGACCGGCCTCGTCTACCTGCTCACCCGCGAGTACTTCTCGCCGCGCGTGGCCCTCTGGGCCGGCATCGGCGCCGCGCTCTACTGGCCCTTCGTCTACTTCGAGGGCGACCTGCTCATTGTCACGACGTTCATCTTCCTCAACACGATGGGCTTCCTGTTCTTCGCGAAGGGCCTGCGGACAGACAACAAACGCTGGCTCGCCGCCGCGGGACTGGTGCTGGGGCTGTCCGCGATCGCGCGCCCCAGCATCCTTATTCTCCTCCCCGCGGTTCCCCTGGTTCTCTTCCTCCGTTCGTCGCGGACGCCGCGCGACACGCGGGCGTGGGTGTGGGGCACGCTCGTGTTCGCCGCGACCATGGCGGTGCCGATCGCGCCGGTGATGATACGCAACTACATGGTGGCGCACGCGATCGTTCCCGTCGGGGCGTCCGGCGGAGTGAACTTCTACATCGGCAACAACCCCGCGTCCGACGGCAGCACGGCGATCGTTCCCGGCACGCGGGCGGACTGGTGGGGTGGTTACGAGGATGCGATCGCCATTGCCGAGCGCGACCGAGGCCGCAAGCTCGGCCTCGCGGAGGTGTCCGACTACTACTTCGAGCGTGGGTTCGAGTTCTTCACCGCGCGCCCGTCGGAAGCCTGGCGACTCGTGTTCAAGAAGTTGCGGATGTACTGGGCGGGACCCGAGCGCGCGAACAACAAGTTCATCTACTTCTTCTGGAACCTGGCGGGGATGAAGTACGTCCCCCTCCCCGGTTTCTGGCTCGTCGCGCCCCTGGGACTGCTGGGGATGGCACTCGCCTGGCCGCGGCGGCGCGAGTTATCGCTCTTCTATCTCTTCGTCCTCCTCTATTCGCTGGGAGTCGTCGCTTTTTTCGTCAACGCGCGTTTCCGCCTCCCCATCATGCCGGTCATGATCATGTTCGCGGCCTACGCCGCGGCCTACGTCGCCGCGGCTTATCGCGCCAGGAGTTTTGGTCTCGTTCGATCCCTTGTCTTCCTGGCCGTCGTCGCCGGGATCGTCAATTCGGACTACTTGTGGTTCCGGCAGATCCGCGAATACTCGAACGCGTTCTCGCACAACACGCTCGGCAACACCTACCTCAAGATGGGGCGCAAGGACACGGCGCTGGGGCATTTCCAGAGGGCGGATGAGATAAACGCGCGTTTTCCCACGCCCGCCTACGAGCTGATCGCCCGGGATGTCAATTACAACTTGGGCGAACTCCTTTGGGAGCAGGGTCGCTGTTCGCGCGCCATAGACGTGCTGGCGAAGGTGGGGGGATCCGATATCAAGGCCGTGGACGCCCTCGACCACCTTGGCGACTGTTACCTCAAGCGCGGCGAGCTGGACAAAGCGGCCGGCGCTTATGGGAGACTCGCGCAGATCGACCGCCACGACATCCGGGGAGTCGTGGGCATGGCCCGTTGCCACGCCGCCGCCGGTGACCTCGCGGAGGCCGAGCGCATGCTCGCACAGGTCGTCGACCCGAACCAGGCGGTCTACCCGCCCGCGTACCTGGCACTGGCCGCCGTGCAGCGCGCAATGGGCCGGTTGGACGACGCCATCGAGAGCTACACGGACATCGCGCGGTTCGGCGGTTACGAACGAGAGGCGCTCATCGCGCTCGCCGAGTGCTACCACGAGAAGGGAGACACCGACGGCGTGCTGCGCACACTGGAACAGGCCCGCCTGTATTTTCCCCCCGGCGACTCCCGGCTCAACGACCTCCGGCAGCGGCTGCGCGCGCCGCGTTGAAGGAGGGACCGTGCCGTCAGCTCACCCGCGTGCGACACCCGTCGCCGTCCTGGACATCGGGACCAACTCCACGAAACTCCTCGTCGGGAAGGTGCGCGGGGGACGCGTGCATGTGATCGCGCGACGACTGACCACCACGCGCATCGGCGCCGGGCTCGCCGGTGGCAGGGGCGTGGCGCAGACCGCCGTCGTCGCGACCATCGCGGCCATCCAGGAGTACCGGCGTCTCGCACGTCGCCACGGCTGCGAGCACCTGTTCGGATACGCGACGTGGGCTCTGCGCCGGGCCCCGCGGTCGGCCGCGATACTCCGACGCATCGAGCGCCGGACCGGTGTGCGCGTGCGGGTGCTCTCGGCGCGCCAGGAGGCGCGCCTTGCCTATACGGGCGCGCGCGCGTGCTTGCAACACCCCAAGCCCGCCACGCTGCTCGTCGACATCGGCGGCGGGTCGGTCGAACTCGTGTTCGCCCGGCGGGGCCAGATCGCGCGCACGATGTCGCTCCCGCTCGGGGCCCTTCGCTTGACCGAGCGCTACGTCCGGCACGACCCGCCCGGCGCCGGGGAGCTGGCCGCCATCCGCAGCCGCGCCGACTCCCTCCTCGCCTCCTTCTTTCACCGCTGCCCGCGCTTCGCGCCCGCGCGCCTGGACCTGGTTGCCTCCGGCGGTACGGTGACGACGCTCGCGCGCATGCTCAGCGGGGCCGATGCCGCGCGAGGCGCCGCGGTGCGTCGCGCCGACATCGCGCGGCTCGCGCGCCGATGCGGCGCAGCGACGCTAGCCGCGCGCAGGCGCATGCGCGGCCTTCCCGCGGACCGCGCGGATATCATCGCCGCCGGTCTCGTTGTCGTGCTGGCCGTGATGGACCATGCGCGCAAGCGCGTGTTGCACATCAACCCCGGTGGCGTGCGCGAGGGGGTACTCCTGCACGTCGTGGAGCGCGGGTTTCGCTGGTGAGCGGCGTCACCGCGGCGATGACAGCTTCGCCAGGAACGATTCGATGACGCGCGCGAAGGAGGACCAGGGGGGCGTCGCCGGGGGCGTCGCCACGATGTAGACCAGCTCGTCGCGCACGGGGTGGGGCACGCGCAGCGCGACGGCGTGCAAGGCGATCGTGCGATCGGGCAGGGCCTCGGGCGCGCCGTACTTGAGGTCCCCGGCGATGGGCATGCCCTCGGATCCCAGCTGCAGCCGGATCTGGTGGTGGCGGCCGGTCTCCGGGGCGACCACCAGGAGAGAGCCCTGCCCCCGCCGCTCGAGCACGCGGTAGGAGAGCGTGGCCTCGCGGGCGTCGGGCGTGGGCCGGGGCGCGAGCCGCGAGCGCAGGTGCGTGCGCTCGATGTAACCGGTGAGCGTGCCCTCGTCCTGACGCGGCTCCCCCACGACGACGGCGAGGTAGGTCTTCTCCACGTCTCGCTCGGCGAAGGCCCGGGCCAGACGACCCGCAGCCTTCGAAGTCCGCGCGAACAGCAGGACACCGGAAACAGGTCGGTCCAGCCGGTGCACGAGCCCGAGGAAGGCTTTCCCGGGCTTGCCGCGCGACGCCTTCACGTAAGCCCGTGCGAGCTCGAGCGCGGTGGGGTCGCCCGTGCGGTCTCCCTGAGCGAGCAACCCCCCGGGCTTGGCGACGGCGAGCAGGTGGTTGTCCTCATATAGTATGACGAGGTCGGACGCCATGGCACGCATGCAGACGCGGCGGGGGTTCGGTTGACCGTCCCGCGCCGCTTCCATTATAATGCCGCGACACGGCAACGGGCATTCTCCAACGGACGCTCTCCGTCGAGCAGCATGATCGAAGTCACCAATCTAGCAAAGCGTTACGGCAAAGTCGAGGTGGTCGCGGACATCTCGTTCCGCATCTCTGCCGGCGAGATCTACGGACTGCTCGGGCCCAACGGCGCCGGCAAGTCCACCACCATCGGCGTGATCTCGGGTCTGCTGCGCCCCACCGCGGGACAGGTGGAGGTCGGCGGCCACGACATCGTGGGCAGCCCCGAGGCGGCCAAGCGTATTCTGGGCGTGGTGCCGCAGCAGTCGGTGGTGATCGAGGAACTCTCCGCACTCCAGAACTGCCTCTTTTTCGGCTCGCTCTACGGGCTCGGCGGCGGCGCCCTGCGCGGCCGGGCGCGCGAGCTGATCGACTGGATCGGTCTCGGCGAGAAGGCCGGCCAGCCGGCGGGCGAGTTTTCCGGCGGCCAGATGCGCCGCCTCACGCTCGTGCTCGCGCTGCTGCACGAACCGCGCGCGCTCGTCCTCGACGAACCCACCGTCGGCCTGGACCCGCAGACGCGACTGCGCATCCACGATGCGATTAGCGAGGTGGCCCGCGCCGGTGCCGCGGTCCTCATGAGCACGCACTACCTCGAAGAGGCCGAGCTGCTGTGCGGTCGGATCGGTATCATCGACCATGGGCGCATCATCCGCGAGGGAACGCTCGCCGAGCTGCGCGCCTCGGTGCAGGACGTGCAGCTCTTGAGCCTGCGCGGCGGATTCGACCGAGATTCGCTCTCCGCCCTGGTGGGTACGATCGAAGGCGCGCGCGTCCTGCACGAAGACGAGCACGGCGTGACCATCGTGCTGCCCTCGCGCACGAGCGGACTGGCGGGCATTCTGGAACGGGCGGCCTCGCTCGAGCGCGTAACGGAGGTCTCCGTGAAACCACCCTCGCTCGAGAGCCTCTTCATCAGTCTCACCGGCCGCGAGCTCCGCGAGTAGTCCATGCGACTCCCGCTCTTCCGCATGTACTGGCAGCGGTCCCTGCGCAAGCCGGGGTCAATCCTCTTGTGGATGCTGATCCCTTTCGCGTTCATGGCCATCTACTCGCTCGCCTTCGGCGGTGACGGGGACATCACGCCGCGCGTCGGCCTCGCAGTGGTGGACCGCGACAGCAGTCTGGTCTCGGGGTTTCTACGGGGCGCCTTCGGCCAGCGGGCGCTGTCCGATCTCATCGACCTCAAGGAGGCGGCGGACACCGCGGAGGTCGCCGAACTGTTCGCGCGCGAGGAGGCGTCGGCGGCACTGGTTATACCGGCCGGTTTCGAGGACAGCGTGCTCGCGCTTGGCGACGCGCCCCTCCTGCTCTTGACGAATCCACGGCAGAGCATCTCGCCGCAGATCGCGGAGGGTGTCGTCGGCACCCTGGTCTCCATGGGCAACGGCCTGACCGGCATTTTCGCCGCTCCGATCGGAATGATCCGTGCGCTGACGCTCTCGGACAGCGTGTCGGCCGACGAGGTGGCGGCGACGGCGCGGGCTTTCTACGAGACCGGAGAGCGCGAGCAGGGACTTGCCGCGCTCGCCGACATCGACGTCAGCGTGGTGGAGGAGGAGCAAAGCGGTGACGAGCTCGACGAGTTCAACATGGCCGCGCTGTTCTTCCCTGGTCTCGTCATGTTCGCGCTGTTCACCGTGTCGCTCAGCCTGGAGACGCGTTTCCTCTACGACCGGACGCGCAAGGTCACGCACCGCATCGTTTCGACTCCGGTGCGGCCGGCCCGCATCGTCGCGGAGCAGCGCTTGTACGCCGTGTCGTTCCTGCTCGCCGTTGCCGTCGTCTCGGCCCTTGCAGGGGGGATCGTCTGGCGCATCGCCCCCGTCGGGCTGGCTACGGCGGGCGTGATCGTGACCGCGCTCGTGCTTTTCATCGCCGGGTTGAACGGGGCCATCTTCAGCCTCTCCAACTCGGTCCGCGCGACTTCCGCGATCAGCTCGTTCGTGATGATGGCGCTGGTGATCGTCGGTGGCGGTTTCTTTCCGGCGGAGTTCTGGCCGGAGTGGATGCAGCGCATCTCCCGCGTGGTGCCCACGGGGATCGCCAACCTGGGACTCACGCGCGCGCTCACCGGCCGCGAGATCGGCGTGTCGTTGCCCGTGCTGTTCGCGTACAGCGGCGTCTTCTTCGTCGCCGGTATCATCGCGGGCCGCCGGAGGATCACGTGACCACGGGCAACTGGTGGAAGATCGCCCGTCTCGAGCTCGTCCTCGCCGCGCGCGACAAGGAGTCGGTGATTTGGTCGTTGCTCGCGCCCGTACTCATGGCGTGGGTCTTCGGCAACGCGTTCGGCTCCGGCCCGCCGCAGCCCACTTCCTTCTCCATCGACCGCGGTCAGAACCCCGCGTTCGTCGAGACGGCCGTGGCCGGCATGCTGGAGGCGCACGGGCTGACCCGCACCGACAGCGAGAAGGCCGCCCGCGTGGTGCTCCCCGACAGCCTCCTCCACCGCATCGCCGCGGGCCGGGCCATCGACGTGCGCATTATCAGGCGCGATGCCTCGGACCTGCGCGCGCGACAGCTCTCCGCCAAGACGCGGGAGGCAATCTACACCATGGCCTTTCGTGCGCGCCCGGAGTGGCGCGACGCGCCCCCGAGCGACGAGGATGTCGCCGCTCTCGCGCGCCCGGGCGGCCCTCTCCGCCTGGAGTCGCGGGCACTCGGGCGTGCCCGCGTCAACGACGGCGTGGTGCACCAGCTGCCCGCCATGCTCGTCATGTTCATCCTGTTCCAGATGACGACGTTTTTCATGATTCTGTGGATCCAGGATCTGCAGAGCGGTAAGATCAAGCGCATCGTCATGAGTCCCACGCCGATACGCGAACTCTTCGCAGGCGTACTCGCGTCGCGCCTGTTGTGGGGGGCCCTGCAGGTCATTGTGATCCTGGGCGGCGGTTCACTGCTGCTCGGCGTTCGCCTCGAAATCCCCTGGGGCCACTTTGCGATCGTACTCGCCGCCTACATGACCACGGCGGCGGCGCTCGGCCTGCTCCTGGGTACGTTTTTCCGTACGCTCGAGAAGGCTAACGCGATCGGCGTGATCGTGGGATTGTTCATGGCCGCGCTCGGCGGGTGCTGGTGGCCGCTGGAGGTCATCTCCAACGATGCCGTGCGCAACGCGGCCCTCGCGCTGCCCACGGGTCTCATGATGGACGCCATGGGCGAGTTCCTCGCGCTCGGCCCGGAGGCGCCCTTTCCGTTCTTGAACTTCATCCTGCTCGCGCTCATGTCCGCGGTCATGATGCCGCTCGCGATTCACAGGATGCGCCGCCAGATCGTCTCTTGATAGGAGGGGACCATGCGTAGCTCTTTGCTCTTCGTTGCCTGCACCCTCGCCCTCTTCCCCGCCCTGGCGCTCGCCGAGGATCACGGACTCTCGGCGGCACGCATGCACGCGTGCATCGCGCTCCTGGCCGACGACCGGCTGGAAGGCCGCGCGCCGGGATCCCGCGGGGAAGAGCTCGCGCTCGACTACCTGGTCACCGAGTTCACCCGCATGGGCTACGCCCCCGGCAACACCAACGGCACCTACGTGCAGGAAGTGCCGCTGGTGGGAATGACCATGACCGAGCCGCCCGCGCTCGCCGTGCGCGGCCGCGGTGGTTATGAACGCACCTTTGCCAACGGACGCGAGTTCGTCGGATGGACGCTGCGGCAGCAGGAGCGCGCGGCCGTGACCGACGCCGACATGGTGTTCGTCGGCTACGGGGTGGTCGCCCCCGAATACGAGTGGGACGACTTCCGCGGCGCGGACGTGCGCGGCAAGATCATCGTGATGCTCGTCGGCGACCCCCCCCACCACGACCCGTCGCTCTTCGCGGGCGAGGCGATGACCTACTACGGGCGATGGACGTACAAGTTCGAGAACGCCGCCGAGAAGGGAGCGGCCGGCGCCATCATCGTGCACGACACCGAGGCGGCCGGCTACCCGTGGGCCGTGGTCGAGAACAGCTGGTCCGGCGAGCAGTTCGACATGGTGCGCCCCGACGCGGGCGCGTCGCGCTGCGCCTTGGAGTCGTGGGTAACCGGCGACGCGGCGCGCGAACTCTTTGGCGCCGCGGGACGCGACTTCGACGCGGACAAGCGCGCCGCCGCATCCCGCGATTTCACCCCGGTTCCGCTCGCCCTCTCCGGCACGGTCGAGATCCACAATCGGCTGCGCCAGCTCACCAGCCACAACGTGGTGGCGCGGCTCGAAGGGCGGGACGAGCAACAAAAGCACGAGACCATCATCTACACGGCTCACTGGGACCATCTCGGCTTTGGCAAGGCCGTCGACGGCGACTCCATATACAACGGCGCGCTGGACAACGCCTCCGGCGTAGCGGGCGTGCTCGAGGTGGCCCACGCTTTCGCGCGCGAGCACGAGAATCTGGCCCGCTCGGTCCTGTTCGTGCTCACGACGGCGGAGGAAAGCGGGCTCCTCGGGGCCTATTACTACGCGGACAATCCGCTCCACCCCCTCAAGCGGACGGTGGCCAGCATCAACGTCGACGGCGCGAACGTGTGGGGGCGCACCAAAGACATGGTCGTGGTCGGATACGGACAGTCCGAGCTCGACGCGATCCTGGCCGAGGTCGTGGCCACGCAGGGGCGTGCGCTGCAGCCCGACAGCGAGCCGGAGAAGGGTTACTACTACCGCTCGGACCACTTCGCTTTCGCCAAGAAGGGCGTGCCCGCCCTCTACGCGGACAGCGGCGTGGAGTTTCGCGGTCGGCCGGAGGGCTGGGGGATGGAGCGTCGCCAGGAGTACACGCGCGAGCGTTACCACAAGCCCCAGGACGAGTACGACGCCTCCTGGGATCTCTCCGGCGCGATCGAGGATATGACAGCGCTCTACCTGGTGGGCCACCGGCTGGCCACTTCGGAACGCTACCCGCAGTGGAGCGAGACCAGCGAGTTCCGCCGCGTGCGCGAGGAGATGATGAAGGGCAGCCGCTGAACGGCGTCGCTGGACAGAAAAGGCGCGGTTCGATAAAATCAGCCGGCTGCCCGACCGGCGGCACGTACCAACAAATAAGAGGTGACTGACGATGAATCGTTTCAAGTTCTTGCTCCCGGCGCTGCTGTTTGCGGTCGTCGCCGCGGGTTGCTCGTCCATGGAGTTCAGCCATGACTGGGATAAGGACGCCGATTTCGCGACCTACCGCACCTACGCCTGGGTCAACGTCCCCACGACCGCGGTGGGTGACGCCCAGGCCGCGCGACGCACGAACGCGCTCCTCGACAAGCGCATCAAGAGCGCCGTCGATGCCGAGATGAAGACAAAGGGCTTCAGCGTCGATACCGCATCGCCCGACCTGCTCGTCGTCTACCACGTGGGCGTGCAGGACAAGGTCAACGTGACCGACTGGGGTTACCGCTACAGCTACGACTACTACGGATGGGGCGGCCGCAACATCGACGTGTACCAGTACACCGAGGGCACGCTGATCCTGGACCTGATCGACGCGCAGACCAAGGAGCTGGTGTGGCGCGGCTCGGCCATGGCGACGCTCGAGGACAACCCGAGCCCCGAGAAGGCGGAGGCGCGGCTGCAGCAAGCCGTGCAGGGAATAATGGCCAACTATCCGCCGCGGGGCCGCTGAGCCCCGCCTCGCCCGCATGCGACCCCGCCGGCGGTGAGCGCCCGTCTCGATCTAGATTCCCAGCAGCCGAATGGCCAGCCCGGATAGTGCGATGGCGACTCCGGCGAGTGGGTGCGCGTGGGCCTGGAGACGGCGAAACACCCGTACGGAGAGCCCCGCATACACTACGGCGACCATGACCGCCATGGTCGCGATCGTCGTCACCCCGAACACCACCGCCACCAGCGCGACCCCCTCTGCGCCGCTGGCGATCGCCGGCGCCATGAGCAGCGGGATTAACGGCTCGCACGGCCCCAGGACGAAGATGACGAAGAGGCTCCACGCCGTCACCGTGCGCGCGTCGCGCGTCGCGTGGCCGTGCGGCAGCCCCTCGTGGGCGTGGACATGGATCTCGCCGTCGGCGTGCGCGTGGATGTGCCGGTGTGCGCGGCGCGGGCGCGCCACCGACCAGGCGGCGTAGACCACGCCGAACACGATGAGCATCCACGCGGCAAGGTTCCCCCGGACGCCCTCTATGGCTTCCAGGTGCGTCACCGCCACTCCCAGACCTATGCCCAGCGCGCCCAGCACCACGGACGACAGGACGTGCCCCACCCCGCAGGCCGCGGTGACGGCAAGCACGCGCCGCAGCGGCCAACTTTGAGCGCGTCCCAGGACCGCGAAGGGGAGCCAGTGATCGACGCCGATCACCGCGTGGAGAAAGCCGATGCCGACGGCGGAGCCGAGCAGAATGACGAGCGTGGGTTCCATGGCGAGCACTGTGGCCGGCGGCGGCGCTCCCTACCCGAACGTCTTGCGCCAGGCGAGCACGACCCCCCAGTCCGCCTCCAACTGCGGTCCGTTGAGATCCTGGTAGACGGGAATGATCGCCTCGGCCATGAAGCGGTGCCCGGCGAAAATCCCGCGCGGAATGCGAGCGGTGACCCCCACGGGAACCGACCAGCGCTCGCCGCCCTGGCGGGCGGGATCGTTGGCCGGATTCCCTTGCACATCCATGCGTTCGTCGCCGCCGCTCACGTCGCTCCACTGCTCGTAGAGGCCGCGCGCCGACACGCTGAGCCACCCGCCCAGCGGGGCGGCCAGCCACAGGCCGAACGTCGTCTGCTGGCCCGCCTTGTAGCCACGGTCGTTGTCGCTGGGCCGCCAGATCCGGCGCGCGTGGTAACCGATCGACACGCGTTCACGGAAGTGCTGGCCGGCGAGTCCCGTGACGACGTCCCAGCTGCCGGACCCCATTTGCAGGGCGTAGGGCAGCACGAACGTCGCCGCGCTGTCCGCCGACGTCTCCATCAGGTCGATCGAACCCGTGGGCATCGTCAGGCCCAGCGTGAGGTGCACGGTGTTGTGGGCGTCGGTGGTGAGCGTGTACTGCCCCGCGAGCTCGAGGTCTCCCACGCCGCTGGAGGACATCTGGAATGTGTCGCCGTTTGTGGTCTCGCTGTCCATGCGCACATCCAGATAGGGAACGCCAAGCACGAAAGCGAGGCGAAGGAAAGGCGCGTAGGCCGCCTCGAAGCGGTGCGCCTGCCGCGTCATCGCAGTGGGCACGGTGGCGAAGTCGCGCAGCGCCTTCTCCGCCGAGACCGCTTCGGTGGCGTTGCGCAGGCCGTCGAAGCGAAGGGTCCCGTAGCGGTAGGCGAGCATCCACTGCCCGGCGCGCACGGCGTCGGCGTCGATCACGCCGGCCGGGGCGCGGCCGTCGGGTCGCTCCAGGTAGACGGCTTCGGCGCACGTTGCTGGCACCGCGCCGAGCGCGAGGAGCAGCAGCTCCGCGCTCAGGCATCGCAGGTTGGATAATCGCATCGTCAATTAGACCGCCGTCGGATCGGTGGGGTTGGAGCGCATTGTAGCATTGCCCGGGGGCCGGCGCCACCCCCCACGCGGGACGACTGGCTTTACAGGGTCCCGGAGACTCGCTATACTCCCCGCCATTCGGCATTCGCAGTGCGCCCGGCGCGCCCAGGCCCGTCTTTCTTCCAGGAGCATTCATTCATGAAACGGAAAGCGATCGCCATCGCTGCGGCGGTGGCGGCTGCTATACGACCTTCGGTGGAACGGGCATGGTGCAGATCGACGTATCTGCCGGTCTGATGATCTTGCTCTAGGGGGCTCTGGCGGCGCGCATGCGCTTTCGTTCCATCGTTCTGGCCATGGTTCCGGCCATCGTGCCGGCCATCCTGCTGGCCGCGGCGCTCGCCGTGCCGGGCGCCGCGCGCGCCGACGTCGGCGTCGCGCGGCTCGCCCCCCACGAGGGCAAGACCGTGAGCCGCATCGTCATCTCGGGCAATGCCGTCACGCGCCGCTACGTGATCGCGCGGGAGATCGAGACGGCCGTAGGCGATTCCCTGCGCGTCGCCACCGTGGAAGCCGACCACGTCCGCCTCGAGAATCTCGGCATCTTCGCCTCCATCGACATCGTGCTCACCGACCTCGGCAACGCGGTCGCGCTCGAGTACCGCGTGCGCGAGATGCCGTGGATCATCCCCTACATCAAGTTTCGCTACACGGAGCAGGATGGGTGGTCCCTCGGCCCGGCCGTTTCCTCCATCAACTTGTTCGGTCTCGGCATCCGCGTGTCCGGAAACTACCTCGCCGGTGCGAACAGCCAGTTCACGCTCGGCCTGACGTGGCCGTGGATCACGGGCGACCACGTCTCGGCGGAATTTCACGCCGCGCGCCTCTTCCGCAAGGACTCCTTGAACGAGTTCGACGAGACGAGCGACGAGACCACCGCGTGGATGGGGAGATATCTGGGTCGGAATGGCCGGCTGCGCGGCGGCCTGTCCTACTTCCGCATGCAGGCCGACCGCGACGGCGTCACGCTCACCAGCAACAATGACGACCGCTTCTTCCGCGCCGCGCTCTCCCTGGGCATCGACACGCGCGACAGCTGGCGCAACCCGCGCAGCGGCTGGTGGAGCGAAGCGCTGGCCGTGCGCACCTGGGGCGACGGAAACTGGTGGCTCGGCGAATTGGACATCCGCCGCTACCAGCCCACCTGGCCCTCGCAGGGGCTGGTCCTGGGCATACTGGCCTCGCTCAACTCCGGCCAGGTCGGGGTGGACTTTCCCGGCTACTTGCAGTACCGTCTCGGCGGTGCCAACTCGGTACGCGGCTACGACATCGAAAAGCTCGGCAAGGAGCTCTTCGGCCAGAACCAGTTCCTCACCACCGCCGAGTACCGCGTGGTCGCTATCGATCTCCAGTCCTTTCCCGTGCTCAAATGGGCGGTGAGCGCCGGCCTCTCCCTGGCTGTGTTCGCCGACTACGGGCACGCGTGGAACGGCTCGGATCTCCCCGACGGAGGCGGCAAGTGGGGTTACGGGACGGGGCTGCGATTCCTCGTGCCCGGGGTCGATATGATTCGCACTGACGTCGCCGTCGGCGACGACGGAGTCGTGTATTTCCATCTCGGCGTCTGGGACAAGCTCGCCGCGCAGCGGGAGCGGTTGCGCTGACGTCACCGCTCTACCGCGATTACGAGACCGAGCGAGCTGGCATCGGCGACATGCGCGTGGCGCTCATCAAGGAGGCGCGGGAGATCGATCTCGCGCCCCTCGTCTTTCTGCGGTTTCCTAGAAGGTGAGAATCACGCCCGCCGTGAGGTCGATCTGATTCATGAGCGTGGCGCCCAGGACGGTGAAACACACGCCCGTATTGCTGCAGAAGGAACCGCTGTCTCCCTGGAAGTAGGTCGTCATGAGACGGCTCTGGAAGCGGAAGCCCACGCGCTCGTTGACCATGGTCTTGATCCCGCCCATGAAGCCCCCTCCGTCGCCGCGAGCGTCCGCCCACAACCCCTTTGTCTCGCGTACGCGCCGCTTGGCCATCGCGACCTCGTTGCCAACCTCGTTGTAGGTCACTTGGTCCATGAACGTGCGAATGAGCATCAGACCACGGCCACTCGCCCTGAGCAGACAGTGTGGGTCCCGCGGGTCGGGGTGTTCTTCAGACGCCTGTCCGAGCGGATCACCCGGCTACCGCCCGGCGCCTACCGGGCTAAGTCCTCGATGCCGGTTGGCCTGAAACTTGCAACCCATGGCGGGTTAGGTACGGCATCCGGCTAGCGGATCGCCAAGGCCAGACAAGCGAGGGGACCATTGCCAAAGCCGAAAAGCCTGAGACGGAAGCTGTTTATCGACCGGTTCCAGTACCGGATCATGCTCATTCACCTCGCTCACTTTGCGGCATTCATCGCGGTCATATTCGGGGCGTTGTACCTGCCCCTCCTGATGAGGCTGGATGATACCAGTCTGTCCGCGCTCCAGAGAATGGAGCTGAGCAATCAGTTCCACGCGCAGACTGTCCGACTGATGCCGCTGCTGTGGCTCGTCTTCGGACTTCTCATCGTCAGTTCCGCCATCGTCTCCCACCGGCTCGCGGGCCCTCTGGCCCGAATGCGACGTGCGCTCAGAGAGGCCGCGGAGGGTCATCTGAGCCACGGCCTGTCCATACGTAAGAAGGACTATCTGGTGCGGGAAGCCGAGGCCATCAACGCGCTCTTGACCTCGCTGAACCGGAGAATCGGTGACATCAAGAAGGCCCACCGGAGGGCTGATGCGGCTTTGACGCGGCTGAACGACGCGATGCCCGGCGCCCCCGAAGACACGATGAAGAAGCTGGACGCTCTGCGTGTTGAAATCGACGCGTGGAAGGTCACCCTGTCCGAATTCAAGATGGCCGGCGAAGAAGAGGAGAGAGAAGAGTCGACTCGCACCCGGGAACCTTCACTCAGTGTCTGAGCAGTCCGGCGTTCCCGACGCTATTTCTTCCCGCCTCCCCCACCGTTTCCTCCACCAGGTTGTACGTCGCCGCGAGCGTCGTCCTCGTTGTATATCGCCTTGGGAGGCAGGAAGGCGCCGCTATCCACGAACAGGACCCCGAGGAAAGAGTGGTTGTGGTTGCAACGGAGGTAATAGCCGGCTTCCTGATCGTTGAGATTCTTCTTCTTCCCCCGATTGTCGCTGTCACTGTCGTCCCAGTCGTTGCCATGCCCCTTGTTGTCATCCTCTCCGCCCCCGTAGGAGAATTCGGCGCTCAGAGCGAAATCATTCGTTTCGAACTGCCCGAAGTAGGCGAGGATATCATTGAGCGAATTGGGGTATTCCCCGTTCAGGGCATATTCCGAGTAGAGTGACTGCTGGAGCGCGACGTGGAATGAGATGCACGACGCGAGTAGAGCTTCCTCCCGGGGACGCTTCGTGGAGTGAATCCCGATGAGAACCAACGTCCCAACGATCATAATCGCGATCATGAGCTCCAGCAGGGTAAAACCCGTGCCGGAACGCGAGGGGCACTTGTTGGATGGCGACACACTGAAACCCTGGGGATCTGCCGGGAATGGTACAGGCTTTTGCATCTCGTCGTTCCTCATCACGGTCGCGGAGGCGCCGGGACTTCCCGAGGGAAATGGTTGCAAGAACTGCACCGAACCACTTTGTCCGCTGCTGTTGCGACGGCTGACTGTTAGGCCGGCTTGGGGGTCGAACGAGTGAGCCCTTCCGCCGCGACGCGGAAGGGCCCCGCTCGGCAATGGCTCCGGGGGCAGGATTCGAACCTGCGATATCCACGTTAACAGCGTGGCGTTGTGCCGACTCAACTACCCCGGAATACCGGAAACATGCAGCCAGGCCGGTGCTGGATCAAGATCGATGCCAAAGCCCGCGCGCTAGCCGTACCGTCTTAGCGATCCCTAACTAGGCTGTGAAGCAACGAGAAGATTAACCGTCTTGTGAAAGCATTCACCAGCGTCGCCGTTCGAGGTGCACCCGCCTGACTTGGCTCGACATTTCTTCTTCAATGATCCGAATCTACGTTGAGCGTCGACCGGGCTTGATGTTAACGTAACATGCAACGAAGAATGTCGGGGGTCGCCGATGTGTCATGCACCGCGTTCATGCTCGTGCACCCTCTGTCGGTAGCCGCCGGGGTCGAATCGCAACGAGAGGAGGATCCGGATGCGGATAGTGCTGCTCCCAATCATTGGTCTGTTCATTCTCGCCGGTTGTGAGGGAGATGTCGGACCACAGGGGCCAGGGGGAAAGGCTGGTACCGATTGGCCAGGTCCGCCGCCCGCTGAGTATGTGAATGCCGACGCCGTCGCGGGAGGCGCGGCTTACGCCAAGTGGTGGACGGCGGGGGCCGGTGGAAGCGGGACTCAACCGACTACGACTGCTGGGGCCGACTTCTACCGCTGCAAAGCGTGTCACGCGTGGGACGGTCTGGGTAATGCGGGATCGTATGCGAACCGCACCGGACAGAGCACACTCACACCCACTCGTCCCGACGTCTCTTCGGTCAACCTTCGGAGCACCGCGGCGTCGGAGAGCTACACGGAGCTTTTCAACCTCGTACGGCACGTCGGCGCTCGCGGGATCGATGCTTCGGACAACACACACCCGGATTTCTCGCAAGAATTGACCGATGGTCAGGTGTGGAACATCGTGAAATTCATGCGTGAAGAGTGGGTCAATCCGAACCTGCTATACGACATCGAGGTCTCCGGTCCGGCGATGTACGTGGATTACACGCAAGACCCACCGGTTGTGGTCGCGCCGACGGTGACCTACTCCAACGTCGGCGCTATGGGGGACGAGACGAACGGGCAGGCGATCTTCACCGCCACGTGCGCTGCTTGCCACGGCACCGACGGAACGAGCATCAATCTCGGTGGTAGAAGCCTCGGCCAGTTTATCCGTGAGAAGCCAAACGAAGGCTGGTTCAAGGCGAAGTTCGGAGAAGACCCCGATATGGCTCCAGGTCTGGTCACCTCGACGTCGGACTTGCAGGACTTGTACAAGGCCCTGGCGAATTCGACCAATTACCCCGATCTACCGTAGCCAGCCGCCCGTTGGACAGAAGAGAAGAGCTCCCGACACCACTTCGGGAGCTCTTCTGTTTTTTTCTTGAGGGCACCAACAGCGTGGCGTTGTGCCGACTCAACTACCCCGGAATACCGGAAACATGCAGCCAGGCCGGCGCTGAATCAAGATCGATGCCAAAGGCGGCGCGCCCGACGAGGTACATGACCAGCGCCACGGTCAGGACGGCGAGGAGGTTCAGGGCCAGGCCGGCCCGCGCCATGTCGGCGACGCGCAGGCGGTGGGCGCCGAAGACGATGGCGTTGGGCGGGGTGGCCACGGGGAGCATGAAGGCGCACGAGGCGCTGATGGTGGCGGGCACCATGAGGAAGAGGGGGTGCAGGTCGAGCACCACGCACAGCGAGGCGATGATGGGGAGCACGACCTGCGTGGTGGCCGTGTTGGAGGTCAGCTCGGTGAGGAAGGTGATCATGGTGCACACGGCCAGCAGCAGGAGCAAGGGGTGGACGCCGCGTAGCGCGACGAGCCGGCCGCCGAGGAACTCTGAGAGCCCCGACGCGGTGAAGGCCTGCGCCAGCGCGAAGCCGCCGCCGAAGAGAATGACGATGTCCCACGGGAGCTTCCCCACCGCGCCCGCGCCGAGGAGGAAGCGGCGCTCGGTGCGCGCCGGAATGAGAAAGAGGATCGCCGCCACGCCCACGGACACGGTCCCGTCGCGCACGAAGCCGGCGACGCCCAGCCGCGATGCCCAGCCGCGGATCACCGACCCGCCCAGGTCCACGTCAGCGCGCGTCACGATGAGGGCGACGAACGTCGCGAACACCCACAGCACGACCTTCTCCTCCCACGCCATCGGCCCCAGCGCGCGATACTCGGCGTCGAGCAGCTCGTGGTCGAAGGCGAACGTCTGCCGGCGCACGATCACGAGGCGGAGGTAGGCATAGACGACGGCGAACAGCACGATGGAGAGGGGCAGCGCGAACTTCATCCAGCCCAGAAAAGTGATCTCCGGGGCCCGGGGAAAGCTCAGGGTATAGATGCGCGCCAGCGCTAGGTTGGGCGGCGTGCCGATGAGCGTGGCCATGCCGCCGATCGAGCAGGCGTAGGCGATCCCGAGCAGGAGGGCCACGGTGAACGCGCGCGCCGAGGCGCCGCCTTTGCGCTCGAACTCGACGGCGAGCGCCATGACGATGGGCAGCATCATGAGGGCGGTCGCCGTGTTGGAGATCCAGCCCGACAGGAACCAGCTGGCCGCCATGAACCCGAGGAGCAGGCGCGACGGATCCCGCCCCACGGCCAGGACGATGCGCAGTGCGATGCGCCGGTGCAGCTGCCACCGCTCCATCGCTCCGGCCAGCAGGAAACCGCCGATGAAGAGGAAGATCACGTCATTGACGTAGAAAGAGGCAGTCTCGTTCGCCTCGAGCACGCCGAGGAACGGAAAGAGGACGACGGGAAGGAGAGCCGTCGCGGCCAGGGGGATGGCGTCGGTGAGCCAGTAGAACGCCATGAGGACGGCCACGGCGGCGGTCCGCCCCACCGCGGGCCGAGCGGGGTCCAGCTCGGGCCCGAGCAGCACGGCGAGGAACAGGACGGGGCCGGCGACGATGAACGCCTTGCGCGCCCGCGTGGCGATCCTCCGGGGGGCGCCTTGCATCCTGGGCAGCATAGCAAACGCGGGCTCCCCTGTGTCGCTCAAACCCCGTCGTAGCTCTGCCACAGATAGAGGGTGCCCACGGTACGGTAGGGTCTCCACCGCTGGGCGATGCGCGCCAGGCGCGCCGCGCTCGGTCTTCCCCGCAGACCGTACTGCGCGGCCATGGCCTTGCGCAGCCCCAGGTCCCCCGCGGGGAACACGTCCAGCCGGGCGAGGGCGAAGATGAGGAACATGTGCGCGGACCATTCCCCCACCCCGTCGATGGCCGTGAGACGCCGCATCACCTCCCCGTCGCTCGCGCGCGCGAGCGCGGACGGTCGCGCGCGACCCGACGCGAACGCCTCGGCGACGCTGCGCACGTAGCGCACCTTCGCGCGGGACAGGCCCGCCCGCCGCAGGACGCCGTCGCCGGCGCCGAGCACGTCGCGCGGCCGCGGCGTGCGGCCGCCGCAGAGCGCGTCCGCGAGGCGCCGGTAGATGGAAGCGGCCGCGCGGGTGCTGAGCTGCTGCGAGATCACCGTCTCCAGCATCACCTGGAAGTGGTTGCGCGTCGTCTGCAAGTCGTAGACGCCGAAACGCGCGATGAGGTCCGCCACGACGGGATCGCGCGCGCCCACGTGGCGCACCGCGGCGCGGATCCGGCGGGCGAGTCCGGGCGGTGTGGCTGCATTGCGGGGATCGAGCCAGGCCATCGACGGGGTCGATTCTACCCGGCGGGGGACGCGACCGGCTAGTCCGCGTAGAGCGCCTTCACCCGGCCCCAGC
>Ga0224512_10001426_pt1 | contig 23017 bp, 26 predicted proteins | sample SF_May12_sed_USG_4_FD_169103 | JGI IMG/M metagenome (GOLD analysis project Ga0224512, IMG submission 169103) | Sediment microbial communities from San Francisco Bay, California, United States - SF_May12_sed_USGS_13 | ecosystem: Environmental > Aquatic > Marine > Sediment | place: USA... | reverse complement strand
CAACGGCAATCAGATCCTGGATCTGCACGGTCTGAAAATCACCGACGCGCTCGATCTCGAAACCCGCATCAACCAGATCACCGGGGTGGTCTGCGTCGGTCTGTTCGCGCATCGACCCGCGGACGTACTGCTCCTCGGCACCGATAACGGGGTGGTCACCCATACCGCCGACTGATGCCCGTCCTCGAGGGAGGGTTCCGGTTTCGGTTCTCGCAAAGGGCGCAGTCGCTGAGGGCGCGGAGAAAATTGATGCGATTCGCACCCCGTGGGTATCGCGGTTTCGATAAAATCCGCCTTCGGGATAGGGTTCCGGATTCGTGTCTTATGGAGGCGCGGGGAGAAGGGAATGGAAACTCGGCGTTGAGTCTGTGGCCCGATACCTGATAACGCCACCACCGCCAAACTTTCCCTGCGGTCTCCGCGTCTTGGCGCCTCCGCGAGAACCCGGGCCCCGTATCAAAAAAAAGCCCGCAGATGCGGGCTTTTTCCCGTAGATCCGGGCGTCGCGAGCGCAGCAGTCCGGATCAGCGCTTCGAGAACTGCACGCCGCGGCGGGCTTTGCGCAATCCGATTTTCTTGCGTTCGACCTCGCGCGCATCGCGTGTAACGAAGCCTTCCTTACGCAGGGCTTCGCGAAAAGTTTCATCGTACTGCAACAGCGCGCGGGTGATGCCGAGGCGAATTGCACCGGCCTGGCCGCTGGGTCCGCCACCCGAGACGCTGACGTTGATGTCGAACTTGTCCGCGACATCGACGGTTTGCAGCGGTTGGCGCACCACCATACGCGAAGTTTCGCGGCCGAAATATTCGTCGATGCTGCGCTTGTTGATGGTAATCGCGCCGCTACCGGCTTTCAGATAAACCCGTGCCGAGGAGCTCTTGCGACGACCGGTGCCATAATATTGTTCTGCTGCCATGATAATGACCTGTTAAATTTCGAGAGGCTGGGGCTGTTGCGCCGAGTGGTTGTGGACGTCGCCCGCGTAAACTTTCAGTTTCTTGAACATCGCACGACCCAGTGCATTCTTTGGCAGCATGCCCTTGACCGAATACTGGATAATTCTTTCCGGGTGGTCCTGGCGCAGCTGCGACAGGTTGGTCGACTTCAGGCTACCGATGTACCCGGTATGGTGGTGGTACATCTTGTCGTTTTCCTTGTTGCCGGTAACGCGCACCTTTTCGGCGTTGATTACGATAATGTAATCGCCGGTGTCGACGTGAGGCGTGTACTCGGGCTTGTGTTTGCCGCGCAGGCGACGGGCGATTTCAGTCGACAGGCGGCCGAGCACCTTGTCGGTGGCATCGATCACGTACCAGTCGCGTTTGACCGATTCGGGTTTTGCACTGAAGGTTTTCATTTATATTCCTGCCCTGTAGCCCTGAGGCTCTGACTTCTTTCACAAAGGGCGCGAATACTAACGGATAAACCGTTACTTGACAAGCCGTAAAGCCCTGCTGTCACGGGATATTTCGCGTCCTGGAATTATATCCTCGGTTAACCGATAATAAACGCTCTCGCAGCGCGATTTCAGACATTTTCAAGGGAGCTTCGATGCGTCATCTGAGCCTGACCGATCGGTTGATCGACGAACTGCAGCACGGCCTCAGCACCTGCCACCTGCGAGCACCCGCGAGCGCGCGGACCTACCCGGCCGACACCGTCGAGCAGGGTGAAATGTCCGCGCAGGAACAGGCGCACGCCGCCGGTCTGATGCGGGTCAACAACGCCGGCGAGGTTGCCGCGCAGGGACTTTACCGGGGCCAGGCGCTGACCGCGCGCGAGCTGGCGCTGAGCGCGGCGATGAACAAGGCCGCGGAAGAGGAGATCGAGCATCTTTACTGGTGCCAGCGGCGCCTGGCAGAACTGGATCAACGGCGCAGCCTGCTGGACGGCGTCTGGTACTGGGGATCCTTCGCCATCGGCGCGCTGGCGGGGGCCGCGGGCGACAAATGGAGTCTCGGCTTCGTCAAGGAGACCGAGCAACAGGTCGGCGCGCACCTCGACCGCCACCTGGACCACCTGCCGGAGCAGGATCAGCGCAGCCGCGCGATCGTCACCGCGATGCGGGAAGACGAACTGCGCCACGCCAGGGACGCCGAACGGGCGGGCGCAGCCGACCTTCCGCTGCCGGTCAGGAAGGCGATGACCCTGGTCAGCAAGATCATGACCTTCGCCGCCTACCGCATCTAATTCCCCGAAATCCTGGGACATAATACTTAAATCCTACCGACCAGTTTCGTCACCCTGACCCGGATCGAAAAATAGCGAAGCTCAATCCAGCTCGATAATTTCGAAGTCGTGGGTAATTTCAGCGGCTTTTCCGAGCATGCGCGATGCCGAGCAATACTTGTCAGCCGACAGTTCAACCGCCTTTTTGACCCTGTTCGGCTCGAGCGCTTTGCCGCTGACGATGAAATGAACGTGGATCCTGGTGAATACCTTCGGCACCTGATCCGCGCGCGCAGCCTCGATTTCGACCTCGCAATCGCTAATTTGTTGACGCGATTTACGCAGGATCGAGACGACATCGAATGCGGTACAGCCCCCCAGTCCCAGCAACAGCATTTCCATCGGGCGCACGCCGAGGTTGCGCCCCCCGGCATCGGGCGCGACATCCATCACCACCGAGTGACCACTGCCCGATTCGCCGACGAAAGACATGTGGTCCAACCATTTTATCCTGCACTTCATTGTTAAAACCTATTGCTGTTGAAACGTCAATTTTATGCTATGTTAAACGTTGCCAGATCAAATAGAAAAAATATGTCAGTTAACCCGATCACAAAATTGGTGCCCAGGAATAATCCTGCACTGGACAACTTCCTCCATCACTGCCACGCCAAGAAATACGCGGCGCGCAGCACGATTATCCATGCGGGAGACGAATCGGAGACGCTTTACTATATCATCGACGGGTCGGTCAGCGTAGTCATCGAGGACGAGGACTGCAACGAAATCGTGCTCGCCTATCTGAATCCCGGCGATTTCTTCGGTGAAATGGGATTGTTCGAAGAACACACCAAGCGCAGCGCCTGGGTAATCACCCGCACCCCCTGCGAAGTTGCCGAAATTCACTACAACCAGTTCATGCAACTGGCCAAGGAAACTCCCGAAATCCTGTTTCAGCTTTCCTCTCAGTTGGCGAGCCGGCTGCGCAATACCAGCCGTAAGGTCAGCAATCTCGCCTTCATGGACGTTACCGGGCGCGTCGCACGAACTCTGCTGGACCTGGCGCGCGAACCTGACGCAATCACCCATCCGGACGGCATGCAGATCAAGATCACGCGCCAGGAAATCGCCAAGATCGTAGGCTGCTCGCGCGAAATGGCCGGGCGCGTCATGAAAAATCTCGAGGAAGACGGGCTGATCTCGGCCCACGGCAAGACCATCGTCGTATTCGGCACCCGCTAAATCCGAACCCACAATCCCACGGCCTGAACATCCTCGCCGTTTCGAAATTTGCTCGCATTTCGCGAGACCCCCCCTTAAGTGGGAATGACGACCATTAAGCGAAGAGTTTCCGGAGTTCCTGGCCAGGGTCGGGCGCGCGCATGAAAGCTTCCCCGACGAGAAAGGCATGTACCTCGTGGCTTCGCATCAGCGCCACGTCTTCCCGGCTGTGGATACCGCTCTCGGTAACCACGAGGCATCCGGCGGGAACTAGTTCCAGCAGCGAAATGGTCGTGTCCAGGCTGGTTTCGAAGGTCCGCAGATCACGGTTATTGATACCGATCAGTTCGAGATCCAGCCTGAGCGCGCGTTCGAGCTCGTCACGGTCATGCACCTCGACCAGCACGTCCATGCCGAGCAGCCTGGCCTCGCCATGCAGGCCCGCCAGGGATTCGTCATCGAGTGCGGCTACGATCAACAGGATACAGTCGGCGCCGAGCGCGCGCGATTCGATCACCTGGTATGAATCGACGATGAAATCCTTGCGTATCACCGGCAGACCGCTGGCCTCGCGCGCCGCCACGAGGAAATCTTCGTGCCCCTGGAAAAAATCCCGGTCGGTCAGCACAGACAGGCAGCTCGCGCCGCCCGCAAGGTAGGATCTGGCGATTTCGACCGCGTCGAAGTCTTCGCGGATAACACCCTTGCTCGGCGACGCTTTCTTGATTTCGGCGATAACCGCCGCGTCACCGCGTTCTACCGCTTTTTTCAGCGACGCCACGAAACCTCGCGGCGGAGAGGCGTGCCGGACGCGCCGCCGCAGGCTGGCGGCGGTTGTCTCGCGCCGACGCTCCTCGATTTCCTGCTGCTTGCGCGCAAGTATCCGGTTCAGAATATCCGGCCGTGAGCTGCTCATCAGGCGTTGGTCTGCCTGACCAGATTCTCCAGCACCTCGGTCGCCCTGCCGCTGCTGATCGCGCTGCGCGCGGCTTCGACACCCGCGGCCAGCGTATCGGCGAGGCCCGATACGTAAATCGCCGCGCCGGCATTCAAGCAGACAATGTCGCGCGCGGGGCCGGGTTTGTCTGCGAACACATCACGAATCTTTGCCAGGCTTTCCTCGGCCGACGCGACGCGCAGCTCGTCCAGCGAAGCCGTTTCCATACCGAAATCGGCAGGTGTTATCGTGTAGGTAGTGACCTTCCCGTCCTTCAGTTCGGCCACCCGGGTCGGCGCCGATATACTGATTTCATCCATGCCATCCTCCGAGTGCACCACCATGACATGCCGGCTACCCAGTTGCTGCAACACGTTGGCCATTAGCTCGACCAGGTCCGCGTGGAACACGCCAATAACCTGGTTCGGCGCCCCGGCCGGATTGGTCAGCGGCCCGAGCACGTTGAATACGGTACGCACAGCGAGTTCCTTGCGCGCCCCGATGGCATGTTTCATCGCGCCATGATGCGCAGGCGCGAACATGAACCCCACGCCCACGCCGTCGATACATGCGGCTACTTTTTCGGGCGAAATATCGAGCCTGACGCCCGCAGCCTCGAGTACGTCGGCGCTGCCCGAGTTACTCGTCATGGAGCGATTGCCGTGTTTCGCCACCCTGGCGCCGGCCGCGGCCGCCACCAGCGCGCTCGCAGTCGAAATATTGAAACTGCCCGACGAATCGCCGCCGGTGCCGGCGGTATCGACCAGGTGGTCGGTATCGACGTCGACCCGGGTTGCCAGCTCGCGCATGACCGCCGCGGCCGCGGAAATCTCATCGACGCTTTCGCCCTTCATATGCAGTCCCACCAGGAAACCGCCGATTTGCGAGGGGGTACATTCTCCGGTCATGATCTGCCTCATCACCGAAGTCATTTCGTCGCCGCTCAGATCCTGTCGGGCGATCACCGTTTTGATTGCTGTCTGAATATCCACCGCTCCCCCTATGAGATTTCCTGTTCAAGAAAATTGCGCAACAGGGCGTGACCATTATCGGTCAGAATGGACTCCGGGTGAAATTGCACCCCCTCGACCTGCATTTCCCTGTGCCGCACACCCATAACCTCGTCAACCTCGCCGTCGTCATTCTCGGTCCAGGCGGTGACTTCGAGACAATCCGGGACCGAATCCCGCTCGATCACCAGCGAGTGGTAACGGGTTGCGACGAAGGGGCTGGCCAGCCCTGCGAAAACTCCGACACCGGTATGAAACACCGGTGAAGTTTTGCCATGCATGATTTCTCGCGCATGCACGATCCTGCCGCCGAATACCTGGCCGATACTCTGGTGCCCGAGACAAACGCCGAGAACAGGCTTCCTGCCGGCCAGCGCTTCGATCGCGGCCATCGACACCCCGGCTTCGTTCGGCGTGCAAGGTCCCGGCGAGATCATGACATGGCTGGCATCCGAATCCAGGATCTCGTCGACACCGATCCGGTCGTTGCGCACGACTTCGACGTCGGCGCCGAGCTCGCCCAGGTATTGCACCAGGTTATAGGTGAAAGAGTCGTAATTGTCGATCATCAGGACTTTCATGACTCATCCTCCCCCGCCTTTTCGGCGCAGGGATCGCGCGACGGCAGCCCCGCCTCGGCCAGCGCCACCGCGCGAAAAATGGCGCGCCCCTTGTTCATTGTTTCGGCCCACTCGTTCGCGGGGACCGAATCGTAAACGATTCCGGCGCCTGCCTGAATAAAGAGCTGCCCGTCCTTGATCACCGCGGTGCGAATCGCGATCGCGGTATCCATGTTTCCGCTCCACGAAATATAGCCAACCGCGCCCGAATAGATTCCGCGCTTCACCGGCTCGAGTTCGTCGATGATTTCCATCGCCCTTATCTTGGGCGCCCCGGAAACGGTACCCGCGGGGAAGGTCGCGCGCAACACGTCGAAGGCCGACATATCGGGCCTGATCCGACCCTCGACGTTGGAGACGATGTGCATCACATGCGAATAGCGCTCGACGATCATCTTTTCGGTGAGTCTGACGCTGCCGACCTGGCTGACGCGGCCAGCGTCGTTACGACCGAGGTCGATCAACATCAGGTGCTCGGCGAGTTCCTTCGGATCATCGAGCAGTTCTCGTTCCAGCGCGAGGTCTTCGGCGGGCGTTTTGCCGCGTGGCCGCGTGCCGGCGATAGGCCTGACCGTGACCGCCTCGTCCTCGAGGCGCACCAGGATTTCGGGCGAGGACCCGACCACGTGGTGATCGTCCAGGTTCAGGTAATACAGGTATGGCGACGGGTTGAGACTGCGTAAAGCGCGATACAGATCGATCGGCTCCGACCGGTACGGAATAGATAATCTTTGCGACAGCACGATCTGCATCGCGTCGCCGTCGATGATGTACTGGCGCGCCTTTTCGACCGCGTCCTCGAAACCCTGCTGCGTAAACTCGGACGTGAAATCCTGCTCGCTGACGCCGTGCTCGGAGGCCTGGGGGTTGTTTTCGAGGCGTACCGATTTCAGCCTCGCCTCGATCCCGTCGAGCTGCCGCTGCCCGTCGTGCCAGGCGTCATCGTCCGCGGAATCCACGTGCACGACCAGGAACATGCGCGACGACAGGTTATCGAAGACTACCAGGCTGTCGCTCAGCATCAACAGAATGTCGGGCGTATCATGCCTGTCGGGATTGGGGCAGCTCGCCAGCCGAGGCTCGATATAGCGAATCGTGTCATAACCGAAATACCCGACCAGCCCGCCGTGGAACTTGGGCAGGCAATCGGCTTCGGCTACCTTGAAGGTACCCAGGTACTCCTCGATAAAACTGAGCGGATCGGCGATGTTCTGCTCGCCGGTCTGCTGGCCATCGACCTCGAGCAGGACACGGTTGCCAAACACCCTGATGCGGGTGCGGCAAGCCATGCCGATGATCGAGTAGCGGCCCCATTTTTCTCCGCCCTGCACCGATTCGAAAAGATAGGTGTAGGGCTCGTCAGCGAGTTTGAGATAGGCACTTAGCGGCGTATCGAGATCGGCGAAAACTTCACGCACCAGCGGGATGCGGTTGTAATCACGCCTGATTAGATCGTATTGCTTGAGGTTCATGACTGACTCTTAAACGGATTAACAGAAAACGGAAAAAAGGAAACTACGGCCAACGATTACCATCGCCAGCTTTGCGTACCCTCGTTCTTCTGTAAGCGTTCTAGAGTCATTTGGAGCAACCGTTACGGTCAGGTTTCGAATCTACCACAGCATTTCGGGCAAGGCCATGACTATTTAAACCGGTTCAAATCGTACCGGCGCGCGCCAGTTCGGCGCGCATCTGACCGAGGATGCTGTCGTAGCGATTCGGATCCTCGGCTTTCGCGAAACCGAAAATACCGGAACCGGAGACGAAGGTGTCGGCGCCTGCCGTGGCGATTTCCGCGATATTATCGACCTTGACGCCGCCGTCGATCTCGAGGCGAATATCGTATCCGGACTGGTCGATCAGGCGGCGCGCGGTGCGCAGCTTGTCGAGCGTTGCCGGAATAAAACTCTGACCGCCGAAGCCCGGATTCACCGACATCAACAGGATCATGTCCACCTTGTCGAGAACGTGATCGAGATAGCCGAGCGGCGTCGCCGGGTTGAACACGAGACCCGCGCGGCAGCCGTTGTCGCGTATCAGCGACAGGCTGCGATCGATGTGCTCCGAGGCCTCGGGGTGAAAAGTAATGTAGCTGGCCCCGGCGCTGGCGAAGTCCGGAATAATACGATCGACCGGTTTCACCATCAGGTGCACGTCGATGGGAGCTTCCACGCCATGCTTGCGCAGCGCCTCGCAAACCAGCGGGCCGATGGTCAGGTTGGGCACGTAGTGATTATCCATGACGTCGAAATGAACGATATCGGCCCCGGCGGCAAGCACGTTATCGACTTCTTCGCCGAGGCGGGCAAAATCGGCGGACAGGATCGACGGGGCAATCTGGTAATCGGGCATGGTAATTCCTGGATACGGGTGGCTGGCAATTTACACCAATTGGCCGCTGATTTCAGCCTGTTCCAAATGGATAAACCCCCTAACCCAAACGAGATCGATCGGCCGCGAGCTGCTAAACTGGGAAAATAGCGATGACGGACGCCTCTTGACATGTCTGCGCAACAGCAACTCAGGCAGGAACTGGCCGCGCTGCGGCACGAGCTGAGACGCGTCAGCGACGGTCTCGAGCGCAATCCCACGCACGCACTAGAGCTGCGGGCACGGCAATTGCGCGATAATATCGCGCTATGCGAACGCGACCTGGCGCGGGAACTCGCGCAGCCTAGACCTCCGTCATCTGCCGGATAACGTCGTTCATGTGCGTGACGTGCGAGCCTTCCCAGTAAACCTTGTGGCAGCGCGAACAGCGGAAGAAATCACTGTAATAACGGCGCGTCAACGGTTCCAGGCTTGACCAGACCTGCTCGGGCTGCACACTTACGATTATTCCGTTGCAGTCGAGGCAGCGCCGCAATGGCTGCAGCTGCCCGGACAGGTCGCAGCGCCGTATCACTTCCTGCAGCTGCGTGTCGGGATCGTCGGATCGCACCCAGAAACCGTGAGTTACGGCCTTGCGAAACAGCAGGCGCCGGTCCCGGGTCAGGATGATGCGCCTGTCGCGCATCGATATCTCGACGACTTCGTTATCCCCCAGGCTATTGTCGTAAACGGTATCGAACCCAACCATGCGCAGGCGGCGCGCCAGCTTGCCCAGGTTGACATCGACGACAAATCTGGTCTCGCGCAGCGGCCGCGCGCGCAGGTGCTGCAGCGGCGAAATATCGAGACTTTCGAATACCGGGTAAACCGCAACCCTGTCCCCGTTTTTTAAACGCCGGTCGAAGCCCACCGACTCTCCGTTGACGAGCACGAGGTCGACTTCGCTATGCGGCACCCCGAGCGCCTCGATCGGGTCCTTGATGGCGGGCTCGCCGCCGAAGCGATACCGGATAGTCCGACCGTGGTCTTGCGGATCGAGAAAATCGTTCAGCTCCTCATAAAAGCGGAAATTGGCGAGACAGGGTTTCAAGCTTATAATCCGTTGCCTGGAAGCGAAGACAGGGCAATAGTATTAAATTATGGCTGAAATTGTCTCATATCGTAAAGCCATCTTCGCCGCGCTTCAGGCCCTGCTGGTCATCGCAGGCCTGTTTCCGCAGGCAGAGTCCTCCCCCGCGAGCAATGGCTTTCAGGCGGAACGCGAACAAATGATACGTCTGATCGAGGCCGATGTCCGCGATACCAGCGCCTACCTGAAACGCTCGGCGCTCGACGACCGCGTGCTGGCAGCCATGCGCGAGGTGCCGCGACACGAATTCGTGCCCGCGAACCGCGTCGACCAGGCCTATCAAAACCGCCCTCAGCCGATCGGGCATGGTCAGACCATATCGCAACCCTATATCGTTGCCATCATGACCGATCTACTGCAGCTGGAGCCCGGCAAACGGGTGCTCGAAATCGGCACCGGCTCTGGCTACCAGGCGGCGGTGCTGGCGGCGCTCGGAGCGAGAGTCTGGAGTATCGAGATCATCGAACCGCTTGGCCGCGAGGCGCGTCTGCGCCTGGCGCGACTCGGCTATGACGAAATTGCGCTGCGCATCGGCGACGGCTACTACGGCTGGCCCGAACAGGAGCCGTTCGACGCCATCATGGTCACCGCCGCGGCAAGCCACATACCGCCGCCGCTGGTAAAACAGCTCGCGGTCGGCGGCAAAATGGTTGTCCCGGTAGGCAGCCGGTTCTCGACCCAGGAACTGATATTGATTACGCGCACCGGCCCCGACGAAGTGGTCACCCGGCAGGTACTGCCAGTGAGATTCGTGCCTCTCACCGGCGGCCACTAGCCACGGCGTGGCTGGAATCGCCCGACCTCGAATCGCGATCGCGCTGATATCGGCCGCGGTGCTCGGCTACGAAGTATTGCTGATGGCGCTGTTTTCGCTGATCCAGTGGCACCATTTCGCCTACCTGGTCGTCAGCATCGCGTTGCTCGGATTTGGCGCCAGCGGAACCCTGCTGGTGTTCATCGCAAAACGCCTGTCGGGCCGGTTTCGAGATTTTGCCGTAACCCAGGCCACCCTGTTTGCCGCCACCGCTATCCTGAGTTTCGCGCTCGCGCAGCGGCTGTCGTTCAATCCGGAGGAGCTCGTCTGGGATCCCGGTCACTGGCTGCGCCTGGGGCTCGTGATACTGCTGCTGTCGCTGCCGTTTTTTTTCGCGGCAAACCTGATTGGCATGGCGCTGATCGAATTTCGCGATCGACTCGCACGGATCTACGCGGCCGATCTGGCCGGCGCCGGCGCCGGCGCGCTCGCCATCGTCGGATTATTGTTCCTGGCATCGCTACCACAGGCGCTGCTGTGCATATCCGCCCTCGCCCTCGTCGCCGCGATGATCGTCTGGATCGAATGTGGCGGTCGCGCCTTACCGGCCCTTACGGGTTTTGCGGCGGCTCTGGCCCTGCTTTACCTGCTACCGGGATCGTGGGTAGAACCGCAAATCTCGGCCTACAAGGAACTGAGCCAGACCCTGCGCGTCCCTGGAACCCGCGTCATCGAGCAGCGCTCGAGTCCGCTTGGTAATCTCAGCGTCGTCGAAAGTCGCTCGGTACCGCTGCGACATGCACCCGGGCTGAGCCTCAATGCCACCACCGAACCGCCACCGCAGCTCGGGCTTTTCACCGACGCCGGCGGGATGTCCGCGATTACGCGCTACCGCGGCAACAATGCTGAACTTTCCTACCTCGACGACTTAACCTCGGCGCTGCCCTATCATCTCGCGCATCCTGGCAGGGTGTTGATACTCGGCGCGGGCGGCGGCGCCGACGTGCTGCAGGCTATTTATCACGGTGCCGGGCACATCGATGCGGTCGAAATCAATCCCCAGGTGATCGACCTGGTGCGCAATCGCTTTGCCGAATTCAGCGGCGGGCTCTACGATCTTGCCCGCGTCAGCGTGCACCTTGCCGAGGCGCGCGGTTTTCTGCAGCAGGATTCGGCGCGCTACGATTTGATCCAGGTGGTAATGCTCGATTCGTTTGTCGGTTCGGCCGGTGGCGTGCACGGCCTCAACGAGAATTTCCTGTATACCGTCGAAGCCTTGCAGCAGACCCTGTCCCGCCTAAACGACAAAGGTTTCGTTGCGCTCACACGCTGGCTCAGGCTGCCCCCGCGCGACAGCCTCAAGCTGTTCGCCACCGCAATCGAGGCGCTCGAGCGCGCCGGCGTCGACAACGTCTCGCAGAGGCTGATATTGATCCGCGGTTTACAGACAAGCACCCTGCTGATCAAGAATGGCACGGTAAGCGCGGGGGATATCGCGAACCTGATCGAGTTCTGTCGGAAACGCTCCTTCGACCTGGCTTATTACCCCGCAATGCCACAATCGCAGGCTAATCGCTACAATCGTCTCGAGACCGCCTATTTTTATCAGGCTACGCAGGCGCTACTCGGACCATCCAGGGACCGGTATTTGCGGGATTACAAGTTCGACCTGCGGCCCGCCAGCGACGATCGGCCGTATTTTTTTCATTTTGCCAAGTGGCAAAGCTTCGCGGAACTGCTCGAGCTGCATCATCGAGGCGGTAGCGCATTGCTCGAAACCGGTTACCTGACCCTGGTGATTGCCCTGCTGCTGGGCCTCGCGCTCAGCCTGCTGCTGATACTGCTGCCGCTGCTGTTTGCCGGTCGCGACAGGGTAAGCACCGCAGCAGATTTCGGCAACGGCAGGGTGTTGCTGTACTTTGCCGCGCTCGGTCTCGGCTTCCTGCTGATCGAAATTTCGTTTCTGCAGAAGTTCATCCTGCTGCTGCACCACCCGCTGTACGCCGCCGCGATCGTGCTGGCCTCCTTTCTGACGGCGGCCGGGGTCGGCAGCGCCTTCGCGCAACGCTTTGCCGGCCGCCTGAACGCCCGGCGTGCAGCCGAGGCGGCGGTGCTGACTATCGTCCTGCTCGGCAGCGCCTACCTGTTACTGCTCGGACCCTTGATTCAGTCGGCCGGCGGCTGGCCTCTTCCATCGAGAGTCCTGCTTGCGATCGGGTTGATCCTTCCGCTCGGATTCTGCATGGGGATACCCTTTCCGCTCGGGCTGTCGGCGATCGCGATCGGGCCACCCGCGTTAACGCCCTGGGCCTGGGGAATCAATGGCTGTGCTTCGGTGATCAGCGCGATACTGGCGTCGCTACTGGCGATACATTTCGGCTTCAACCTGGTCGTGCTGGCGGCGCTGACCTGTTATCTTGTCGCGGCGCTGTGCTATCCACGGCCCGTGGCTGGCCAGCCCTGAAATCTTGTGCTACAAAATTCAGGGAACGGGGCATAACCATGAGCAAAAACACTTTCGAGGAAAATCAGCGCCGACACCGGCTCGAAGACGACCAGAGGGTATGGCTGTTCGGCTACGGGTCGCTGATATACCTCGTCGATTTTCCTTACCTGGAATCACGACCGGCGAGCATTCGCGGCTGGAGTCGCCGTTTCTGGCAGGGTTCGCACGATCATCGCGGCACCGAGGAAAATCCGGGCCGGGTCGTCACGCTGATCGAGGAAGCTGGTGCGGTTTGCGGCGGACTCGCCTACCTCGTCGAGGCGCCAGTTTTCAGGCAACTCGACATCCGCGAAAAAAACGGCTACCTGCGCGTTGCCACCGAGATGACCTTCGACGACGGCAGCCATGCGCCCGGGCTGACCTACATCGCCACGCCCGACAACGAGGCTTATCTCGGCGAAGCCAGCGAATATGAAATCGCGCGGCACATTTATCGCGCCGAGGGGCCCAGCGGCACCAACGCCGACTACCTGCTGGACCTGGCCGCGGCGCTGCGCGAGCTCGGGCTGCACGACCAGCACGTATTCGATATCGAGTTCCACATCCTCAAGCTCGGAAATCAATAACCCTCGCCGGCCCGTGGCGCAGGCAATCGATTTTTGTCGGGTTGCCGATCGAAAAAAATGCCTGGCATTCCGGGTACCGGCGCATATGCTTTATCGATCTGGCGCAGGAGTCGAGTCAAACAGTGACCGATATCGCACACAGCGTTCCCATCGAACGCGGCAGCCTGCTGCCGACCTGCCTTGTCGTGCTGGCCTGTATTTGCTTCGGCAGCATTCCCTACTTTGCCAAATCACTGACCGACGAAGGCATGGCCTCGTACGCGGTCGCGTTTTATCGCTACGGACTGTCGGCGATCGTGTTGTTGCCGCTGTTGCGGGTGCCGCGCGAGCACTATAAAACCGTGGCCTGGGGCATACTGTCGGGGATCTCGGTAGGGCTCGGCTGGATTGGATTCGTCTATGCGCTGCGCACCGTGCCGGTGGGGAGCGTCGGCGTGCTGTACATGACCTACCCGGTGTTTACACTAATCATCGGCTGGATCTGGTTTCGCGACCTGCCGTCGAGACGCGGGATAACTGGCGCGCTGATGGTGGTGATGGCGGCGATACTGGCCAGTTCGCCTGCCGCGATCGAAGTGCATCAGTTACCGGCGATGCTGATCTCGCTGAGCGCGCCGATCAGTTTCGGTTTCGGTATCAACGTGCTGATTCACAAGCTCACGCCGATCCGCGCGCTTTCCCGGGTGGCGTCGTTCTCGACCGGCGCCTCCGCCAGCCTGCTGCCATTATTGATCCTGTCGGCCCCCGGCACCGTACTCCCGCAAACATCAGAGCAGCTGTGGATGGTCGTCGGCCTCGCGCTGGGCACTGCGCTGATACCGCAACTGATCTATACCACGTTCGCACCGCAAATCGGCGCGGCGCGCTCCGCCGTCGCCGGCGCGGTCGAACTACCAACCATGTTCCTGGTCGGCTGGTACCTGCTGGGAGAAACGATCGGTACGGTGCAATGGCTGGCCTGCCTGCTGGTAACGGCCGCGATCCTGATGACGCCGGCGCGCGCCATCCGCAACCTCTCGACGCAGATGGTGCTGCCTTCCAGACCGCAAAAAAAAGCCGGCGCAAGCCGGCTTTCCGATACCTGGTTTTGACTTCCTGCTATTTCAGGCTGGCGATGTAATCGGCGAGGTTCTGTATATCCGCGTCTTTCAGTCCCGCCGCCATCGCATTCATGACTGCGCTTTTTCTTGCCCCGCTGCGAAACTCGGTCAGGTTCTGGCGAATGAACTCCGCGCTTCTGCCCTTCAGCGACGGATAGGTCGATACCACGCTGACGCCGCCGGCGCCATGACACCCGATGCATCCCCTGGCAGCGTAGGTGGATCGACCCGCGTCAGCATCCGCCCACGCGGCACTGCCGAAGGTCAGCGCCGCGGCAAGGCAGAAGATGGGTACCAATCTCATAAACCCGAGCTCCCAGGTGGTAAATTCGACATCGCCAATGGATAATGGCGCCTTCCAGACCGCGCCATTGTTGCAAAGCCATATGTCGATGTAAAGCTGCGGTTAGCTTAACAAACCGGGCTGAATCCGTGCTTAATAACCTCGAAGAATACAATCGAAAAATCCGCCAGGACCTGCTGATCGAATTCCGCGGGCTCGAGCTTTACACCACCTGGGGCCTGTTTTCTCCGCGTGCCATCGATGATGGCTCGCGCCTGCTGCTCGATCATCTCGAACTGGACGAGGCCGACGACTGCCTCGATCTCGGTTGCGGCTACGGGGTCCTCGGGCTGAGCATGGCGAGATCAGCGCCGCGGGGACACACGCTGATGGTCGACAAGGATTTTGTCGCCGTCGCCTACGCCGAGCGCAACCGCGTCCACAACCGAATCGAAAACGCGAGCAGCCTGCTAAGCAACGGGTTCGACCAGGTGCCCCGGCAGCAGTTCGACGTAATCGTGTCGAATATTCCCGCCAAGGTCGGCAAGGAGATGCTGTATATTTACCTGTTCGACGCGCTCGCCTACCTGAAGCCTGGCGGTTCCTTCTACATCGTTACGATTACCGGCCTGCGGCAGTTCTTCAAGCGCGGCTTCAGCGAAGTCTTCGGCCACTACGAAAAAATCAAGCAGGGCAAGACCTACACCGTCGCGCGCGGCATCAAATAGTAGAATGATTTGCGTCTTCGACATCGGAATAATGCACGAGATTCACGTTGATACGGCCTGCCAGCTCGTGCTACCCGGCTGGATGCCGTGGCAAAATGTCGCGCTGCCGGGCTACGGCGCCGTGCTCCCGGTGGCGAGTTACCTGGCAGCACGCCTGTTCCGAGCCGGGAAATACGCGACCAGGCTGGCCTTTTGTTCCCCGGTTTTTGCGCAGATAGCCCGCGTCGCAGCAGGTTAGGGATCAGGTCAATAATCGCGGTAGCTGCGGTAAATCTTTGCATTATTGTCGCGGTCGACAGAGTAGACGTTGAAATCCTGTTTCGGCGCTCCCGGGGTGTCCATGCCCGGAGTCCCGGAAGGCATCGCCGGCACTGCCAACAGTCGGATATCTGACTGTTCGCCAAGCACGCGCTTGATATCCTGGGCGGGAACATGACCCTCGATGACGAGGCCGTTGACGACCGCGGTATGGCAGGATGCCGCCTGCGCCGGGACATCGAACTGCTGCTTGAACTTGTTGACATCGTCGACGGTAACATCTTTGACGCTGAAATCATGCGCCCGCAGGTGCTCGATCCAGCCCTTGCAGCAGCCGCAGGTGGCGCTTCGATAAACCGTGATTTCGTAGCGATCGTCGGTTCTGCCCTCCAGCCAGAAGGGATTTGCAGCCCAGGCGGTCGAGCAACCCAGCAGTAAAAGTAAACCAGCCTTTTTCAACATTGACATAAATTTTTCCCTCGTATCAAACAACAATAAAGATACCCGACGACCAAACTCTGCCCCTGAAATACGGACCAATGGCAGCTGGCGATCATTTTACTCCCAGAATAGCGCGCACGGTCTCAAGCAATTCGAGCGCATCATCGAGCGATTCGCCGAGGCAGTTGAGATGCCCCATTTTTCGCCCCGGGCGAGCCTCGGCCTTGCCGTAAAGATGCAGCTTCGCATGTTCCAGCTCGAGCACCGACTCCCAGTCCGGGATTCCGCCTTCGGGCCAGACATCTCCGAGCAGGTTCCACATCGCGACCGGCGTATGCAGCCGGCATGAACCCGCTGGCAGGCCGCAAACCATGCGCACCTGCTGTTCGAACTGCGAGGTTTCGCAGGCATCCAGTGTATAGTGACCCGAGTTGTGCGGGCGCGGCGCCATCTCGTTGACCAGCACGCGACCGTCGCTCGAGATAAAAAACTCTACCGCGAGTACACCACGATAATCGAGCCCGTTGGCGATGCGCGTGGCAGCGTCGATTACCGCCGCGGCATGTTGTTGCGAAATCGACGCGGGCACGATGCTCATATCGAGAATACCGTTGGCATGACGGTTTTCGGCGATCGGAAAACAGGTCACCTCGCCGCTGGTCGACCGACCGAGCACGACCGAAACCTCGCAGGCAAGATCGATGCGCTGCTCGAGCACGCAGGGCTTTCCGCCGATTTGCTCGTATGCGGGCTTCAGGTCATCGAAACTTTCACATACTACCTGCCCCTTGCCGTCGTAACCGAGCATCGCGGTCTTCAGGATCGCGGGAAAATCGAAATCGCGCGCGGCCTCAAGGTCGTCGTTGTTTTCGACGGCGACAAATTCCGCGGTATCGAGGCCCTGCTCGCGGAAAAACTCTTTCTCCTGCTTGCGATGCTGCGCGATATGCAGCGCGCTCGCCGACGGGTGCACCGCCACCGATCTGGCGAGGTAGGCCAGCGTTAGCGCTGGGATATTTTCGAATTCGGTGGTCACCACCGCGCAGCGTTGCGCCAGGTAGTCCAGCGCCCCGGTGTCGTCGTAGTCCTTCGCGAGATGCTCGCTGGCCAGATCGCCGGCAGGGCTGCCGGGGTCGGGGTCGAGCACGATCACGTCGTAACCCATGGTCCTCGCGGCGGTCACGAACATGCGCCCGAGCTGCCCGCCACCGAGCATGCCGAGCGTGTTGCCGGGCAGAATCGCCATCCTGTTACGCCGGCGGTAAGGTCATTTCTAGCACCGTGTCGCGCTGCCGTTCGCGGAACCCGGCCAGTTTCTGCGCCAGCGCCGGGTTCGTTGTTGCAAGCATCGAAATGGCGAACAACGCGGCGTTGATCGCGCCGGCCTTGCCGATCGCGAAGGTCGCCACCGGCACGCCCTTGGGCATTTGCACGATCGAGTAAAGAGAGTCCTGTCCCCGCAGGTGATCCGTCGGTACCGGGACGCCGAGCACCGGCAGCGTGCTGTGGGCGGCCAGCATGCCGGGCAGGTGCGCGGCGCCGCCGGCGCCGGCGATGATGCAGGCGAAGCCGTTAGCCGCAGCGGTCTTGCCGAATTCGGCGAGCAGGTCCGGGGTGCGGTGCGCCGACACGACCTTCGTCTGGAATTCGACCCCGAACTGCTCGAGGGTTTCCACCGCGTGCTGCATCACGGGCCAGTCGCTGCTGCTGCCCATTACCACCGCCACTTCTGGCTTCGACATGAGTTGCTCCGGGTTATCCCAAAAAAGCGGGCGATTATAGCGCGAAACAGTTTAAAAAATCAGCCCTGAGTGATTTTTAGTGATATCGCCCATGCTATGATTTCGGACCTGAATCCTGGATGCGGCCATGAACAACGACGCTATTTTCGAAACCCATATCGACAATCTGGAGCTCATCGCGCGCGGCAAGGTACGCGATATATATGCCATCGATGACGACCACATGCTGATCGTCGCCACCGATCGACTGTCCGCGTTCGACGTCGTGTTCAACGAACCGATACCGGGTAAGGGTGAACTGCTGACCGAGGTGTCGAACTTCTGGTTTGCAAAAACCGCAAGCCTGATGACCAATCACCTGACCGGCCTGGACTTGCGCGACTATGTCGGCGCAGAGGACTTCCAGCGCCTGAAAACCCGCTCGATCATCGTCCGACGCCTGCACACCCTGCCGGTGGAGGCCATCGTTCGTGGCTACGTGATCGGCTCCGGCTGGAAGGACTACCAGGCCAGCGGTCAAATCTGCGGCATCGAATTACCCAAGGGGCTGCAGCAGGCGGCGCAGCTACCCGAGCCGATATTCACACCGTCGACCAAGGCCGAGGTCGGCGATCACGATATCAACGTGACCTTCGACGATGTCGTCGCCAGGATTGGCGCCGAAAAGGCCAGCCGGATCAGGGAAAAAAGCATCCAGCTCTACCGCCTGGCGGCCGATTATGCCCGTGCGCGCGGTATCATTATTGCCGACACCAAGTTCGAGTTCGGGATCGACCGCAACGACGAACTGGTGCTGATCGATGAAATCCTGACGCCCGACTCGTCGCGCTACTGGCCCGCCGAGGAGTACCGGGTCGGCATCAGCCCGCCGAGCTTCGACAAGCAATTCGTGCGCGATTACCTCGAAACGCTCGACTGGGGCAAGACGCCGCCACCACCGCCGATTCCACCCGAAATCATCGAACGGACACGGCAAAAATATCAACAGGTGCGCGACATCTTGCTGGGATAGCCGTCCACAATCCGGGGACACAATACTTTATTGCGGAATTAAGTATTGTGTCCCCGGAATTCGGGATGGCGTTGACAACTGGTAGAATCATGATTATCTGAATCGGCGGGTGCGGACCATGTTCAAATCTATCAGTACCACCTTGATCACCGGGTTTTTTACCCTGGTGCCCGTTGTGCTTACGGTATACCTGCTCTACTGGCTCGTGGTTACCTCCGAGAGGGTGATGGGTACGGCCCTGCGATACGTTCTGCCCGAGGTATTTTACTTTCCCGGGATGGGTACCATCGCCGGACTGGTGCTGATGTTCTGCGTCGGGCTGCTGATGAAGGCGATGCTGGTGCGCCAGCTGTTCGCCTTCGGCGAAAACATTATTTATCACCTTCCAATCATCAAGACCGTGTACAGCGCGATTCGCGATCTGTTCGATTTCTTTTCACCGAAGGAAGAAAGTTTCGGACGGGTGGTAATCGTCAGAATCGCGAACATGGAGGTCATCGGCTTCGTCACCCAGGAAAATCCGGAGCGGTTGCCCGAGTCGTTTCGCAACCGCGACTCCGTGCTGGTATACCTGCCGATGAGCTACATGATCGGCGGTTATACCCTGCTGGTGCCAAGTCAGGATGTCCGGCCGTGCAACATGAGCATGGACGAGGCGATGCGTTTCGCGCTGACGGCCGGCATTACCGGCAAGGACAGCGGCAAGACGAAACCCCGGGTGAAAAGCGCATGAAAGCGATGATCCTCGAAAAACCCGGAACCTCGCTGCGGCTGATCGAGCGGCCGGATCCGCAGCCGGGCCCTGGACAGGTGCAGGTTAAGATCATGGCCTGCGGCGTATGCCGCACCGATCTGCACGTGGTCGACGGCGATTTGACCGAGCCCAGGCTGCCAATAATCCCGGGGCACGAGATCGTCGGCAGCGTCAGCGCGCTGGGCGAGGGTGTCGAAGGTTTCGGTATCGGCGATCGAATCGGCATCCCGTGGCTTGGCCATACCTGCGGTTGCTGCAGCTATTGTCGCTCGGGTGCCGAAAACCTGTGCGACGCGCCCGGCTTTACCGGCTACCAGATCGACGGCGGTTACGCCGACGTCACGGTTGCCGACGCACGCTTCTGTTTTCCGTTACGCGGCGATCTTTCCGACGCCGAGCTGGCCCCGCTATTGTGCGCCGGATTGATCGGTTACCGCTCTTTGGTCATGGCCGGCGTCGCGTCGAAACGGCTCGGAATTTACGGCTTCGGCGCGGCGGCGCACATCGTCGCCCAGGTCGCGTGCTACCAGCAGCGCGATTTCTATGCGTTTACCGGCCCGGGCGACGCCGCGGCGCAACGCTTTGCGCTCGAACTCGGGGCCGCCTGGGCCGGCGGTTCGGACCAGACCGCCCCGGTCGAACTCGATGCCGCAATTATCTTCGCACCGGTGGGGCCGCTGGTGCCGGCGGCGTTGCGCGCGGTACGCAAGGGCGGCATCGTGGTCTGCGGCGGCATCCACATGTCGGACATCCCGTCTTTTCCCTACCATATCCTCTGGGGTGAACGGGTGCTGCGCTCGGTCGCGAACCTGACGCGCCAGGACGCGATCGATTTTCTCGAACTGGCGCCGAAGGTGCCGGTGCAAACCCGTATCGAGGAATTTCCGCTGGAACAGGCAAACCAGGCGCTGCACGCCCTGCGCAGCGGCCAGCTGACCGGCGCCGCGGTGCTGAGGCCCTGTTAAGCTGTCGCCGCGCGCACCCGCCATCGCAAAACACCGGGCACCGCGTGCCTGTCTGCTGGCCGTGCTCTGCTGCGCCGTTTGCGCCTGCCAGGGCTTCGGGGTCGAGGCCTGGCAACGTGAAACCCTGGCTTTACCCGAGATGCAGTTTTCTGACCGCGACATCGACCTCGCGCTGGATGACCATTTTTATTTCAGCAAGGAAGGAACCAGCGGCGGCAGGGGTTTCGCCGGCGGCGGCTGCGGATGCAACTAGTCGTTATGCCGTTATCGGGGGCAGGCGCAATAGATCACGGCAGGCATGAAAAACATTAGCCCGGCGCTTTCCTGCGCCACCTGCACCCTGCTCGGCCTGGCGACGCCGCCGGCGATATCCGCCGCCGAGCCCTGGGATATCGATCTGGGTCTGATGAATTACATCGAACAGGACCGCAACACCGGCATCGAATTCCTCGTCAATGCTCGCCGCGAACTCGCCAATGGCGACGAAGTTACACTCGGTGTCGAGATCGACACCCTGACCGGGGCAACCCCCAACGGTGCAACCTCGACCAACGTCGTGCAAACCTTCACGCAATCCTCGGGAAACGGCAGCTACTGGGTCGATGCCAACCAGTTACCGGCTGACAGCACTCACATGGATACCCGTCTTGCAATCGAAGGCGGGTACAGGGATCAGTTCTCGAGCGACTTCGCGATAGGCTACGACGGCCACATGTCGATGGAGTTCGACTACCTGTCCTTTGGTTTCGGCAACAGTTATCAATGGGACCTGGATCGACGCAACACCAGCCTGTATCTCGGTATTTACGGCGAATACAACCGTGTGCATCCGGTCGGCAATATCCCGCTGCCGTTTGCGCCGATGACGCCGGCGGGCAGCCTGCAGAATCGACGCGATGCGGCCGACACCCGCAGCGCCGCCGAAATCAGCATCGGACTGACCCAGGTGATCGACCGCCACTCGCTGCTGCAGCTTCGTTTCACGCAGTCACATTTCAGCGGCTACCTGAACGATCCCTACAAACTGCTCAGCGTGATCGACGACCAGAATCCGGCAAACCTCGGCGCGACCCTCGAATATCGCTTCGAGAACCGGCCTTCCACACGCAACCTCGACACGCTTTACGTCGCCTACAAACGCGAATTCACCGGCGACGTGCTGGATGCGTCGCTGCGCCTCAGCAATGACGACTGGGGTATCGAAGCCACCGCGCTGGACCTGCGCTACCGCTACCGGCTGGCCGGCAAGTCGTACCTGCAGCCACATTTGCGCCTCTACCAACAGCATCAGGCCGACTTTTTCCGCTATAACCTGGTCGCGAGCGAAACGCTGCCCGATTACGCCAGTGCCGACACTCGCGTCGCCGCGTTCGACGCGGTCACGGTCGGGCTGAAGTACGGCTTCGCCGCGGATAACGGCGGCAGCCACGGTATCGCGATGGAATACTATACGCAGCGGGGTGACAGCAATCCCGCCGAAGCGGTCGGCCTGCAGCGGGAACAGGACCTGTTTCCGACGCTCGATACGCTGCTGATCAAGTACCTTTACAGCACGCGCTGGTAGTGACTCTCACGCTCTACTCGACGCGGACGATAAATTCCTTTCTCTCGCGGGTAGCGAGATCGAACTGCGAGCGCTGGGTATGGTTGATATGGCAACCGTAGGTATGTACCGATAGCGTTATCCGATCGGTCTGATTCGTCACCCTGTGGATGCCGCCCGTCTTCATGCACACCAGCTCGCCCTCGGCAGCGTCGAACTCGTGCCTGACTTCGAGTTCGGCGTAATCGGGCCGGCTGCCGTCGTCGACACGATTGTAACGGACATTGTGCTCGACCCCCTCGACCCCCGCGACCACGGCCCAGGTACCGTGATCGTGCGCTGGCGTGCCGCGGCCGGGTAACCAGCTCAACACCAGCACGGCGAGTGAATGATCGGGCTCTTCGTGCAGCAAATGCACGCCGAAGCCCTGAACCTCGTCGGCCCGATAATGCTTTGGCTGCAGCCACGACCTGTCTGCAACCAGGCGCTGCGCCAGCGGCCCGACCCGAGCCAGGACCTGGTCCTCGTCGGCAGTTTCGGCGGTAATTTTCCTTAGATCCTCGATGTATTGATCGAGCGGGTAGCTGTCAGTCAAGTTATTTAACCTCTCGGTATTCCGATGAATTTTTGTCGAGCCCGGTATTGCGGGGAATTTTAACAGATACCGGACCGCCGCATAACGGGGCCTGAAACCATTGGCGCGGGACCACGCAGCTGCGGGTATCAAAAATAGTAAGCCATCTCGAGCAGCAGGTAATCGTCGTTTTGCAGCGCCGCGAGCGGATCACCGGCATCGATATTCGAGAAAGTCTGCAGTTCCAGCGTTCCCTTCCAGCTGGCGCCGAAGCGACGACTGCCCTCGACCCTGAAGCTACGGCCCTGGTTCTCGGTGTCGATTACGAATCCCGCCAGAATTTCACTCGACTGTGCATCATTGAACGCGAAGC
>Ga0224512_10001425_pt1 | contig 23018 bp, 18 predicted proteins | sample SF_May12_sed_USG_4_FD_169103 | JGI IMG/M metagenome (GOLD analysis project Ga0224512, IMG submission 169103) | Sediment microbial communities from San Francisco Bay, California, United States - SF_May12_sed_USGS_13 | ecosystem: Environmental > Aquatic > Marine > Sediment | place: USA... | reverse complement strand
CCGAACACACAGCGGCGATGCCGGCCGTGCTGCAGGTGATTACCGGGAGCGCCAGGCTCACCCTCGGAGCGGACGTGACAACTGCCACACCTGGCACCTGGGTGCACATGCCCGCCCACCTGCCCCACTCGGTGTTCGCCCTCGAACCGACCGTGTTGCTCCTGACCATGATCCGGAACTGAGTAACAGCCGATATCGGTCGCGACGGCACCCGAAAACGTCAAGCGGGGCGTTAATTCTGCCGATACATACCAATAGACCCCGACGGAATCAGGAATCTGCCTATGAGGGCCCCCCTCCCCTCTAACGAACGCGAACGCCTCGACGAGCTCCACTGTACGGGATTCTCGACACCTTGCCCGAACAGGCACACGACGACATCGCGCTCCTCGCCTCGCAGCTCTGTGCTTCGCCGATCGCCCTCGTCAGCCTGGTGGATGAGGAACGCCAATGGTTCAAGTCGAGGCTGGGTCTCGACGCAGAAGAGACCCACCGCGATCTGGCGTTCTGCGCTCACGCCATCCTCGATCCTCATGAAGTGCTGGTGGTCGAAGACGCCACCCAGGACAAACGATTCGCCGACCACCCGTTCGTCGTGAGCGATCCTTCCATTCGCTTCTACGCCGGAGCGCCGCTCGTCACGTCGGCGGGCCATGCCCTCGGGACTCTGTGCGTAATCGACCGGGAGTCGCGCCGATTGTCGCCGGACCAGGATCGTGCCTTGCGCGCTCTCGCTCGCCAGGTGGTTGCCCAGATGGAACTTGGCCGCACCGTCGGCGAACTCGAACTGGCCATCGCCGCCCGGGATCGCACCGAACAGCAACTGGTCGGCTACCAGCAGGCGCTCGAGCATCAGATGGCCGTGATCTCCGAGCGAAGCATCACCGACCCGCTCACCGGGGTGCGCAACCGCCGAGCATTCATGGAGAAACTCGAGGAAGAACTCGACCGGAGCCGCCGGTACGGGACACCAGTGGCCCTGGCGATGATCGACGTCGACCACTTCAAAGACTTCAACGACGACTTCGGGCATCAGGCAGGCGATGACGCCCTGGTGCAGGTCGCGCAACTGATCGAGAACGAGTCCAGAAGCCTCGACGTCGTGTCACGATACGGCGGAGAGGAATTTGCCGTGATCCTCGCCAACACCGATGCCGAAGGTGCCTACGCCCTGGCGGAACGGTTCCGCAAGGCGGTCGAGAGCGCTCACTGGGACCATCGGACCGTCACCGTCAGCATCGGGGTCGCAACGTCGGCCGACTCCGACACGATCATCGGCATCATCGGCGCGGCAGACGCCGCCATGTATGCGGCGAAGGCGTCGGGCAGGAACCAGACAACGGCCGCCGAGGCCGCCTGACAAGCCCTCAGACGATGCGGCGACCGGTGATCTCGCTGGGAATGATGCGCACCCAGTTGTTGCGGACGACCGCCTGCGCCCACGGTCGAAGCCCGAGCCGCTTCAAGTCCTCGATGTCCTGAGCATCATCGACATCCTGGGCGGTACCCCGCACGATGACGCTCCAGCCACTCTGCTCGTCGATGTCCCAGGCATCGATCTCGAACCCGACCGATCGGGCATTGCGGGCCGCGTCCAGCTTCTCCCCGGTTGTGGTGCGAAAAACGACATGTCCGGCATGCATGCGGTAGTTCACCGGCAAGATGAGCGGCTCGCCGGCGGTGATGAAGGCGATCCGGCCGATCTGCTGGCTGGCGAGCAGGCGCCTGCACTCCTCGAGCGAGAGCACCTCCAGCCCACCGTGGTCTGTTGGAACGCTGTTGTCAGGTGTGTCGCCCATGGCTCTCTCTCACTGTTCGATGGGACAATCCTATCGGCGACTGGAGACGGACCGGCCCGCACCGGACGAAAGTCGCTTGCCGGGTGGTCTGGCTAGCCGAACACGCCGTAGCTGCCAAGGAGTTCTTGGGTTATGGCGTTGGGCGGAGATTCGCAGCGGTCGCCGATGTCTGCGGTGAATGCCTTGAATGCGTCGGTCTGGCCAAGGGCACCGCGTGCCTCATCCGTATCGAACAAGGCGACATGCGTGAAACTGACGCCGTCGTCCGCCTGGAAGGTTGCGTAGTGCACCCCGTCGGGTGCCCGGGCGGCCAGTTCGGCGAAGACGGCTCGAACGAAGGCGACGTTTTCGTCGATCCGGTCGGCCTTGAGCGTGTACCTGACGATGGTTGCCTGCATATCGCCTCCTGGGGCGAGCCTACCGGTGCCGATGCGTCGGGACCCTGCTGAGAGACCCGGGCCGACCGAATCGTGGTCACCGGGCGCGGCCATCGGGACGCACTGAGGGGGCTGGTGGTGACCAGCCCCCTCAGTCGATTAAGGGACTTCAACGAACTTTGAGGTTGCCTCCTCCTAAAGGCCCGCTGATCGAGAAGACAACAGTCCCGGCCGAATCGCGGATGACGATCGAGAACGTATCCGGGGAGCCGTGCTTCGATCGACCGTTGCCGGTGTCGTCAACAGTCACCTCATACCGATACCCGTCGACGCCATTCCAACGGCCGGGCCCCGACCAGGTTGCCGTACCACCGGTTGCCGTCAGACCTTCGACGTCCGTGCCGTGGAACCGGTCCGAGTTGTGCACTCGCAGCTGCAATTGACCTTCGTCGACGTCCGCAACGAGTCCGAGCGACACCCGTACCCCGTCCTGGCCGAGCAGCCAACCGCCTCCGGTGACCTTCGTGCGGACATCGGAGATCAGCAGCATGATGTCGTCGGTGCCGTTACCGCCATCGTCGTCGACGACGGTGACAACGACCGTGGGCAGACCGATCCCCGCATACACATGCGAACCGGTACAAGACCCGGCCGCCACCACACCGGCCGTTACCGCACCATCACCCCAATCGATCGAACACGTATGCGTGTCGTTGACACCCGCATCACCCAGCGACGCAGACAGATTCACCGTCGCCCCGACCAGATACGCGGCACCATCAGACGGCGCACCAATCGTCACCGTCGGATTGGCATTGGCGATCGTCACCACCGCCGAGTCCGACACCGGCGGATTCACACCATCATCAGCAGTCAACGTCACCGTGAACATGCCGTCATCGGTACACGTGACCGTGGTGACAGCCGACGTAGAACTGGCAAACGAACACGTCGCACCAGCATCCACCCCGGCACCCGCCACATACGACCACAGCAACGTCAACGGATCCGTATCGGACGCCGAACCAGCCAACGCCACCGGCGAACCCTCAACACCCGACCCATCGTCACCAGCACCCACCACCGGCGGATCATTGACTTCCGCGACCACTTCAACCGGGGCGGTCAACCCCGTGCCGATCACCGTCACCCCTTCACCCGTCGCATTCGCTTCGTTGTAGTAGATGCCTGCCGAGACGGACGCCGTGACCCGGAACCGGAGGGTCGCTGACGACGCGGCCGGGACCGGCACACCGGTCCAGGCGATACCGCCCGCCGTAACGGCCGGGTCGGCCGAGGTCGCTCCTGTGGTGCTACCTGCGACGTAGCCGAATCCGGCCGGAAGCAGGTCTTCCACGGTGAGACTCACAGGCGAGGAATTCGGATTGGAGATTGTGATCTCGTATTCGACTTCGCCTCCCGGCGCAACGGTTCCTGTGCTCGCCGTTTTTGCCATGGTCAGCGGTTCTTGTCCAAGCGGAGAAAACACGGTGAGATGCGACACCGTGACGGCACCGGCTGCGGGCACGACAAGGTCCCAACTCAGGCCTGCGCCGTTGTCGAGATAGCTGCCGCACAGACACGTGTCGTTGAAGGTGTCGCCGTTCGCGATCGCGTCCCACACCGTGAAGTATTCGGCCTCGAAGGCGTGGCTGCCCGCCGTGAGCGGGAACCACTGTTCGATTCGTGTGCCAGGGGTGTTGCCGCCATCGTCGCTGGCAATACAGGCGATGGCTCCTGTCACCGGATCGTACGCTCCAAAGCCGTTGTCAGAATTCTGGAGGTAGCAGTCGCCCGCCCGATATAGCTTGATCGATACAGGCGACCCACTCGAATTCACGACCATCACATCGCTGCGGTAGCTCTCCAGACCTACGACGTAGCTGTCGGTTTGAATTATGGACAGCCCGGTCGCGCCCACTCCGACTTCAGTCGTCACGCGGTACGGATCGCCCGCGGTGCCCGTTCCCACGACGCCGCTAATCGAGACCGGTGTAAACGGAGTCGGGCTGTTCCCGGCCGGAATCGATACAGGTCCATAGGTCACGCCGCCGACATGGACCTGGGTGTTGCATGCACCGTTGATACTCGACGACGGATAGAACTCATAGTCCACGTCGTCTACGTGGGCGACCTGGCACCCCAGGTCCTCGGTCAGGATGATCTCAGTGAGCGGGCCTGCGCTCGTGATCGTGACAGGACCTGCCGCTGGAACCGGAAGAGCCTGAAGGCTCGCCAGAAGCGCCATAATCGTCAGAACGACGAGGCGCCGGCCCGGCCTGCGTCCGCGCGGTCTCCGATGACGGCCTTTACCGATGAATGTCCCCATAATGAGCCTCCCAACTCAACACAGCGCCACAACGGACCTACCGCCAACTGTACCGAAGGCTCGGGGAGCGGATGACGACAATTTCGGACTTATGTGGTGGTGTCGGACAGCCACTCGTGGTCTGATCGGCGCCGGGGGTCGCGAGGCCGGATCTACCCTGTCCCGGATGCGAAGCGAAACCGTCATCGGGATCGATGGATGGAAGGGCGGCTGGGTCGCGGTCGTTCTCGACGGAGGCCGGTTTGAAGCGGCGTTCTGTGTTCCAGACATCGCCTCGCTCGACGCTCACTACGGCGACGTCGCAGCCGTGGGGATCGACATGCCCATCGGGTTCCCGACCGACGGGCCAAGGCGGTCCGATGTCGAGGCAAGGAAGTTCGTCGGACCCCGTGGTTCGAGCGTGTTCACGACACTGCCCGAAGCGGCGTACCGGGCCGGCTCGTACGGAGCTGCCACCGAGATCACCCAACGACTCTGGGGGAAGGGAATCTCTCAGCAGTCGTATGCGCTCAGGACAAGGGTCCTCGAAATCGACTCCGCTATCAGTGCCATCGGCATCCACGAGATTCACCCCGAGGTGTCGTTCCGGGCCATGGCCGGCCAACCGCTGGCGTGGTCGAAGAAGACCTGGAACGGACAGCAACAACGCACCGACCTCCTCGAGCAGGAAGGGATCGTGTTGCCGACCCACCTCGGCGAAGCCGGCACCGTCCCGGTCGATGACATCCTCGATGCGGCTGCCTGCGCCTGGTCGGCGGATCGGATCCGACGCGGCGAAGCGTCGACCCTGCCGGCAGACCCGCTCCCGGGCGAGCCAAGCATCACCTATTAGGCACAGTTGGCCTCCCCTCCTGAGAAGTCCTGAACGCAGTCGACGACGAGAGCCACCAGGTGCGGTTCAATGGGTGGGTGCGGTTCATCACCTACAACGTGAACTCCCTGAAGGCACGGATGCCACGCCTGCTGGCCCTGCTCGACGAATACCGGCCGGATGCGGTCTGTCTTCAGGAGACGAAGGCAGCACCGGATGCGTTCCCTCACCTGGAGTTGGCGGCTGCCGGGTACACCTCCGCAGACCTGTCCGGCGGCCGGTGGGCGGGCGTGGCGGTATTGGCCCGGAACGAACTCGGCGTCGAGGACGTGAGCATCGGCCTGCCCGGCGAACCCGACCCCGACGAGGCGCGCTGGGTCGAGGCGACGGTGGGCGGGGTGCGGGTCGTATCCGTCTATGTTCCCAACGGCCGCGAGGTGGGTTCGGAGACCTTCGCCGCCAAGCTGGCGTTCCTCGATGCGATGAAGCAGCGAGCAGCGACGCTAACCGCCGACCCGACCTTCATCGCCGGCGACATGAACGTGTGCCCGACCGATCTCGACGTCTGGGATACCAAGCTGGTGCATGGCTCGACCCACATCACCCCTGCCGAGCGGTCACGGTTCGGCGCGATCCTGGATACCGGATACCTCGATGTCTTCCGCACACTGAATCCGGACGAGCCCGGGTTCACCTGGTGGGACTACCGGGCCGGCCATTTCCACAAAGGGTTCGGGCTCCGTATCGATCTGGCGCTTGCCTCTCGTCCGCTCGCAGACGGCTTGCAGAGCGCAACCGTCGACCGGGATTTTCGCAAGCCCAGCCGGGTGCGCGAATCCAAACCGTCTGACCACGCTCCGCTCATCGTCGATCTCTCGTGATCGGTTCAGGTGATTGGCGCCATTCGAACTCCTCGCAGGTCTCAAGGGCAGCGCTGAGTGGGCACTGGTAAGGTCACAACACCCCCTGGGTAGACGATCCGAGGGTCGATTTGTCGGTGGAGGAGGGTCGGTAGGTTGCTCGCGTTGTCGAACGTCGAGGTCGTGTACAACGACGTGATCCTTGTGTTGCGAGGCATCTCCCTCGATGTCCCGGACGGGTCCATCGTTGCGTTGCTCGGCGCCAATGGAGCGGGCAAAACGACCACGCTGCGCGCCATCAGCGGCCTGTTGGACGTCCACGATGGCGAAGTGACCAAGGGCGACGTCACCCTCGGCGATGAGCGCATCGACGACAGGGACGCCGCCGAAATCGTCAAAAAGGGCGTGGTACAGGTGCTGGAGGGTCGCCGGATCTTCGCCGAATTGACCGTCGACGACAACCTGCGCACCGGTGCGTATACGAACAAAGACAAGGTAAGCGCCTCGGCTGCGTACGACCGGGTCATGGAGCTGTTCCCGGTGCTCGCCGATCGGCGAAAGTCGACTGCCGGGTATCTATCGGGGGGCGAGCAGCAGATGCTCGCCATCGGACGGGCCCTCATGGCCGAACCCAAGGTTCTGCTGCTGGATGAGCCTTCGCTGGGGCTGGCTCCTCGCCTCGTCCAGCAGATCCGCGACATCATCGTCGACATCAACAAGCAGGGAACGGCGGTGCTGCTGGTCGAGCAGAACGCGACCATGGCGCTCAGCATCGCCACTTACGGTTACGTCATGGAGACCGGCAAGATCGTGATGGACGGTCCGGCGCAGAAGCTGCTCAAAGACGACGACGTTCGGGAGTTCTACCTGGGTCTCGGCGAAGGGTCAGCGCGCAGGTCGTTCCGGGACGTCAAGCACTACAAGCGCAAGAAGCGGTGGCTGTCGTGAGCGCCCGGCATCTCCTCGAATTCAACGATGTGCACCTGTCCTTCGCCGGCGTGAAAGCGATCGACGGTGTCGACTTTCATGTCGACGAGGGGGAACTGTTCGCCATCATCGGCCCCAACGGGGCTGGGAAGACATCAATCTTCAACTGCCTCAACGGCGTCTACCGGCCACAAGTCGGCGAGATCCTCTGGCAAGGCGAGAACATCATCGGGGCCAAGCCGTACAAGATTGCTCAAGACGGTATCGCACGCACCTTCCAGAACATCGAGCTGTTCGGAGCAATGACCGTGTTGCAGAACCTGATGCTCGGACGCCATCACCTGATGAGTTCCTCGTTCGTCGCGGCCGGCGCATGGTTCGGCAAGGCCCGCAGTGAGGAGGTTGTGAACCGCCGGAAAGTAGAAGAGATCATCGATTTTCTCGAGATCGAACAGTTTCGACGGTTCCCGGTTGCCCTGCTCCCCTATGGCGTCCAGAAGCGAATCGAGCTTGGCAGAGCACTGGCGATGGAGCCGAAACTCCTGCTCCTCGACGAACCGGTGGCCGGCATGAACCTCGAAGAAACCGAGGACATGGCCCGGTTCATCCTCGACGTCAAAGAGGAACTCGGCATCGCAATGATTCTCGTCGAACACGACATGGGTCTGGTGATGGACATCGCCGAACGGATCATGGTGCTCGACTTCGGCCGGAACATCGCGACGGGCGTCCCTGAGGTCGTGCAGACCCATCCTGAAGTGATCCGCGCCTACCTTGGCGAAGAGTTCGAAAGCGAAGAACTCCTGGCCGCCGAAGATGAAGCCCTCGCCGAGATCGAACCCGCCTAAGGAGTCCCCCATGACCATGACCGAAGAGCGCCCCACCGCTCCCCAAGCTCCCATGCCTTCGGTTTCCAGCCTGCCCGCCCGGCTGCGCCAGATCGCCCACGAGTCCCCCACCAAGATCGCGCTACGCGAAAAGGTGTTCGGGATCTGGGAGGAAACCAGCTACGCCGAGTACTGGGATCTCGTCAAGGTCATAGGGATGGCACTTCGCGCGCTCGGCGTGAAGCCCGGGGACAAGGTTGCGGTGCATTCGGAAAACCGGAAGGCCTGGGTGCTGGTCGACCTCGCCGCACAAGCCATCCAGGCGACGTCGGTAGGGCTGTATCCGACCAACCCCGCACCCGAGGTCCATTATCTCCTCGACCATTCTGATGCTCGAGTGCTGATCGCAGAAGACCAGGAGCAGGTGGACAAGGCGCTCGAAGTCGCAAGCCGGCTCCCCAATCTGGAGAAGATCGTCTATCTCGAGCCGCGAGGTGTGCGCTCCTACGACGACCCGATCCTGATGGCGTGGGAAGAGATGATCTCGCTCGGTCGCCAGGAGCTGACTGCCGACTCCGATCGCATCGACGGACTGGTCGATGACGTCGACCCTGAGTCGGTGGCCACGCTGGTGTACACGTCAGGTACGACCGGGCCGCCCAAGGGTGCGATGCTCACGCACCGCAATCTCGCCTGGGTCATGGACCACGTCACCGACGCCATCGCCGACGAAGTCCCCGCTCACGTCGAGATCCTTTCCTATCTGCCGCTCTGCCACGTTGCCGAAAAGCTGTACACGCTGATCCTGGCGTTGAAGACCGAAGCGGTCGTGAACTTCGCCGAGTCGATTGACACCGTCACGGCAGATCTGCGAGAGGTCCAGCCCACGTACTTCCTCGGCGTCCCCCGTATCTGGGAGAAGATGCACGCCGGCGTCATGATTCGCATGCAGGACGCTTCCCGGCTCAAACGACTCGTCTTCGCCTTGGCGCTTAGTTCAGGCATGAAGAACGCAGACCGCATCATCGCAACCGGCAAACGAGGCATCTGGGGTGACATCACCTACGGCATCTTCTGGGTCGCCTCGTACCGGTCGCTCAAGGACAAGCTCGGCATGCGTAGCTGTGTAGGAGCATTGAGCGGCGCTGCCCCGATCGCCCCCGAGGTACTGAAGTTCTTCATGGCTCTCGGCGTCCCGATCTATGAAGGCTACGGAATGACCGAAAACACGGCGTATGCGACCGCCAATAGGGAGGGCCATCTCAAGCTCGGAACTGTGGGCATACCCAACCCCTACTGCGAGGTGCGCCTGCTCGATGACGGCGAAATCCTCACCCGCCATCCAGGGGTCTTCAAGGGCTACTACAAGAACCCTGAATCAACCGCGGAAACCCTCTCTTCGGACGGATGGCTACACACCGGCGACGTCGGCGAATGGGATGGCGAACACTTGCGGATCGTCGACCGGAAGAAGCACATCATCATCACCGCCGGCGGCAAGAACATCTCGCCATCCGAGATCGAAAACAAGCTGAAGGTCTCACCGTTCATCAAAGAGGCGGTCGTCCTGGGCGACCGCAGGAAGTTCATCGCCGCTCTGATCGGCATCGAGTACGACACCGTGGCCAACTGGGCGCTCCGCAGAGAGATCACCTTCACGACGTACCGGGATCTGTCCGAAAAGCCGGAGGTGGTCGACCTGATCAAAAAGCAGGTCAGCGAAGCCAACGAACACTTCGCCAGTGTCGCTCAAGTGAAACAGGTCAGACTTATCCCCAAGGAGCTCGACCACGAAGACGGAGAGCTGACAGCCACCCAGAAGGTGAAGCGCAGCAAGATCGAAGACATGTTCGGTGACCTCATCCAAGATATCTACGGAGGCTGATCGGTGCACCTAGAGATCCTCGCCGCCCAGGCCGTCACGCTGACGCTGTGGGAGGAGATCCTTCAGCTGACACTGCGCGGGCTGGCGCTTGGCGCGATTTACGCGCTCATCGCCCTCGGCTTCGTGATCATCTACAAAGCCACCGAGGTGATCAACTTCGCACACGGCGCCCTGATGCTGGTCGGGACGTATCTGACACTGACATTCGTGTCTTCGATGTATCCGCGCCTGTGGCCGATCAGCGAACTCGGCCAGTTGCTGCCGTTCCCGTCCTGGCTCGGGTGGTGGGCGGATCTCGACATCGCGATCCGATTTCCGCTGGGCATAGCGCTGGCTGCCGTGCTGGTAGCCGGACTCGGGGTGCTCATCGAACGCAGCGTCCTGCGAAAGATGGTCGGTCGGCCGGTCTTCGCCATCGTGCTGATCACACTCGGCCTCGAGCTGGTTCTGAGCACGGGTGTCCAGATTCTGTGGAATCCGCAGCAGAAGGTAATGCCCTCACCGTTCCCGCCAGGATCGTCACTGCGGTTTGGCAATCTCTCGATCCAGTGGGCGAACGTGTGGACCATCATCGTCACTGCGCTGGTGATCACCGCCTTCTTTATCTTCTTCCGCTACTCCAAATTCGGAGTGGCCATGCGCGCCACCGCGCTGGACCAGGAAGCTGCCATGGCAATGGGCATCAAGGCGTCGACCATCAATGGCATGGCGTGGGCGATCGGTGGAGCGTTGGCCGTCATCGCCGGGGCCTTGTTCGTTCCGGCCCGACTGGCCGGTTTCATCACGTTGACCCCGGTCAGGTTCTCAGCTCTGAATGCCTTCCCGGCCGCGATCCTTGGCGGCCTTGATTCGCCCGGCGGTGCCGTCGTTGGCGGGCTGATGATCGGTATCGCACAGGTGATGTCGGCCAGGTGGCTCAACCCGCTCTTCCTCGAGATCAACCTGCCCAACTTCCATACGATCTTCCCGTATCTGATCATGATCATCATCCTGCTGATCCGCCCCTACGGGCTGTTCGGAACACCAGAGGTGAGGCGGGTATGAACGACACGAGGCAGCACTGTGGCTGAGAGGAAGCTGCGTACTACATACCGCAAAGACATGGCGGTGCTACCTAGCCGGGTCAGCAGGTTCTGGCTGGCCGTGCTCGTCGTTGGGCTGGCGCTGTTTCCGTTCTTCAACCGGTCGTTGTCCGCGTCCAACTTCTGGATCACGATCGCCATCACGATCCTGATTGCGTCCATCGCCTCCCTTGGTCTGAACCTCCTGTCTGGATTCGCCGGCCAAGTATCTCTTGGTCACGCCTTCTTCATCGGGATCGGGGCCTTTGTGGGGGCCACCGTGATGGCCGAGCCCGGCACGGCCCGACTCACCGGTCTCGAGTTCTACAGTCTCGGCCTTCCCTGGTGGGTGGCGGTCATTGCGGGCGGCACCGTCGCCGCAATCGTCGGCGTAGCGATCGGCCCGACCGCGGTCCGGTTGAGAGGTCTCTACCTTTCGCTGGTCACCCTGGCATTGCTGTTCCTGGGCGAGTTCCTCTTTACATCTCCGGCGCTGGAAAAGATCACCGGCGCAGTACAGGGCCGGGGTGTCCCACCGATCTCGCTGGTGTTGCCAGGCCAAACCGAGGCACCGTTTGGCCTGTCGAATTCCGAAGAGCTGTACTACGCCTCACTCATCGTCGCCATCGTCGCCTATGTGATCGGCAAGAACATCGGCCGCAGCCGGGTCGGGCGGGCCTTCCAGGCAACTCGGGATCGGGACATCGCAGCCGAGGTGATCGGCGTGAACGTGACCTGGGCAAAACTGGTCGCGTTTGGAGTGAGCTCCTTCTATGCGGGAGCAGCCGGTGTTCTGCTCGGCAGCTTCCTCGGTAATCCCATCGGGAGCAGCTTCGGCGGATCGGCCGGGCTTCTCCTGTCGGTCGAGTACGTGGCGATGATCGTCATCGGCGGTATCGGCACCGTCGCCGGAGCGGCGATGGGAGCAGTATTCGTTGTCGGCTTGCCGGAGATCGTCAGCTACCTCGCCCAGAAGGGATGGCTCCCGTTTGTTGCCGAGGCCGGATCGGGCAGCTTCGATTCGTCCGCGTTGAGCGTCATCCTGTTTGGGCTCTTCATCGTCACATTTCTCGTATTTGAACCACACGGCCTGTTTGGGCTGTGGCTTCGGGCCCGTAACTACTGGAAGGGATGGCCGTTTAGCTATTAAAGCCGAACGATTCGGCTGCCAACGCGTGGCGAACCGCGCGTCAGCCCGTTAGCGTATGCACTCTCACGTGGCCACACGTGACTACGGAGGACTAGGAGACCAATGAAACTCACAAGAGCACTCGCGCTCTTTGCGGTCATGGCACTCATCGTTGCCGCGTGCGGCGATAGCGGAACCACGACCACTGAAGCAGCGACCGCTACCACCCAGCCCACCGCTACCACGCAACCGACCGCGACGACGCAGACGCCGGACACCACCGAAGCGCTGATGGAAATGGTCAGTGACTTCGGCTTCGACGCCGAGACCAACACCATCAAACTCGGTGTTCTGGCAGCGATCACCGGCCCGATCCCGGGGATCGGGCAATCAGTCTTGGCCGGCCACCAGGTGTATTGGGAAAAAGTGAACGCAGCCGGCGGCATCAACGGCATGTACCCGGTCGAGGTCGTCGTGCGAGACAATGCGTACAACCCTGAGACCAACGTGGTCGTGTACAACGAGATCAAGGACGAAGTCCTGGCCTTCTCGTCGACCCTCGGAACGCCAACCACGGCGACGATCTACGAGGCAGCCAGCACAGAAGATATCATCATTGCGGCCGGATCACTGGCCTCGCAATGGGCCTTGACGGACAACGTCATTCTCAACCTGGGCGCCAACTCGTACTTCGCTCAGTTCGCGAATGCGCCTTACTGGGCCATGGAGATAGCCGATCCGGCTGTCATCACGGCCGACTCGGTGGTTGGCATCATCTATCAAGCAGACGATTACGGCGCCGACTGCCTCAACGGCTACAACTTCGCAGTCGACAACCTCGATTTCAACGCCGCTTACGAAGCCACGTACGCGGCAACCGACACCGACTTCAGCGGACAGATCGGCGGTGCAGCTGCCGCCGGAGTTGACGTGCTGTTCGTTTGCGCTCTGCCGGGCGCACTTGCGACCATGTTGGGCACGGCCGCTGCAGTGCAGTACTCGCCCGCCGTGTTCGGCTCGAGTCCGTCCTACAACGTGGCACTGCCAGCCGCGCTAGGCGCAGGCGACGAGGCGGCCGGTCTGGAATTGTTCAACTCGTTCCCGTTCTACAACCTGGGGACATCGGCACCATTCGAGGCGGACTTCCCGGGTATGGCCACGCTGCGAGATGACCTGGCAACGTATGGCGCAGACCTGCCGCCAGAAGTAGTGAATGCGTTCTTCTACTTCGGCTACACGCAGGGTGCGACCTTTGAAGCCCTCCTCCAGACCGCCATCGCCAACGGCGACATCTCCCGGGCAGGCCTGCTCAGTGCCATCGACCAAACGATGGGTATTGACTTGCAGGTTGGAGCTGGCATTGCCGGTTGGGGACCAACCCCGAAGGACCGCATTCCCAGCAACCAGGATTCGATAGGAATTCCTGCATCGCTCGCCGACCGTGCCTTCGGTCTTGAGCCGATCAGCGACTTCTTCGAGGCGCCTTACATGGCCGGTTGGGATCCTGCCGGCTAAACCGAAACCGACCTACGACACGAACTGGGCGGCCCGCAAGGGCCGCCCAGTTGTTGCACTCATCCTCAGCGATGCCGGACCTCGTCCGACAGGACGTATGCGCATGTGCCTACGACGGTCCCATGTTTGTGAGATCCATGCAGAGCCGACTGGGCCATGCTCGGGCCCTTTGACCGGTGGACACGTTGGCCGTTCGGAAGGATGATGAGGGCACGTCTGAAGGGAGGACGCGTATGCGCAGACACGCCGTGTTTGCCTGCGCCATGGTCCTGTTGCTGACCATGGCCGTACCGGTGGGAGCCACTAGGGGGCAGTCGGAGAAGGAACTCCCGTTCCATGCAGAGTTCGCCGGCTACTTGATCGGATTCAACGAGGACCGGGACATGATCGAGGCTCGTTGTGCTGACCCCGACAACACGTGGGCCATCACATCGTTCGACGGATGGGGTGAGGCCACCCATTTGGGTCCTACATACGTGTATGCCGAGCATTGCTCCTACGAGGACGGGTATGGAGAGGGCTTGTTGACCATGACCGCCGACAACGGGGACGTTTTGAAGGCCACGTACCGCGACGGCGTGTCGCTTTCGGGGCCACCGCTTATCGGGTTTGCCGACTACTTCACGTTCACCGACGGCGGGTCGGGACGGTTCGTCAGCGCCTCCGGCGGCGGAGTCGAACAGGGAGTTCTGAACTTCACGACCGGCGCGTTCAGCGTCTACATGGAAGGCACCATCGTCTACGACGCATCCAACCGCCGCCACCGCTGATCACGAGCGGAGGTCACGGACCGAAAAGCGGACCGCCCGGCTTTGGTCGGTCGCCGGCAGGCGCGACCGATCGCGTCCCGGAGTAGGTTCGGAAACAGTCGACAAGGGAGCGCTCATGCAACTGCCGGAAGGCGTCACTTCTCATCGAGCGAAGACTGCTCGACTCGACATCCACTACCACGAGGCCGGAGATCCGGCCGGTGACCCAATCGTGTTCGTACACGGCAACCTCTCGTCAGGCCGGTTCTACGAGCACCTCTTCGGCGAATTGAGCGACTACCGCATCATCGCCCCTGATATGCGAGGGTTCGGCGACTCCGAGGGAGCCGCCATCGATGGCACACGCGGAGTCCGGGATTGGGCCGATGACACGCGGGCACTCGTTGAACACCTCGGTGTCGGTAAGGCCCATCTGGTGGGCTGGTCGACCGGTGGTGCGGCCGTCGCCAACTACGCGGCAGACCATCCCGGGGCAGTTGCATCATTGACCCTGATCGACCCGGTCTCACCCTTCGGCTTTGGAGGCACGAAAGATCGAGTCGGGACACCGACATCCGACGACTTTGCCGGCTCGGGTGGTGGGACCGCCGCGCCCGAGTTCGTGGAGCGACTCGGTGGTGGTGACCAGTCGGCCGAAAGCGACCTCTCGCCGCTGAAGGTGATGCGGGCTTTCTACTGGAGTCCCAACCACACTGTCGAACCTGCCCACGAGGCGATGCTGCTCGAAGAGATTCTCAAGTCGTCCATCGGCGACGGCGGGTATCCGGGAAACATGACCCCGTCGCCGAACTGGCCGATGGTTGCACCGGGAACGACGGGGATCCTCAACGCCCTTTCAGGCAAGTACTGCCGGTGGGATGACATTGTGGGTATCGCCGAGAAGCCGCCGATCCTGTGGACCCACGGTACCGCCGACCTGGTCGTCTCGAACAACTCGATGTTCGAGATGGGAGCACTTGGTGCGATGGGTGCGGTCCCCGGGTGGCCGGGCGCCGACGTTTTCCCGCCCCAACCGATGGTCGACCAAATCGATTCTGTGCTGGACGACTACTCCGCCAAGGGAGGGCGCGTTCGCAAAGAGATGTTCGAGGGTTCTGGACACGGGCCGATCTTCGACGCCACGGTGCGCTGGCTTGACACGTTCCGGTCGTTCCTCGCCTCGGTCTGACCTGCGCCGGACGCTGGTGCCTACGAACCGTCAGGCTGATCGGCATCGTCATGAATGGGCTGGCGGATCTAGGCGGGCAGTCACCGATCAGTTCGCACATCGTGAAGACTGCGTTTGTATTGAGGACGGCGAAAGCCTCCATCGATCCTGTTTCGAGGCTGACGCGCCGCGCCCCGAATTGGGCAGCAATCGCCAGCAGGTGAGACAGCAGCGCCCGGCCTTGTCCCTGGCGGCGGGCGTCTGCGGCCGTGTGCATCGACTTCAGCTCGACGTTCCCGGCGTCCAGCTGCTTGATGGCACCGATGCACACAAGGTCCCCGCCGACGCGCGGGCAAGACGGCGTCGCCGAAGGATCCTCTGGAGAAAGGGGATCGGCGACGGTGACGATCGGCGACTTCACCTGACTGTCTTCCCATTCAACGCCTGGCTCGGGACCGCCCGGCGCTACCGCCAGTCGTATCGGCTTTGGACCGAAGAAGTATCAACCAGGTTCGTTGGCACCATTTCGAGGCGACACTGACCTGGGCGAACTCATGAGGTCGATAATCCTGCCACCCACGAGTGGGTGCCTTTGCCGGATCTCCAGCTCCAGACTGGTCTGAAACAGCGACCGTACGGCCGTCCCGCAGAGGCACTCCAGACACGTGGCCGTTCGGCTGGGTTTGTCCCAACGCGCTTCGGCGCCGACCAGAAGGGCCGTTCCGCATCGATCGCACGACGCCGGATAACGAAGACGAATCGTGTGCCACGACATACCGTTGTATCGGCGCCACGCCTTCGCTCTTGAACCCTCAATTCAAGCCCGATTACCCCCTGGGTCAGTCGAACACGGAAACCTGCACAATGTTCCCCACGCCGTCGATCGTCACGAAGCTCCCGTCGGGCAATGCCGTTCCATCCGGCAGGACGGTCGCTCCTGAGGTGGTGTACCTGGATCCAATACAGAACAGTCCCCCATCGGGATCGAGGATGGCTCCACCCAGGATCGTGTAGTTCCCGCCTTCTCCGCCCGAGATCTTCCCCTCGCTGATACACGGTTCGACGCCGGCCGGGAAGGCCGCAACCACTTCCGAGTACGCGGGCAGGTCGGACGAGGGCTCAGAGACCGGTGAAGCCGGTGCCGAGGATTGGCTGACCGGCTGTCCGGCGACGGCGTCGAGCAGGCCGGTGAGCTCTGCGACCGGTTCGGTTACTACGACCGTGTTGACCACGATTTCTGCGGACTCAGACGCCGACGTCCAGGCGACGAAGCCAAAGGAGCCGCTCTGCAGGACCGTATCTTCAACCTGATCTACGAGGATTCCGTTGACCATCAGCGCCAGGCGACTCCCATCGCAGACTGCCAGGATTCTGTTCCACGCGTCTCCGGTATGGATCGCCGCTGACACGCCCTCGGCCAGGATCACGGGCGCGGCCATGTCGTCGTACCGCAGGATCTGATAGTTCCCGTCGGCGAACAGCCCGAATAGATAGGTGCTGTTCCAGGTGTCGCCAGCCGGGTCTGCCCGGCACACGACACCGTATCCCGTATCAGCCCCGGTTCCCCCGAGCGGCCGCATGAAGGCAGTCATCACCACGTCGGTGTGCGGTTCCGGCCACGCAGACAGCAGCACGGCATCGAACTCGGGCAGCATCCGGTAGAAGCCACCCTCATATAGGAGGTAGCCGGAAGGCGACGTGCTGGTCGACCATCCCGAACCACTGTGGTCGAAGTCGTCACCGACGACTTCGACGTCCAAGCCACCTGCGTATCGCAGCTCCCACAGCTGGTCGAACTCCGGGCAAGTGACGTTGCGGGCGGCCGCGATGATCAGGCCGGCGAACGACGAGGCAGTGCCGGCATCCTGGGTGTTCGGTTCGACCGCCTCGATCATTGCGTCTTGAATGTCATCGAGGGGCACGCCTTCGGCAGTCCACTGACAGACCGTCGGCGGGCCGAACGAAGCCAGAACGGCCAGAACATTGCGGTCACCGCTGAGGTCGATGGCGACATTCATGCGGTTGGCCGCCCCCTGGATCAGATCGTTGAGCCGCTCGAAGTCTTCCGTCGCCATGGGATGGTTGTCCATCCAGCGGCTAGCCGCACCAAAGCCGATCAGGTCATCCGTGAGGAGTTGGCGCCGCTTCTTGAGCGAGTCGTCGCGCATCACATGGTCGAGATTGAGTTCTGTCGGCTCCGGACGAGGTCCGGCAGCGATTGCGACGATGTCGTCGGTCGGTTCCCAGGTCATCACGAAGTGGGCAAACTCTGCGGAGATGTCCGTTCCCTGGTGGGCGATAAGACCCACCCATGTTGGATGGAAGACGCCAACCTGATCGCCAATGTACGTCCACTCAGTACCGTCGGCGCTATAGGAAGCCGCATAGGTGTCGGTGCCGTCGAAGGCAAGCCTCAGGTAGACGACCCTTTGGCCGGTCAGGACCGTTGCGAAGTTGTCGCCACTGGCGGAGGTCGTGTTGTCGAAGTACAGACCATCTCCGACACAGGCAGTCGTGCCATCGCAGAACGCCCGACCGAATTGTACGAACTCGGCCGGATCTTCACCCTGCACGATGATCCCGGCGAACTGGAAGTTGGCCTGCGGCTGGAACCGAACCAACGTCTCCACCACGAACGGCCCGGCCGGGGCCGGGCGGCGGAGCAGATTGACGGGCGGGGCAACGTCCTCGGCGTCGATGGTCAGCCACCCGGGCGACTGTTCAAGACTGAAGCTGGTAGGCAACCACGCCCAGCCGGCATCGAGCACTCCTTCGAATGAATCCTCGAATACCTCGCCGACAGCATCTGCCGTGGTCGTCGACGACGACGGGGCAACAGCCGGCAGTGTGGATGCCGTCGCGGGGGGCGCGACGGCCACCGGTTCGACAACTTCCTCGCCGCCACAGGCCGCGAGAAGGAGGACCAAGGCACATGAAGCCGTGAGCGGACGCATCGTTCGACCTTCCTGGCCAGCGAAAGGGCACGGCGTACAGGTTCAGAGTCGCCCGGACCCTCGTGCGTCGCCAGGGGCAGACGACCCAACGTCCGGACGGCAAACCCCCTCGTGCCCCTCGCCTGGTCCAATAGGATCACAGCCAATGGCCAACGCACCCCCGACCCGATACACACGTAGCGGCGACGTCAACATCGCCTACCAGGTGGTCGGGGAAGGACCCCACGATCTGGTCTACGTGCCCGGTTGGGTGTCGAACATCGAGGTGATGTGGGACGAGCCGGTGACCGCCGGGTTCTTGCGCCGTCTTGCTTCGTTCTCCCGTCTCATCACGTTCGACAAGCGCGGCACCGGTATGTCGGACGCTATCCCGGTCGATCGCCTTCCCACCCTCGAGGAGCGAATGGACGACGTCCGGGCGGTCATGGACGCGGTCGGCTCCGAAAGCGCGACCCTGATGGGACACTCCGAGGGCGGCAACATGTGCATCCTTTTCGCTGCTACCTATCCGGACCGCGCCGACGCGCTGATCCTCATCGGCTCCTATGCCAAGCGGATCTGGTCCGAGGACTACCCGTGGGCGCCCAAACCCGACGACCGGGAGGACGAGATCACCCGCACGGAGGAGCAATGGGGTGATGCCACGGATATCGTGGAATGGATTGCCCCGAGTCGAGCGAGCGACCCGGCGTTCATCACATGGATGTCGCGCTATTTCCGCTTGTCGGCCAGCCCGCACGCCGCCGCCAGCCTGCTTCGCATGAACACGGCAATCGACACCACAGCGGTGCTCCCCGCCATCCGGGTGCCGACACTGTGCCTCTACAAGACCGACGACAAGGACGTCAGGGTAGAAGAGGGCGCGTGGATCGCTTCGCAGATCCCCGGAGCCAAGTTCGTCGAGCTTTCCGGGGCCGACCACTTCTTCGGAGCCGGAAAAACCGAGCCAATGCTTGCCGAGATCCAGGAGTTCGTGACCGGCCACCGTTCAAGCGCTACCCCCGAACGGGTGCTCGCCACCGTCCTATTCACCGACATCGTCGGATCGACCCAACGAGCGGCCGAGCTGGGTGACCGGGAATGGCGCCACCTTCTCGAACGCCACAATGAGGTGATCCGTGCAGAACTCGTGAAGTACCGGGGGCGGGAAGTCGGAACGGTGGGCGACGGACTTCTGGCCACATTCGACGGACCGGCAAGAGCGATCGGCGCCGCCCACGCCATCTGCGCTGCTGTCCGACCGCTCGGCCTCGAAGTTCGCGCCGGCCTTCACACCGGGGAGATCGAGACGCTCGGCGAAGACGTGGCCGGCCTCGCCGTGCATATCGGTGCCCGCATCTCGTCGCTGGCCGGTGCGGGTGAGGTGCTCGTCTCCCGCACCGTCAAAGACCTCGTGGCAGGCTCGGGCATCACGTTCGAGGACCGCGGTGTCCACCCTCTCAAGGGCGTGCCCGACGAGTGGCAGGTCTACGCCGCGCTCTGACAGCGGTCGCACGTCGTACCGCTCCGGGTTGCGATCCCTGTCCCGGCCCAGACTCTCGTCGACCGGACTCCGGCCTCGATCCAGGGCGGCGGGGAAGACCGGCATCAACTCCTACACCCCGGCCTCGTCGTAGGCACGATGCCGGCAGCTTGCGTCAGACGGGCATGAGCTTCGGGTAATCGAGGTCCCAGACCTCGTGATCGAGGGCTTCGACGAGTTCTCCGTCCGACCGATGCCGGCCGACTCCGGAACTGCTCGCCACGCGGGCAACGGCTTCGGCGATCGCCCGGCTGATCGGTCGCAGCTGATCGATCGGCGGATACAGTCGTCCGGCCGCCAGATCTTCCTCGGACAACAGGCCGGCCAGGGTACGTGCGGCGACCGCGAACATCTCATCGGTGACGACTTTCGCCTCGCCGACCATCGCCCCCAAACCCACGCCGGGGAAGACATATACGTTGTTGCATTGCGACACCGGGATGAGGCGGCCGACGTGCTCGACCGGGTCGAACGGCGAACCGGTCGCCAGCACCGCCGCTCCCCCGGACCACTCGACGACATCCTCTGGTGCCGCCTCACACTTGCTGGTCGGATTGGACAAGGCCATCACGATCGGCCGGTCCACATGGGCGGCCATTGCGCGAATCACTTCCTCGTCGAAAACCCCGGGTTGGCCGGTCGTACCGACCAAAACAGTCGGCCGCAAACGATCGACGATCTGGGCCAGCGTCCGGTCGCCGTTCCCGACGCCCAGTTCGTTTGCCAGATCGGCCGGCCATGCCATCCCCCGTTTGTGGGCCTCGAGGTCCGCCCGGGTGTCGACCACCAGGCCGACCGTGTCAACCAGAGCCAGCGCTTTGAAGATGGATAGGTCATCCATGCCGAGCGCTTCGAACTCGTGGCGCAGGTGCCGCGCCACCCCTACCCCGGCCGCTCCCGCCCCGACGAGCAGGACCCGCTGGTCTTCGAGTTTGGTGCCCGTCGCCCGACACGACGACAGGATTCCCGCCACGACGACGGCAGCCGTGCCCTGGATGTCGTCGTTGAACGAGGGAAGGGCCGTCCGATAACGGTCCAGCAGCCGGAACGCATTTGCCTTCTTGAAATCCTCCCACTGCAGGATGGCGCCCGGGAAGCGTCGCTTGACCGCCTCGACGAACTCATCGATGAGCGCGTCATATTCGGCTCCCCGGAGCCGGGGCTGCCGCCAACCGACGTAGAGCGGATCGTTGAGCAGCGCCTGGTTGTCAGTGCCGACATCGAGGCTGATCGGCAGCGTGTACGCGGGATGGATGCCCGCGCCCAGCGTATAGAGGGCCAGCTTGCCGATCGGTATCACCATTCCACCCGCCCCCTGGTCACCCAGCCCGAGGATCCGCTCGTTGTCGGTCACGACGATGAGACGGACCTCTTCATTGCGGGCATGACCGAGCACGTCGAAGATCCGACCCCGATGGTCCGGCGTGATCCACAGGCCGCGGCCCTTGCGGAACAGATGGCTGAACCTGAGCGCCGCCTCGCCGACCGTTGGCGTGTAGACGATCGGGATCATCTCGGACACGTGTTCGGAGAGCACTTGATAGAACAGGGTTTCGTTGCGGTCTTGCAGCGCCGCCAACCCGACGTACTTCTCCAACGGGTTGTCCCCCTTGGCCTGGATGTGCTCGTAGGCGCGTTGTACCTGGGTCGGCCGATCCGTGTGCTGGAAGGGCAGCATCCCGTCGAGATCGAACAGCTCGCGCTCCTCGGGGGCGAACGCCGAACCCTTGTTGAGCAGGCCGTCCTGGAGGACGGCATGACCACGCTTCCAGACATCGGCGATGATCCACTCACCGTCACTAGAACGCTCGATCCGGTACTTCATGGCGACTCCTGAAAAGGGGCAAACGATGCCGCCCAAGCGTGCCCGATTCGCTCGAGGTGCGGTAGGGCCGGAGGTCAACGGTGGAGCGAGATCCGGGCGTCGGCGCCTGACAATTCAGGAGCCGCTCCACATCGGTGCCGGTAGCCTGGCGTGATGTCTGCGATCAGCGTGCAAGGTCTCACCAAAGTCTTCAAACAGAAGGTGGCGGTCGACGACATCTCCTTCGAAGTTCCCCGCGGACAGATCTGCTCGCTGTTGGGCCCGAACGGGGCCGGCAAGACGACCACGATTCAGTGCCTGCTCGGCCTGACCCTGCCCACCTCGGGAACCGTCAAGATCCTCGGGAACGACGTAGTCGCCGACCGGACCGCCGCCATCGCCCGCACCAACTTCTCCGCCTCCTACACCGCCTTCCCGTGGCGGATGCGGGTGCGGGAAGTGCTGCGGGTCTACGCCGGCCTGTACGACGTCGCCGATCATCGCACAGCGATTGACCGGGTCATCGAACTGTTCGGCCTCCAGGAGATGGGCGACCAACCCTTCCAGTCGTTGTCGAGCGGCCAGCAGACGTTGGTGGGGCTGGCCAAGTCGCTCATCAATCAGCCGGAATTGCTGATCCTCGACGAACCGACCGCCAGCCTCGATCCCGAGAACGCCTTCGAGGCGCGCGGCGTTCTCAAACGCGCTGCCGCCGAGACCGGCATGACCATCTTCATCACGAGTCACAACATGCCGGAGATCGAGAAGATCGCCGACCGGGTGCTGTTCCTGTCCAAGGGGCGGATCGTGGCCGATGCCGCCCCCCACGAGTTGCGCGAGCAGTTCAAGGTGGGCGACCTCGAAGAGGTGTTTCTGGCCGTCGCCAGGGAGGCCCGATCATGAACCGCCGCCGGGTGGAGGCGGTGGTGCTGCAGAACTGGTTCGTGATGAAGCGCAGTCCCATCCGCATCTTCGAACTGTTCTACTGGCCCGTGATCGAGGTGGTCCTGTGGGGGTTCATCTCGACGTTCCTGGTGGGTGCCGACGCCCGCATCCCGGGCGGGATCGGGGTGCTTCTCGGTGCCGTGCTCTTGTGGGATCTGATGTTCCGCTCCCAACAGGAACTGGCCATCACCCAGCTGATCGACATGTGGGACCGCAACATCGTCAACCTGTACGCATCGCCGATGCGCCAATCCGAGTATTTGGCGGGGGCGCTGATCTTCTCGGTCGTGCGCGTCCTGGTGGGGACGACGTTCCTGGTGTTGATCGCCTACTGGTGGTTCGGCTTCAACATGCTG
>Ga0224512_10001424_pt1 | contig 23018 bp, 24 predicted proteins | sample SF_May12_sed_USG_4_FD_169103 | JGI IMG/M metagenome (GOLD analysis project Ga0224512, IMG submission 169103) | Sediment microbial communities from San Francisco Bay, California, United States - SF_May12_sed_USGS_13 | ecosystem: Environmental > Aquatic > Marine > Sediment | place: USA... | reverse complement strand
GAAAGCGATATGGGTGAGCCGGTGCTACGGCGAGCCCTGAGTGTTCGTTGGCGAACCCAAGCGCACCTGCTGACTCGAAGCTGAAGCAGTAAACATCGTATGTTGTCGGCGGAATATTCGTAGACAGCGGGTGCATGCCCCGCTGTCACTGACAGCTACCTGCCAGCTGCGACCAGTATCACGGAGAGCAGGACGGAATATCTATATTTGGTGGAACCGGTCGAAACAACATAGGATCGATCCGGCAGAATTGCTTAATCGCGGGCTACTCCGGCAATCCGGCTTTGCGAAGGCCTTCAAGCCATCGCTCATGTGCAGCAGGGTCGCGGACCGGCACGATGTGGCGCACTTTTGAAACTGTTAAACCTGGCATACGTTCAAGTAGCTTTTGGGTTGCTGCCTTGGCTTCATCATCACGCCCAAGCATAGCAAAGCTGGCCGCCAGCTGACGCAAGGCTGAGGCGAACCCTGGATGATCCCTAAGCAGACGCTGGGCCGTTTCAATAACGTGCTCGTAGTCGCCGTGGATGTAGGCTGCGATACCTCGGCCACCGAGCCAGAGTGGCTTGGAGGAATCAAGCGGACTGATCTCAAGCGCTTTGTCTGCTACCTCGCATGATTTTTCGTAGTCACCACAGATGCCATGCCAAGCAGCCATAAGACCATAGGCATTCGCGAGATTGGGATTTAGTCGTACCGCGCGTTCGAGATATTCGCGTGCATCCTCAAACTGCCGAGCCCACATTAAGATCGACCCCAGCACAGCAAGTCCATTAGCATCTTCAGGATCGAGCGAAACCGCACTTCGTGAGGCGTCTAGAGCTTCACCAATGGCAACATCCGTATCGTCACGCCATACATGAAGGATATCGTTGAGCAGACATTCTGCCCGAGTAGTGTAGGCCTCTGCCAGATCGGGTGACTCAGCGATAGCTTCATTCAAAAGGATGTGGGCGATTTCATTGTCGGCCTTAGTAAGTTTGTTGATGTGCCATCGTGCGCGCATAACTCGTTCCCGCGCACTGAGGTGGTCGACAGTTTTTCCTTGAGCGCGCTTGACCTCCGCACTAAGAGTTCTCGGCGCAACGGCGGCTACTATTGCATTTGTGATTTCGTCCTGAACCAGAAAAATATCGTCGAGATTTCGGTCAAACCGTTCGGCCCAGAGATGTGAGTCGGAATGGCCATCAACAAGCTGGGCGGTTACACGGACACGGTTCGCAGCCTTTCGAACACTGCCCTCCAACGCATAACGAACGTTTAACTCCTTGCAAACCTGATCGATTCGTATGGTTTTCCCCTTGAAGCTGAAGCTCGTATTACGGGCGATGACAAGTAGTTCTCGGAAATGGGATAACGCAGTGATGATGTCTTCAGTAATTCCATCCGAAAAATACTCTTGCTCCGGGTCACCGCTCATATTGGTAAAGGGAAGGACTGCGATTGATGGCTTGTCGGGTAGCTCCAATTCGGGTTTCAAGGACTCGCAGGTCTTTGGTTGTTCTTGGGTCTCCATCGTAACCCTATACGCACGCACCGGCTCGTCGATGTTCTTGACCTGCTGCTCTCCCATATATTCGTAGCTGAGATTGAGCTTTTTGCCCACCGCAGTGCGCACCGCGTCGGAGATGCAAATACCGCCGGGGTCGGCCAGCGCCTCAAGACGAGCCGCCACATTGACGCCGTCGCCGTAGACGTCATCGCGATCTACGATTACCTCACCAAGATTCACTCCAATTCGGAACTGCACCTTGCGCTCATCCGGCAGGTTCTGATTCTGACTTGCAAGGCTACGTTGAATGGCAGTCGCGCAGGTAAGCGAGTCGGTTACCGTGCCGAAGTCAGCCAGCACAGCGTCACCCGCATAATGGACGACCCTACCGTGATGTTCCGTGACACCGTCGCTAATGAGGTCGAGGTACTTGCTTAACCTCCGGTGAGTGCCTTCCTCATCATCGCCCGTGAGGCGGGAGTAACCCGCCACATCCGCATACAGGATGGCGGCGAGCTTACGGGGTAGACGGTCTTCCATGCGGCGGCGAACTTTAGTTGGGACGTTGCGGCAATATTATCGCGCTCGCCCGTAGGAGGCGAGTCAAAGGCAGCGATGAGGGGATTACGGTAGTTATCGAGTGTAGTTGATGAAGTCTTACGTGCTTGGAGCAGCGGATCGCTGCCGTGCGTTGATTGGTCTGGCGGGAGGTATGCGTGTCGTCGATGACTACGACGGCGCTCTCGATACGCTTAACGAAGTGCAGAATCTGGCCGCGACCCATGGGGTCATACCCGACCTGGCCCGCATCCATCATCTACGCGGGAACCTATACTTCCCGCTCGGTAACGTAGATGGGGGTCTCCAGGAGCACGAGAAGGCATTGCAGTACGCGCAAGCAGCCGGTGACGTAGATAACGAAGCGCGAGCACTGAGCGGCCTGAGAGATGCTCACTACTCGCGCGGTCGTAAGTGCGCTGCGCTCGACTATTTCCGACGCTGTGCTGTCCCGCAAGCACAAGTACTTTCAGATATCGGTGGGCAATCAGTACATGGTGGCGTGGACCCGGTTCTATATCAATGAAGTGCGTAATGCGCTAAAGGATGCGATCGAGGCCGTCGAAGCAGCCGTGGACATCAATTATCTACGGGCGAGATGGTGGCTCGACTTACCGTAAGCCGCGTGCTGGTAGAACTGTGCGAGCTCGAGGCCGCGTCACAGCAAATCGAGCGCGGCTTGCGTATCGCGGACACGATCGGAGCCAATCGGTTTAAGCCGTTTCTGATGATCTTTCTCGCGCGTGTACAACTTGCGCAGAACGGTCGCCAGAAAGAGATCGTCGAACTCATGGAGAATGCGCTGCAAATCTCGCGGGAGACGAACATCAATGAAAATGGAGTATTGGTAATTGTCGGCACCTACCTGACGAATCCAAAGCAGTTTAATTTTAGACAGAAGTATATCTATGAAGGCCTGAGCTGGAAAATGATTGGCTACAGTGCGAAGGTCGAGTGATGACCGCCGGCCGTCACAAATTCGGCTTTATTTGTCAACGATAAATTCCTCGACGTCCTGGATTATTCGCTGTAGGTTTACAATGGCTGGTGCATTTCCAGTCGGACAACGAGAATCCTGTGTCGAAAACAGCAGACCCAAAATCGAGCCTAGCCATAGGCCTTATCGATGAGATCGCCGATTGGCTGATGTCCGAGGCGTTGGGTGAGGCGGAAGTGAAAAGCCTGTTCGAAGGTTGCTGCAATCGTTTGCGGGCCGCCGGCATTCCACTGTGGCGCGCTTTACTCACCTATCCGACGTTGCATCCATTGTACGCATCGATCTGGTTGATTTGGTACCGGGACCAAGAAATGGGTGGGTTTGAATCGAGAACCGGTTATGAGAGCGGCTCGGAGGAATATCAGAAGAGCCCGTTTTTCCTTATGACCAATACACGGATACCGTTCCTGCGCCGGCAGTTGGTGGGCGAGGAGGCCAATCTCGATTTCCCGGTGTTGACTGAGTTCCGCGACCAAGGCGCGACGGATTACCTGGCGTTCCTCATGCCATTCGGCGCTGCGGCTTACGAGGGCCCAATGATCAACGGTATCATGACCACTTGGACGACGGACCGCGCGTCGGGTTTCAGCGCGGCCGACGTGCAGTCCTTGCAACGCATCGAAAAACGTTTAGCCGTCGCCTGTCGGGTCATGATCGAACGTCAGATCGCCCGCAACATTTTGTCGACTTATCTCGGACGGGACGCAGGCCGCCAGGTGTTGAACGGCCAGATCAAGCGCGGCGATGGGGAAACGATCCATGCCGTGATTTGGTACAGTGATCTGCGTAGCTCGACACGCATGGCTGACACCTTGGCGCCGGCCGAGTTTCTTGGTGTACTAAATAGTTATTTCGAATGCACAGCCGGGGCGGTACTCGCCAACGACGGTGAGGTACTGCGCTTTGTCGGCGACGCCGTGTTAGCGATTTTTCCGATTCGCGACGGTGGCGCCACGGCACAACAAGCGTGCCAAGCTGCGCTGGCCGCGGCCCGTGATGCTAATGATAGGGTAAAGCGGCTGGACGACGGACAATCGTCGGCGGGAGGGCTGGGCATTTCGTTCGGCCTCGGCCTGCACGTCGGTGATGTCATGTACGGAAACATTGGAGTGCCGGAGCGTCTGGAGTTTTCTGTGATAGGCCCTAGCGCCAACGAAGTGGCTCGATTGGAAAATCTCACCAAGAGCTATGACCGGCAGGTGTTAGTGAGCGGCGAGTTTGCGCAACATCTGCCCATCGCCTGGGAATCCCTTGGGCTGCACGAACTGCGTGGTGTGGGCACGCCGTTTGAGGTGTTTGCGCCACCCGATGAATAAGTTTTTCTGGGCTTGTTGAATTGGATGACAAGGGAACTATTTGATGCCTACAATTGTCATTTCAGGACTACACGCGACGCGAAGCGCGAACTTTCTCACCCTCACACCGAAGGAGCCCGAACGATGAACACCAATCGCTTTTTTGCGATAATCCTTTTGGTGGGATCGGCTTTAATTCCACATGTATCGTCAGCTTGTTCCGCGGCCGGACCCAGCACGCACGTCGGAAAAATTGTTGCGATTGACGATGCAGCGAAGACATTCACCATAATGGATGCCGAATCGCTGAATCCGATTCGGTTCTTCGCGACGGAAAAAATTCTCACCCAGATTCGCGAATCAGAAGGAATGGCGTTCGTCGACTTCGAGCCAAGAAACGATGACGCATTAGACGCAACCAAAGTAACCTTTCAATGATCTAACGGCATCCCTTCCGGGCGATCTACACCGGCGCGACGCAATGCCCCGGCGTAGGTTGCGATTCATGCCTCAGTTATGATTCACCATGAGCCGCCCGGGCGCGCCCAATTAATTGCTTGAACGGAACGTAGCCGCCGATGATCGTACCGTCTTCCAGGACAATGGTCGGCGTACCCTTGACTCCTATGGCGCGACCCATTTCAAAGTGCTCCTTAACGGTGTTATCGCAGCTTTTGGGCTCGATCGCCTTGCCGAACTTGGCATCGGTCATCGCTGTTAGCGGATCGGTGGCGCACCAAACCGATACCATCTGGTCGTACACCGATGAGGGGACACCGGCGCGCGGATAGGCAAGATAGCGTACTTTTACACCGGCCTGATTAAGATCTCCGACTTCACGATGCAGTTTCACGCAGTAGGGGCATGTGATATCGGTGAATACAGTGATCGTGCTGCTTACTTCTTGGGGCGCGAACACAATCATGCTGTCCTCGCCCAAGCCATTCACAGCCTCGATCCGACTCTGCTTTCGAGCGGTCTCGCTGACGTTTTCCCCGCCAGTGATGTCGATCACATCGCCCTGTATGATGTATCGCCCGTCCGCCGACATGTACACAAGCTGCGGTCCTATCTTGATTTCAAACAAACCGGCGACCGGCGCCGGTTTAACGTTATTTTCCGAAAAATTTGGAATCAGCCGCGCTCCGGTTTTTAGCACGGCATCGGGAATGTGTTCGCCTGCGAATGCCACTGAGTGTGCCAGTGCCGCGATCACCACTATCGACAATGTTCTAAACATTTGGTGAGTCTCCTGATTCATGTCGTTGACAACAGATCTTCGGTATGTTGAAGCACGATCCGAGAAGCCCGCTCAGCGCGGATTCGTCAGATTTGCTGCGAGCGGGGAGGTCTGTAGTGAAGAGATTGAAGGATCTGCAAATGAGAATCGGTAGAACTTACCAACGTCTCTACGTGAAGCGTCGCTGTGGCAAATATTGCTGTAGGTAGAATCGAAACGCAATGAACGCAATTTCCATCGTGGCCATGACAACACATGGTGTCGCCGCTGGTATCAGCGGCTGGCTGCACGGCGCCGGCCGCCACGTGTCCTGTCCCGACGAAAGTGAGGCCTGCATCACCCGTTTCAGAATACGATGCAGAGACGAAGCCGCCTAATAAAATACTTAGCGCGAGACCAAGTCTCATCGATATGCTGCAGAACCGTCGCCAACGCATACAAATTAACATACGAAATCATCCCGCCATTGTCAAAACGGCACCCTACATTACGACCTCTTGTTATGGTACGCCACTAGATCTATCCAGTCGCGATCGCTCATTGACCACCGCGGCATAGTGTCGTCAAGCGACCCGCCCGCCGGGACCATACCGCGGAAGGCTACTTTCGAGTCAGTTATGTTCGTGCGCAGGCTGCTCCATTGTCCCGGACCCCATCATATCCCCCATCGCGGCCGGTTTACCGTGGTGATGCCCATCCTCGGTACTCCGCGGCATGAGACGATGCGGATGTCGGAGACTCATCGAATCGCGGGCGTTAACCGTCACCTCGACAAACGCGCTGCCAGTTGCCTCATGACACGCGTTGCAGGTACTAACGGTCTGGGTAAGCGCGTTCTCGAACTTCTGGAAGTCGCCGTGCTCAATCGCGTCCTCAAGCACCCCGAAGCTTGGCCCCATCATCCCCGTCAATAGCTTCCCCTTCTTGGCATCAATACTTGTCGACAGCACCGACATACGCTTCATCTCCTCGAGTTCGTGGGACGCCACGGCCCAATCTCCGGCTTCACCAGCGCGGTGCATCACGTGGAACCTTTCGGCAAAGTTCGGCATGAAGGAGGTAAAAGTGTCGCGCGCCTCGAGCGCTGCGACTCGCTCCTGCAGCGTCTCAATTTGAGCTTTGAGTGCCGAAATATCGACATCATCGCTGTCCGCCATTATCGGGGTCGAAACAGCAGTAGCCAACAACGCGGCGAAAATTGCTCTTATTTGCGTGTTCATCAAAGTCTCCTGAAAGAAAACATTGTACCAGGAGTGATACCAAGCCGTTCATCGCAGACACGTCTCCGGGCCATTTTCAAGCTCGGATGGTATACCGGGCCTATGGAATATGTGATGCGGGCGATTGGTCCAGACCGATCTCGGTCAAGTAATCCGGAATATACTGATTTGGGAGGATTAGCAAATTCGCCAGTGTTGGCACGCCCGTAGAAAACTCGACCGGTGAAATTGGTCCTGGATAGTAATTTCAATGTCCCGTTTCCTACTGAAAAAGCGCAAACAGACGGGCCACGCCGAGGCCGGACACCTGTTTACGCCAACGGTCGCTACGAGGGGCGTGAATATGGCTAGGGTATTAATTCTAGTCGATTCGACGCCGACTTCACTCCGCGTTTATTTTCGTGTAGGCTTTTGGGTCCGACGCGATACTGAGATATCGACTGAGGCTTATGGATACTGAGCATACAGAACAGGCGGAGCGACGCGAATTCGGTCGCGTGAGGTTTGGACTCAATGGGGCGTTTCGCAATCGACGCATGTTCACTTTAGTTGAATCAGAATGTCGAGTGGTAGATTTGTCGTTCGGCGGTGCGAAAGTAGCCATACCGACGATAAACGACACTGGCGGCGACACTGTCGAGATTTCAATACCGCTGGAGAACGAATCAAGTATGTCGTTACCCGGTGAAGTCGTTCGTTCTCAAACATCGATAGAAGATCAGGTTGTCGGGGTCCGATTCAAAGGAATTTCTGTCGCCGAGCAGGTCGAGTTGCATCGAGTGCTGCGGCGCCTCGCAATGCACGATATTGAATTTGATTATTCCACTCCTTTAACACCATTTAAGAAACGCAATCGATAGGAAGAATAAACTCCTGGTACCCGGTTGGTGGATCGGCGAATAGCGTTCACTGACCGTTTATGCTTAGAGCCCGTCCAGCGCTTGCCTTAAGTCAGCAATCAAATCGTCCGCCGATTCGAGGCCGGCCGACAGTCGCACCAGGCCATCGGTAATGCCCGCCGCCATACGTTCTTCACGCGGCATATCGGCATGGGTCATAGTGACGGAGTGGGTCACCAATGACTCTACGGAACCGAGATTTTCAGCCAGACTCCAAAGCTCCAACGTGTCCATGAGTTTTTTGCCGGACTCGACGCCGCCTTTGACCTCAAACCAAAGCATCGAACCGTGTCCGCTGGCTTGCGTGTCCGCGAGCTCTTTTTGAGGAAACGAGTCCAGGCCGGGGTAGGCGACCCGCTCTACCATCGGATGGGTCTCGAGGAATTCAGCAATACTCAATGCATTGACCGATTGCGCTTCGAGTCGAGTGCTCATGGTTTTACAGCCCTGCAGGGTATAGAAGGCAACTTGGGGTGACATATTGGAACCTAAGCAGTTGCGTACGAATTTAATATCTTCCAGCATCTGTTCGCTTTTCGCGGTTATGGATCCGCCGACACTGACATTGTGGCCTTCCATAAACTTAGTGGTGCTATGCAACGAAACATCGGCGCCTAATTCCAACGGGCGTTGGAAGTAGGGTGTTAAAAATGTATTGTCGACAACATGTGGAATCCCCTTGGCCAGGGCGATGTCTGATACTGCGGCGATATCGGTCAGTTTCAGCGTCGGATTGGCCGGGGTTTCGGTAAAAATTAATTTGGTATTGTCTTTAATTGCCTGCCGGACATTTTCGGCATCAGCGGTGTCGACAAAACTGTATTCAATGCCGAAGCGTGTCAATACTCTCGTGGAAAGTCGGTGCGTGCCGCCATACACAACGTCGGAAAGTATCGCGTGGTCACCCGCATTCAGTAACGCCATCATGGTCGCACTGGTAGCCGCCATGCCGGTTCCAAAGCAGGCAGTGCCAGCGCCGCCTTCCAGCGCAGTAATTCGATCCTCCAGAGCGGTGACCGTAGGATTACCGGATCGGCTATAGGAATAACCTTTCTCCATGTATTTATCGACCGACTCCTGAACATAGGTTGTCGACTGGTAAATCGGCGTAAGAATGGCCCCGGTGACCGGGTCGGGTCGAACCCCGGCGTGGACTTCTCGGGTTTTAAAGTCAAGTTGTCGGTTAGATCTCATGGGTCATTGACGGGTCAAATGCTGTGAACGGAAGGCGCAGGATTCTAGCACCGCGATCAGACTGGAGAAAGCAAGCAATGTTGGATCGCCTGTAGTCCCATCGAGGTTAAAGCTCAATAGTTATCGCGCTGCCCTGTGCCTCCGCTGCGCGAAGCGCGGCGGAAGCGGCCGCAAGATCCTGCAGTCCGACGCCAGTACCATCGAATACGGTGACCTCATCATTCGAGGCGCGTCCCAAATGTTTACCGTTGATGACATCTCCCAAGGGGGTTATGGCGTCTTTCGACATCAAGCCCGATGCGATCGCATGTTGGGCTTCACCGATACTAACCGACTGTGCGATCTCATCGGTAAACAGCGTGGCCCTGGCGACCAGCGCAGGGTCCACTTCCTGTTTGCCCTTGGTATCGGTCCCCATGCATGCAATATGGGTTCCCGGCTTGATCCATTCATTTAGCAACAACGGCTCGTGCGCCGATGTTATCGTTATAATCACATCGGCTGCGGCACATAGTTGTTCGCGATCTACGGCTTCAAACGGTAGACCGATTTCACTCGCAATTCGAGCGAGCGCTTCCAGTTTTTCGACGTGGAGATTCCAAGCAACGACCCGTTCAAATTTCCGCTGTTCTACGGCGGCACGCAGTTGGAAGCTGGCCTGGTGACCGGCCCCGACGATTCCAAGCACTTTCGAATCACGGCGTGCGAGGTGTGCGATTGAGACCGCACTGGCGGCAGCCGTGCGCACTGCGGTCAGATAGTTGCCGCCAACGAGGGCTTTAAACCTGCCGCTATCAGGATCGAACAAGAATACCGTGGACTGGTGGTTGGTCAGACCTTTCGACGTGTTGTTCGGCCAATAGCCGCCCGATTTCAGGCCAAGTGTTAACCCGGCCCGGTCGAATCCCGATTTGAAACCGTACAGCGCTTGTTCATAGCCGATGGCCTCGCGGATGACCGGGAAGTTGTACGCGTCACCCCGCGCCATCGATGCGAACACCGCCTCGACAGCATTGAACGCATCATCTCGTCCAAACACGCTTCGGCACACTTCTTCGGAAACAATGATCACGATAATAAGATCCTCAGAAGGCCATGCCACGTGCCGTGATCGGCCACAAGCATTCAACTTTGCCGTTCCGGACTCCCACATACCAATCATACAAATTGCAAGTTGGGTCACAATGACCTGGAACAAGCTTTAACCTGTCATTCAGTTTGAGTACGTTATCAGGATCCGAAATCACACCGTGCTCATCGGAGCATTTAATGTACTCGATGTCGTTACGGCCATAGATAACCGGAAGCCCTGAATCGACACTTTGTGCTTTCAAGCCGGCGTCGCAGATCGCTTTATCCACTTTGGTTTTGGACATCACCGATGTCCAGATGAAAAGGCTGTTCTCGAACTCCGAGATAAAATTACCACGGTCGTCTCGGACTCGTTGATAATCTGCATCCATAAAAATATAGGAGCCGCACTGCATCTCGTTATAGACGCCAGAGTTACCTTCGAAATAATAGCTGCCGGTGCCGGCTCCACCGACGATATCGCACTTAAGTCGCTGCGCCTTGAGCATGTCAACAGTGTCTGCAACTTGCTGAATCGCCACGTCGATTTTCTGTTTTCGTTCATTGAAGTCATGCACATGTTGCGCCGCGCCTTGGTAGGCCTGAATCCCGGAAAATACCAATCCGTCACTCGCACCGATTCTTGTCGCGATTTCGACAGCGGGTTCGCCCCATCGAACACCGCAACGACCCGCGCCACAATCGATCTCAACTAGGCATTCAATAGTAACGCCATGACGGGTTGCGGCCGCGGACAGGTTGTCGACATTGCCGAGATCGTCGACACAAACAAGGACGCGTGCCCGTTTGGCTAATTCTGCTAACCGATCGATTTTCTTTGTGTCAACTACTTGATTGGATACGAGCACGTCTGTGATACCGCCCTCGACGAGTGCTTCTGCTTCGGAAACCTTTTGGCAGCATATGCCGCAGGCCCCGCCATGTTCAATTTGATGCAAAGCGATATCGGCTGATTTATGGGTTTTGGCGTGGGCGCGATGACGCATGCCCATTTTGGCAATTAAGTCGCGCATACTCGCAACGTTCTTATCAAGCGCATCCAGATCGATAATAAGTGCAGGAGTCGAAACGTCATCAAGCGACATCCCAACTTCGGCAGGTACGTTTAGTCCCACGACACGGGGCTGGGTTTTGTTAATCGCGTTCATGAATTCTCTCGGCGACTTAATTGTTGATCCAGGGTAGGTTTTTAAGGTCTACGTTGCCACCCGTCACAATGACTCCAACGCGCTTTCCGGCGAATAGCTCTTGGTTCTTCATGATTGTTGCCAATGCAACGCTCGAGCTTGGCTCAATAACAATTTTCATTCGTTGCCACGTCAGATACATCGCATCAATGATCTCTTGCTCGGTTACTAATAGAACGTCCGCCACGTAGCGCGAAACAAAATGCCAGGTAAGGGGGCGCAAGCTGACTTTCAGGCCGTCTGCGACCGTTTGCGGCGCATCGTCTTCGATGATGGTCCCGGCCCGAAAGGATCGATAGGCATCGTCCGCATTCTTCGGTTCGGCGGCATATATCTTGGTATCAGGGGAAATATTCGACATCGTCAGGCAAGTCCCCGAGATCATGCCGCCACCGCCGATGGGCGCGACGACGGTGTCCAATGCGCCGATCTCTTCATGTAATTCGAGCGAACACGTGGCTTGGCCAGCAATAACGCGGTGATCGTTGTACGGGTGAACGAAATCGGCTCCGGTACGGGAAACCAGTTCCTTTAGCATCGCTTCGCGCTGTGCCATTGAGGGGCCGCATTCCGAGATCTCGCCGTCATAACTGCGTACAGCCGCTTTCTTCGCATCCGGTGCGGTGTGGGGCATCACCACCCATGCCTTGATACCGCGCCGGCCCGCGGCATAACTTAACGATAGCGCGTGGTTGCCGGAGGAATGAGTCGCAACCCCGTTGCCCGCCTGCTCTGCACTTAATCCAAACACAGCATTGCATGCGCCACGAACTTTGAATGCGCCTGCCTTCTGGAAATTTTCGCACTTAAAGAATAATTCGGCGCCCGTGAGCTCATTTAAATATTCGGAGGTCAGAACCGGCGTCTGATGGATGTACGGCCTTATCCGCTCGCGCGCAGCCAAAACATCATCGTAAGTAGGGATGTACATTTTATAATTAGGGAAATATGGTGGAGGCGGCGGGAATCGAACCCGCGTCCGTAAGCCCTCCGCGCACCGGATCTACATGCTTAGTCGGTCATTGATTTGACCGCTTGGTGCCCGACAGACAGGGGCCAAGCGGCGAGCCCATCTAAGTTTAACGACCGAGCCGATGAGCATACCCAATCGCGATCCTGCGTAATTTGACCCCTCAGATTCCCAAGCCGCAGGTAACCCGGGCAGAGAGGCTAGCGGGGATTAAGCCGCTAGAGCGTAGTTGTCTTCGTTGGCAACTATAAAGTTGCAGCTGGATTTACGAGGAACTCTGCACCTCGGCATGCACCGATGGTTTCGCGACCCACGTCGAAGCCAGTCGCCCCCATGGTTCGTACCACCGATAATGTTGAAACCAGCTCTAGTATAGGGGTTTACTTGGGGTCATGGCGAGCCGAAATCAATTGCGGCTAGCGCCGTTTGGCAGCTCAGCGCGTGGTTTTCAGCAGCCGCTGCTTATCCCGGTTCCATTCGCGCTCTTTGATGGTCGCGCGCTTGTCGTGCTGTTTCTTGCCCTTAGCGAGCGCGAGGCGTAGTTTGGCGCGGCCGCGGCTCCAATACAGGCTCACGGGCACGAGCGCATAGCCCTGGCGTTCGACGGCGCCGATCAAGCGGTCGATCTCGGTGCGATGCATGAGCAACTTGCGGTTGCGAATCGGGTCGGGATTTACGTGGCTGGATGCGGATAGCAGTGGCGAGATGTGCGCACCGAACAAAAACAGTTCCCCTTGGCGTACGATCACGTAGCTCTCCTTGAGATTGCCACGGCCGGCCCGCAGGCTCTTCACCTCCCAGCCTTCGAGCTCGAGGCCAGCTTCGAATTGCTCTTCGAGGAAGTAATCGTGTCGAGCCTTGCGATTTTCCGCGATGCTTGCAGGCGATTTCGTTTTGACCATGAGTTTGGGGGCTAGGGTAACAAGGCTATTGAATGCGACAATCGCACTTTACCGACTCGTACTTGCCGATGACGTCGGCCAATTATAGCGGATCGAACGTTACCGACGCCGGGTACGGCATCGATAGTTTAGCCAAGCAGCGGTTTTCGGCTTTACCTCTAACCGCCCTCGTCAACTAAGCATTGCGGCGGGTTGCACAGGGCCGTCACCATACCGCAGAATCAACGACTGTCGATTGCCATCGGTCGACGCGCAAAAGATAAGTCCCGGAATGCATCGGGCGTAGATCGGGGGTCGTATGCGGAAAATGTGTTGCCGCGAATCGCTGTCAATTACTGAACCCATTACGGTATTATTTTGAAAAAACATCAACGGTCCGCCATCGTTCCCTTTACGGCTGGCCAAATGTATGCACTGGTCGCGGACGTCCCCGCCTATGGGGAGTTCTTGCCGTGGTGTGGTGGGGCGCGCGTCGACGAACGGCGCTCGAATGATTTGCTCGCCACCATCGATATCGCGTTTAAGGGGATTCATAAATCGTTTACCACCCGCAATCAGTTCGTTGAGAACGAGTGGATGGATATGCGTCTCGTGAGTGGGCCGTTCAGCCATCTGCACGGAAAATGGACGTTTACGGAATTGGGCGATTCCGGGTCCAAAATCGCGCTCGACATTGAATTCGATTTTTCAAATAGGGTATTGGGCGCAGTAGTTGGGCCGATATTCGGTTTTATCAGCGACGGCATGGTGGATGCATTTATGCGGCGCGCTGAGAGTGTCTATGGTTGAACCGGCCGATATCGCGGTTACCGTCGTGTATCCGGCGAGCGTGACACAGCAGTGGGTATTCGACGTCACGCTCTCGGACGGGTCGACCTTGCGCGACGCGATTACGGCTTGCGGAATTCTGGAGCGGTGCTCTGACCTCGATGTCGCTACGATGACGGTGGGAATTTACGGCCAAATCGCAGGCATGGATCAGCCGTTGGTCGCCGGAGATCGCGTCGAGATCTACCGGCCATTAACGATGGCACCGACGGCAGCACGCCGGCAACGTGCCAAACGGGGCAAAGGCGACCCCGAGGTGTCGAAGTAGGGCGGGCCGGATCGTCCGCTTATTCTTTGTCCGGATTGCGACGAATCCGCGACCAGGTGCGTCTAAACAGACCGGGGCCGTCGTCGCCGCTTGCGGAATCCGTTTCAAGTGCCGGAGGCGGCTGGATTTTCGCAGCGGAAACGGTCTGTAGTTCAACCTCGCCTTCGACTCTCAGCATTTTGTCATCCTCAAATACAACAGTAACGAGCCCCTGTTCGCGGTTCTTGGAGCGACCAGCTTTGAATGCGTAGAAATAATCCCAGCGGTCGCTATGAAACGGATCGGCCACCAGCGGGGTGCCGAGGATGTACTGAACTTCGCGTCGTGTCATGCCGGGTTGGACTTGTTCGACGAGTTCTTGGGTAATGTCGTTGCCTTGTTGGATGTCGAGCTTGTAGGTCCGGATGCATCCCGACATCGCGGCTGCTGCGACCAGAAATAGAATCGCAATTTGAAGCGAATGTTTTGGCATTGTATCTAGTCCGGTTAAGTTTCCGCCGGGATCTTGTGCAGCTTAAGCAACACGGCGACCTCGTCACAGTGGTTGAACTTATAACATTTTACACATACACCCCAGACTTTTTCCGGTAGGGTGTTTTTGGGTACCGTATCGAAGTCGAGTTTGTGAAAGAACTCAGGTACATAGGTTAACGCCATGAGCCGCCCAAGGCCAAGCGCGTGTGCCTCGTCGACGATGCGCCATATGAGTAGTTTTCCAAGCCCTAAGCCGTTGTAGCCTTCGGCGACCACGAGGCTGCGAATTTCGCCCAGATCTTCGGTGAAAATCTCGAGCGCGCCACAGGCGACCGGAGTCGCATCGGTTTCGACCACGAAGAAATCGCGCAGGTGGCGGTACAACTCGCTCATTGTGCGCGGCAGAAGATTGCCGCGCTGCGCGTAGACGTCAAGCAAATCGTACAGATAGGGCACGTCCGCGATCGTGGCGGGGCGCACTATATAGGACGCGGCGTCGGTTTTTACAGCCGCCCTCATCCGCTGGCGCGCTCCAGCAACTGCTCCGCGTGAGCGATGGATCGATCGGTAATCTCAATGCCTCCGAGCATGCGCGCGATCTCCTCGATGCGTTCGCTTGACGATAGGTTGTGCACAGTTATATTGGGCATTTTGCCGGGTTGTTTCTGAATTTGAAACTGGTTGTGGGCTTGTGCGGCGACCTGCGGTAAGTGCGTGACGCAGAGAATTTGCCGATCGCGTCCCAATTCCCGGAGTCGCTTGCCGACGATCTCCGCTACCCGGCCGCCGATGCCAACATCCACTTCGTCGAAAACAAGGCACGGAATACGTGCGATCGCGGCCGTCGCGACCTGGATTGCGAGGCTGATGCGCGACAGTTCTCCGCCCGATGCGACTTTGCTTAACGGTTGCAGTGGTTGCCCGGGGTTCGCAGTCACAATAAATTGTACTTCGTCGAAACCGTAGCGGGTGGGAGTATCGCGGCGCTGGTTGTCGATTGCAACGCGAAACTCGCCGGCCGGCATCGCGAGTTCCTCCATATGTGAGGTAACCTTGGCCGACAATTCCGCACCGGCCGCGGCACGCGCTTTGCTAAGACCCTCCGCGAGTTTTTCGTAGTCGATGCGCAGTGCGTTGAGTTCTTGTTCGGTCTGCGCGATATGGTTATCGACGTTTTCGAGTTCTGCCAATGAGGATTGTAGCGTGTCCAACGTTGCCGGCAGCTGATCGGGATCCACCCTGTGCTTGCGGGCCAGATCGTGCCAAGACTGCACGCGGCGTTCCAACCAGTCCCGGCGTTCCGGGTCGGTCTCTTCGCTAGAGGCTTGTTCGCGCAGCGCGAGTGCGGCTTCGGTCACATGCAGTTGCGCTTGCTCCAATAATTCTGTGACGGCACCGAGCCGGTGATCGAACTGAGTCAATGTGTCGAGCCGTGCGGTCACCGCACCGAGCGCAGTGCTGATCGCGCCCTGATCGTCGTCGTAGAGTTGGTCAAGGCTGTGACGTATGCCGTCGGTAAGATCTGTGCTGTGAGCCACGCGCCGCAGTTCATCGCTGAGTCGTCGGTATTCGTCGTCCTGCATAGCCAGCGCATCGAGCTCGGCGATATGGTGCCGCAACAACTCCGCGTCACCGCCGCCCTGGCCGGCTCGGCTGCGCAATGCAGCGAGACGGTCGGCGTGTTGTTTCCAGTCGAGAAAACATGTCAGCAATTGTTCGCATTGACCGGATAAACCGGCGTATTCATCGACGATACGGCGCTGCGCATCGCGTTGCAGCAACGATTGGTGCTCGTGCTGTCCGTGGATATCCACCAGCAGATCGCCGAGCGCCCGCAGTTGGCTGGCCGGGACGGGCCGCCCATTGATGGAAGCCTTCGAGGGTTTGTCGGTCCATATAATGCGTTTCAACACACAGCTCCCGGCGTCATTGAGCTCGTTTGTCTCCAGCCAGGCCGCGGCCTCGTCGCCGGCAGTGATGGTAAACGTCGCGATGATTTCCGCGCGTTCACAACCGTGGCGTACCGTCCCCGATTCCGTACGGCCACCCAGGGCCAGTCCGAGCGCATCGACCAGGATGGATTTGCCCGCCCCGGTTTCCCCGGTCAAAACCGAGAATCGATCGCCAAAATTAAGTTCCAATTGCCGGACGATCGCAAAATCGCGAATGTACAGATCGGTAATCACTACGTGAGTGTCTTCGTTGTGGTGCCGCACTATGGGCGCTGTTGGTCTTGAATCGGAGATGCGCCGAGGCCATACATAGCATAGGTTTGTCGGTAATTGGGGCCGGTCGCGGCGGGTTCTGATTGACAGCTCCATCTTAGCACTCTGATAATACGAGTGCTAAGGAACCATTTACATCAATTCGACGATTTATGCCCCTAAACGAGCGCGCTGAGCTTTTGCTCAAGTTACTAATTCATCGCTATATCAGCGATGGGCACCCGGTGGGTTCGCGCACGCTCGCGCGCGAGACCGGCCTCGATATCAGTCCGGCCACGGTGCGCAACGTGATGGCCGATCTGGAGGATATGGGGTTGATCGAGTCGCCCCACACCTCGTCCGGCCGCGTACCGACCGCACAGGGTTACCGGGTATTTATCGATACCTTATTGAAGGTGCGGCCGTTGACCAATGATGCGATCGCAGAAATCGAGGACCGACTGTATTCGGATCAGGACCCGCAGCGGATTCTATCGACGGCGACGGATATCTTGTCGCGAATCACTAAGTTTGCAGGTGTAATACTGCTGCCGCGTCACCAGCACACCGGATTTAAGCAGTTGGAATTTCTGCGCTTATCGGCACGACGCGTATTGGTGATTCTGGTTACCAGCGACGGCGGTGTGCAAAATCGTGTGCTTGCGACCGATCGCGAATACACTGAGAGCGAACTCATCGAGGCATCGAATTACTTCAATAGCACGTATCATGGCCAATCGCTCGAGCAAGTGCGTCATATATTGTTGAACGATATGCAGCATGACAGTGACGAAATGAATCGCGTAATGAAAACCGCAGTGCAAGTGGCGCAGAAGATGTTCGACGCCGACCGTGTCGAGGAGTCCGACGTGCTGCTGAGTGGCGAGGAGAATCTGCTTACGGTTCCGGAATTCAGCCAGCTCGGTAAGCTACGGGAGTTATTCGATACCTTTAAGACCAAACAAGACTTGCTCGAGTTGCTCGCCAAAAGTATGGCAGCCACCGGCATCAGCATATTTATCGGTGATGAGTCGGGCTACCATGCACTTAATGAATGCAGTGTCGTCGCCGCACCGTATGAGGTGGACGGCCGCAGCATCGGAACCCTCGGCGTGATCGGTCCGACGCGGATGGATTACGCCGATGTGATCCCCATCGTGGATGTGACGGCCCGTTTATTGGGTAGCGCGCTCGGGACGCTCGACAGCGACGATATCGCTGGTGAATCGGTGTCCTAGCCTGTTGTCCCTGCAACGGTAGTGTTTGTATACGGGCCAATAGCATCGCTTTGGTGTTGCGGCTTGAAACCTCATTCCCGCACCCCCATCTGCCGATATAAACCCGTATTTCAGCGAGAAAGAATCCCATAATGTCAAATGAAAACAATGCTAAAGAAACGAAAGTTTCAGATGTAGATGAAGTCGCGAACGCGACCGTGCAGGGCGATAGCGGAGAATCTCCCACGGCGGCCGCCGAAGAGGACGCGAGCGCGGCGGATGCTGAGGTCTCGATCGAGACCTTAATGGCTGAGCTCGAATACAGTCGAGCACTGGCCGAAGAGCACAAAGATCAGTACCTGCGCGCGAAGGCGGAAAGCGAGAATACCCGGCGCCGCGCGATAACGGACGTGGGTAATGCGCGCAAATTTGCTATTGAAGGATTTGCCATGGAAATGCTGGCGGTAAGGGACAGTTTGGATTTGGCGCGCAGTATCGACCTTGGCGAGGAACACGCACCGCTGGTGAAAAAGATGCTGGAAGGTCTGGACCTGACTGCGAAGCAGATCGACAGTGCGTTCGAGAAGTTTGGATTGCTGGAGGTGGCCCCCGAACCAGGGGATAAGTTCGATCCGAAGCAACACCAGGCAATGACGGCCCAAGAAACCACGGAAATCGAGCCGAATCATATAATCACCGTAATCCAGACGGGATATATGCTGAATGATCGGCTATTGCGGCCGGCCATGGTGATCGTTTCCAAAGTGGTGCCCGATGCCGACACGGCCGCTTGAATTCTGGCCCGCCATACCCCACTAAGAAACATACCAAATTCTACAATTAAGCTCGTATTGAGGACTTAAGAATGGCAAAGATTATCGGTATCGATTTAGGCACCACGAACTCGTGTGTGGCGGTCATGGAAGCGGGGAAAGCTAAGGTGATCGAAAACAGCGAAGGCGATCGCACCACACCATCGGTGGTTGCGTTTACCGACGACGGTGAGGTGCTGGTGGGCCAGTCCGCGAAGCGGCAGTCCGTCACCAATCCGCACAACACGTTGTACGCGGTAAAGCGGCTGGTGGGCCGAAAATTCGACGATGAGCTGGTGCAGCGCGATATCGACCTGATGCCCTACAAGATCGTCAAAGCCAAGAATGGCGACGCCTGGATCGAAGTCGGCGGCAAGCAAATGGCGACACCGGAAATTTCAGCGCGAATCCTGCAGAAAATGAAGCAGACCGCGGAAGACTATCTCGGTGAAACCGTGACCGAGGCCGTGATTACGGTGCCTGCGTATTTCAACGACTCGCAGCGCCAAGCCACGAAGGACGCCGGACGCATCGCCGGGCTCGATGTCAAACGAATTATCAACGAACCGACCGCGGCCGCGTTGGCCTACGGACTCGATAAAAAGCACGGAGATAAGAAGATCGCCGTCTACGATTTAGGCGGTGGCACCTTCGATATCTCCATTATCGAGATCGCCGAAATCGACGGCGAACACCAGTTCGAGGTGTTATCGACCAATGGCGATACGTTCCTCGGCGGTGAGGATTTTGACCGTCGCCTTATCGATTATCTGGCCGATGAATTCAAGAAGGATCAGGGTATGGATCTGCGCGGTGATCCGCTGGCTATGCAGCGTCTCAAGGAATCTGCCGAAAAAGCCAAAATTGAGCTGTCTTCGAGTTCACAGACCGAGGTCAATTTGCCCTATATCACTGCCGACGCGTCGGGCCCCAAGCACCTGCATATGAAGTTGTCGCGCGCCAAGCTCGAATCGCTGGTAGACGAATTAATCCAGCGCACGATCGGACCCTGCAAGACCGCGCTGGCGGACGCAGGACTCAAGGGCAGCGACGTTAACGACGTGTTACTGGTAGGCGGACAGACCCGGATGCCGAAAGTGCAGGAAGTCGTCAAAAACTTTTTCGGCAAAGATCCTCGCAAGGACGTGAACCCCGATGAAGCGGTGGCCGTCGGCGCTGCGATTCAAGGTGGAGTGTTGGGCGGCGACGTAAAAGACGTGTTGCTGCTGGACGTGACCCCGTTGTCGCTGGGCATCGAGACGCTGGGTGGCGTCATGACCAAGCTCATCGACAAGAACACGACGATTCCGACGAAAGCGAATCAGGTATTCTCGACGGCCGACGACAACCAAACGGCAGTCACCGTACACGTGCTGCAAGGCGAGCGGGAAATGGCCTCCGGCAATAAGTCGCTGGGACGGTTTGATCTTTCGGATATTCCACCCGCGCGACGAGGCGTGCCACAAATCGATGTGATTTTCGACATCGACGCGAACGGCATAATGCACGTGTCGGCGAAAGACAAAGCCACCGGTAAAGAGAACAAGATCGTCATCAAATCGAGTTCCGGATTGAGCGATGAAGAGATCAATCGTATGGTCCAAGACGCCGAAGAACATGCCGACGACGACCGTAAGTTGCGTGAGTTGGTGGATGCGCGTAATCAGGCGGAAGGTATGGTCCATGCCGTGCAACGTTCGATGGCAGAACTCGGCGATAAGGTCGATAGTGCTGAAAAGGAAAAGATTGAGGCGGCAATTGTGGACCTCGAAGGCGTAGTCAAAGGTGACGATCTGGAAGCAATAACCGCAAAGACCCAGGTGTTGGCAGAGGCCAGCGGCAAGCTCGCGGAACAGATGTATCAAACCCAAGCCGATGCGGCCGGCGAGGCGCCGGGTCCGGAGGCCGCGACGAGTGACGCGGGGGATGACAATGTGGTCGACGCCGAGTTCGAAGAAGTCCAAGATAAGCAAGATAAGAAGGACAGCTAGCGGGCGGCCGTGGACGACCGCGGCCCGGGACAAAAAGTCCGACGGTAACGTCGGTGCGATGAACAGGCGTGGTAAAGGCCACGCCTGTTTTGCTATGAATAGAGTTTGCAAACCGACTCGGTGTTGCGGTCAACGAGAACTGTCGGAATGGCCATCGCGGACTTGGTGTCGCTGACACGCTACAGGTAGAAGTATGGCAAAACGGGATTACTACGAAGTTCTAGGCGTTCAACACAATGCCTCGGACGGAGAACTGAAAAAGGCTTATCGCCGTTTGGCGATGAAGTACCATCCCGACCGTAATCCTGGTAATGCCGAGGCGGAGCAATTCAAGGAAGCGAAGGAGGCCTATGAAGTTCTGAGCGACTCCCAAAAACGCGCGGCCTACGACCAGTTCGGGCACGCCGGTGTGGACCCCTCGATAGGCGGTGGTCATCCGGGTGGTGCCGGATTCGGCGATATCTTCGGCGATATCTTCGGCGATATCTTTGGCGGCGGTGGCGGCCGACGCGGCGGGCGCCCGGCCCGTGGCCCGGATTTGCAATACAACCTTGAGTTGAACCTCGAAGACGCGGTGCGCGGCACCGAGGCCCGAATTCGCGTGCCCACCATGATCGGCTGCGAGAAGTGTAACGGATCGGGCGCTAAACCCGGCACCTCGCCGACAACCTGCCAGACCTGTAACGGTCAAGGTCAGGTACGAATACAACAAGGTTTCTTTTCAATTCAGCAGACCTGCCCGCATTGCCGTGGCAAAGGGCAAGTCATTGCCGAATCCTGCATCACCTGTAACGGCCAAGGGCGGGTGCGGCATACCAAGACGCTGTCCGTAAAAGTGCCGGCCGGTGTCGATGTCGGCGATCAAATTCGGTTGGCAGGAGAAGGCGAAGCAGGCGGTGGCGGTATTCCACCGGGCGATTTATATGTGCAGGTCGCTATTAAACCGCATCCGATCTTCGTTCGTGATGGCGACGATCTGCACTGTGAAATGCCACTGTCGTTCGCGACCGCCGTGGTGGGTGGTGAGTTGGAAGTGCCGACACTCGATGGTCGCGCCAACTTGAAGATTCCTCCGGAAACGCAGACTGAACGAGTATTTAGATTGCGCGGCAAGGGAGTGCAAAACGTGCGCAGCCGCCGGGTCGGCGACTTGTATTGTAAAGTCAGTATCGAAACTCCGGTAAGATTGACCAAGCGCCAACGTGAATTGTTAATGGAATTCGATAGCTTGACGCGTGAAGGCGGTGGGCGGCACCGCCCTAAAGAAGATTCCTGGACCGACAAGATTCGCACCTTCTTTGACGATCTGGTGACTTAGTAGACTCGATACGTTGTGTGCCGCGTCACAAAATAAATTAGCCATGAATTCTGAAGAGTCGCACCGTGCGTGTTATTGATACGCCTCTAGACGGGGTCAAGTTGATCGAAGCCGATGTGTTCGGCGATGACCGCGGGTTTTTTATGGAAACCTTCAACGCCGGTGACTTCGAAAAATCCGGCCTGCCGACGACCTTTGTGCAGGACAACCATTCCCGGTCGGCCGGTGGCGTATTGCGCGGATTGCACTATCAGTATCCGACCTGGCAAGGCAAGCTCGTGCGCGTCGTCGAGGGGGAAATATTCGATGTGGCGGTGGACATCCGACTGAAATCGGCGAGCTTCGGCCAATGGCACGGGGTTCACTTATCGGCCGCCAATAGACATCAGCTCTATATCCCGGAAGGGTTTGCCCACGGCTTTTGCGTACTCAGTGGCAGCGCCGATGTGGTGTACAAATGTACCGCATTGTATGTCCCGTCTGAGGATCGTTGTATTAGCTGGAATGATCCCGATATCGGCATCGACTGGCCCCTGTCTGAGCCGCTGGTATCGGCCAAGGACAGCAATGGCGGCCGGTTGGGCGATCTAGACGCATAGGTTTTGGAAAAAATTGCCGATGCGATATCTTGTATTTGGCAAAAACGGCCAGGTCGGTTCACGATTGACCCGATTACTCGGCACCAGCAGCGAGTTGACCGCGTGCGGGCGCGACGATGTGAACTTATGCGACGCGCCAGGATTGCGCGCATTGATCGACTCGGTTCGACCCGAGGTCATTATTAATGCGGCAGCCTATACGGCCGTCGATCAAGCTGAACAGGAACCAGAACTCGCCGCCGCCGTGAATGCTGAGGCACC
>Ga0224512_10001423_pt1 | contig 23020 bp, 21 predicted proteins | sample SF_May12_sed_USG_4_FD_169103 | JGI IMG/M metagenome (GOLD analysis project Ga0224512, IMG submission 169103) | Sediment microbial communities from San Francisco Bay, California, United States - SF_May12_sed_USGS_13 | ecosystem: Environmental > Aquatic > Marine > Sediment | place: USA... | reverse complement strand
CTCTGATGAAGCGCAGCCGAGCGGCGGCACCGCCGTATGGTACGCAGGGGCATCCAGGATCGCCAGATTTCGGGCTTCGCTCGATGGGCCGGCCATGATCTAATATCGAGCCCGAGTCGTTTTTAATAAATAGGAAAGCCCATGGCGAACGCGATCTTGAGAAAACAGGCGGAGCTCGAACCAGTGAAGCGCGGTGATGGCGTCGAGACGACGCTTCTCGTCGGTAAGGAGGTCTGCGGGAGCGCGACGTTCACGTCGGGTATGACGCAGTTCCCAGCGGGCAAAAAAGTACCGATGCACCACCACAATTGCGATGAGCAGGTCACGTTGCTCGAGGGTATGGCCGAAGTCGAGATCGACGGCGAGCTTACGCCGCTCGAGCGTTACGATACGACCTATATTCCGGCGGGCAAGCCGCATCGGTTCATTAACGTCGGCGACTCTCCGTTACTGATTCTCTGGGTTTACGCAACGGACAACGTTACCCGTACGTTCTCGGAGACCGGTAAGACCGTGCAGCATTTGTCTTCCGAGGATACGACGCGGCCACAATGACGGGTACGCGCCGGATACCGGCCGAGCGGCTCGAGCAATTTACGCGGGAGTGTCTGAACGCAGTCGGTCTGCCGGCCGAAGATGCCGCGGCCGTTGCCGAGCTCATGGCCGAAGCCGATATCAACGGCTCTGACGGCCATGGCATCTTTCGACTGCCGCAATACATCAAGCGTATCGAGAGCGGGGGCATAAACGTCAGACCCAACATCCGCTTCATTCGCGAGCAGCCGGCGTCGGCGGTTATCGACGGCGACGATGCCATGGGGCATCTCGTCATGCGCCGCGCTGCCGAAGTGGCGATCGACAAGGCTCGTACCGAAGGTGTCGCCTGGGTCGGGGCACGCAACAGCAATCATGCCGGACCGGCGGCACTGTATGCCAAGATGCCGCTCGCGCACGACATGATTGGGCTCTATATCGCTGTCGGTAACGCCAATCACTTGCCGCCCTGGGGCGGCACAGAGATGCTGTTGAGTACGAACCCGATTGCCGTGGCGATACCAGCCGAGAAGGAGCCGCCGATCGTGCTCGATATGGCGACGACCGTCGCGGCCTACGGCAAGGTCAAGACGGCGGCGCAACGCGGCGAGACGATGCCCGAAGGCTGGATGATCGACCGCGAAGGCAAGCCACTCACGGATCCGAAGCGCGCGGATGAAGGTTTCTTGCTGCCAATTGGCGGGGCCAAGGGCTACGGGCTCGCACTCGTGTTCGGCCTGCTCGCAGGTACCCTCAACGGTGCGGCATTCGGCAAGGACGTCATCGATTTCAACGCCGACTCTGTGACACCGACAAACACGGGACAGCTCATCGTTGCGATCTCAGTCGAGGCCTTTGCGGACGTTGCCGCGTTCAAACGCGCCGTCGATGCCACGATCGCATCGATGCATGCGTCGCCGACGTTGCCCGGCTTCGATGCCGTGCGCGTGCCCGGCGAGCGTAGCCATGCCGTATGCGCTGAGCGTGGGGCCCAGGGCATCCCGGTGCATGCGGGCCTGCTCGCGGCGCTGGGTGAGCTCGGCGACAGGCTCGGTGTCGCCCCACCAGCCTAGTATCGTTCCTGTTAGACGATGATCGTCTCAAATAGACGCATGATCGCGCCTTTTTTCTAGAATTTTGCCGAAGTTTACGGGCGGAGCGCCACGCCACCGGGCGGGCGTGCGCGGAACCCGGCGGCGCGCTATCTTGTCAAGAACAGGGTGAAAACGAGACCTGATAGATCAAGATGCTGAAGGCTTCGCTGTTCATTGTTCTCGGCGTCGTCGTGGGCGCGGGTCTGGCGACGTTGCTCGACCGCGAGCCGATGCCGGAGTTCAGCGAAGGCACTACTTCGCTCGTCGCTGATTCCGAACCGGACAACGAATTGACCCAGCGGCTGGCAGCGCTCGAATCAGCGCTCGCCGAAGAGGCCGAGCGACGCGCCAGTCTCGAGGCGCAGTTCGTACTGGTCACCGAGCGACTAGACGAGTTGGTCAGCACGGCACGCGCTGAAGCGCTGAACGTCGCACAACTCGGCGAAGATGTTGTGGTCAACCCGGTGTTCGAAGGGGTTAGAGTACCGCGCGGTACGCGCTTCGCCGAGATGCGCGAGCAACGATCTCCGGAAAATCGGCAGAACCGGCTGATCGAGGCGGGCTTTTCGCCAGAGCAGGCGCAGTCGCTCATCGACCGCGAGGCGCAAATGCGCATGGACCTCATGAATGCGTCTTACGAGGCGCGCCGGCAGGGCGAGTCGTTCAATCCGATCGATATGCAACGCGAGGCGCAAGTCCAGCTGCAAACCGAGCTCGGCGCCGATGCATACGAGCGCTATCTCGAGGCGACCGGTCAACCGACGAGCGTCAACGTCTTCGAGGTCATAGACAATTCGGCCGGACAGACCGCCGGCCTGCAAACGGGCGACGAGATCGTCGGCTATAACGGCGAGCGCGTGTTCAGTCTGCGCGACCTGCAGGCACTCACGATCGCCGGCGAGCCGGGCGAGACCGTTGCCGTCGATATCTTGCGCGACGGTCAGCCCATGCAGATCTACATGCCGCGTGGTCCTCTCGGGATTACGGGCGGCGGCCGCGGAAGAGCTGGCGGGTTATTTCTACCGTAGCGAACTGCGCCGAAGATGTGTCCGTCAGCGGCCGAGGTGCTCGGCGAAGAGGGCCTCGAGACGGCTATAGAGCTCGCGCAGGTGCCGGCGCGATCGCAGCTGACCCGAGCATCAAGAGCGTGATCAGGATGATTCTGCGGGAGACAGTCAGGCTGTTCATGGGACATCCTTCGTGCCGACGCGTTGGGTTATAGTCCATGCCGACCTCAAACCCGACGAGTCCGCGAGTTTAGCAAAGACGCGCCCGCCGCCGTGAAACAGCACCGTCTAACGAGCGACCAGTGGAGCCAGTTCTGGAGCCGCGACACGGTTACGACGTTCGTGCGCCCGTTCGACGGAAACTATGACGAAGAGTTTGCGGATTTCTGGAACACGCAGTTCTCTCGTCTGGCTGATGGCGCTCGCGTCGTCGATCTCGCTACCGGCAACGGCGCGATCGCGCTACTCGCCCAGAGTTATTCGATAGAGCACGGCAAGGCGTTAGAGCTCGTTGGCATCGATTACGCTGAGATCGATCCCGCCGGCATGCTCGCAGCGCACGAAAATTTGCAGCCGCTGCTAGCCGGAATCGAGTTTCGCGGCGGCGTGCGGATCGAGGCAACGGGCTTGGACGACGCCAGCGTCGATCTGCTGACGAGCCAGTACGGTTTCGAATACGCGGATGCTATTGGCGCCGTCGCTGAGGCGTCACGCGTGCTCAAACCCGGCGGCCGCATGGCGCTGATCTTGCATCATGTCGGATCGACTGTCGTCGAGCATGCGCGAGAAGGGCTGGACCAGGTTCAGTTCTGTCTGCAGAAAGAAGAGATCGACAAACGAGTCGCAGCGCTCGTAACGGTCATGGGTGAGGCCGTGACCCCGGAGCAACGTCGTGCACTGAAGAGCAATCGCAAGGCCGAGAGCCTGCGTAAGAAGCTCAACGCCTCGCTGACACGCATCAAGCAGCGGTCACAAAAGTATACGGACCCCGAAGGTTTCATGGGTGTCATGGTGCCGAACCTGCTCAAGGTCTTCAGCGACTACAAGGAGGCCGGCACCGCGCAGAAACTCAAGCACATACGCGACGTGCGAGCGGCCTTCGACGCCTATCGCGAGCGCATGGCGGATCTCGCGGGCGCAGCCTTGTCGCCGGCGATGGTCGATGCGCTAGTGGAAAGGTTCGAAGCAGCCGGATTCGTTGTCGAGAAGCGCGGCTCGTTGCACTACAAGGGTAGTCTCATGGGCTGGACGCTGGAGCTCGAGAAGCCCGTCGCCTAGCCCGGTGGACCATCTACGCCGATACGGTTACTCGATTCGCCGGACCCTGGTCGAGCGGTTGAGACCTTCGACGGTGAGCCGATAGGTGCCGAAAGCGCCGCGGCGTATCGTCACGAGCGGTGAATCGGCGGCGTAGGCGAGCCGGTCGCTGTCGGCCTGCCGCCAGACCTGGCCGTTCTCGAGTCTGAACACGGCGTTACCGCGCCAGCCCGTAAACTCACCGATGAGACGGCTCTGGATCTCGTCGGGGCCCCGTGTGCGGCTGTCACCAATGAGCTCGGCGCCGAACGCGTCCTCGTTCTCGGCTTCCGGCATTGCAGTGGCCAACGCCTCGTTAGCCGGCTCAGACGCAGCGCGCTCGAGGTTGCCCTCGGGTCCGAGCTCATGTGCGAGCGCATCGAAGCAGGCGAGTCGCACGGCATCCGTAGCGATCGCGGCGCAGCGGGCAAGGTCCGCTGCCGGAATGGCTGGCTGAGCGCTGGAGATCGTTGCACCGAGCACGGCAAAGAGACCTGCGCAGAAAATCGCGAAGATCCGGGTTGTATTGCGTGCCGGCTGCATTGCAATCGATCCTAGCGGAACTGATCCTGGCCTTGCACCCAGCCGACGATCGACCAGCGCTCGCCCGTCGTGACCGGCGTTACGCGATGCAGCATAAATGCCGGAAACAGCACGATCGCGCCGGCTTCTTTCGGCGCGGTCAAAATCTTTCCCGAGTTGAGCTCGAGATCGCCGCCCTCGTACTCGTCCGGATCCGTGAGCTGCACCGTGATCGAGACCTTACGCCCGCTATCGGGACCCGGGCCCATATCCATGTGCCACGTGTAATGTTGTTGCGTATCGGCCTTGTAGCTCAATAGCTGCAGATCCTGGAAGAACCCCGTGATGTCGAACTGCCAGCACTTGTCGTTCGCGGCGACGGCTGCCGTCATGAGCTTGTGGTAAAGCCAGTTCGTGTCGGCGTTGTGCGGAATGAAATGCACAGTCGTGTCGCGGAAGTTGCGCTCAGCTTCGCCGCCCTCGATGCGCGCGGCCTGGCCAGGGAATGCTTTGCTGAGATCGATGACACGCCGGCACTCCTCGGCCGACAAGCGCCACTCGCATTTGGGATCGTTCTGCGCGCTGTAGCTCACCATGAGGTGCAGCGACTCACGCTGCCGAGGGAAGCCGATGAACATTACTGTTGAGCCTCTGTCGGTAAGTTGTCAGCCGTCGTGTGCGAGGGACGAATAGCCGAGCTGTGCATGCAGCGCATTGATCTGCTCGCGGCGGTCTGCAGATAGCGTATCGATAGCCAAGCGCTTGCCGTGGCCGATGGAATCTGTGTGAATACCGGTCGTCGTCAAGATCTTGCTGTCACCGGGGCCCACGACGTGGGGCGTCGAGAAGATCGAGTCTAGCATGGCGGGCGAATTCGGCAGTTCGAGGTAACCGAACAACCTATCGAGCGAGTTTCCGGGGTCGCCGACAAGATTTTCGTAGCGAATCCGCAGGCACCTATCGATCGACCTCTTCTCAACGTCGAGCAGCCGGCGTGTCTTGTCGATCCAGTAGTCGGCGAGCCCGTCTACGGGGTTACTCATCGCTGCGGCGACGAACGGCTCGAAGCCGAAGATACCCTGGCGCTGCTGTGCGGCTTGTGCGCAGGACGCCATGACATCGTGCGCCTGGCGATGCAGGCAGATGAGCCGTGCGTGCGGATAGAGCTTCTGGAGCAGCTCAATGTGATCGACGCTGGAAACGGATTTCTCGGCCCAAGCGCGTTTGCCGGCACTGGCCGCATGCTCGTCCATGATCGATGAGACGGTCTCGCGCACTCGATCGATCGCGTAGGCTTTCGCATCGGCCGGTTGGTTACTTGCGCCCGATACCTCGGCCGTATGCTCGAAAACCCAGGTTAGTTGTTTCGCTGCAAGCAGAAGGTGCAGCTCGGGCGGGCAGACGATCTCGGGATGTGCGTCGAGCACGTAACGCATGAGCGTGGAGCCCGAACGCGCGTAGCACAAGACGAAGATCGGGCTACTGCCTTCGGTCATTGCGCAACTATAACAAGCGCTCCTGCTGGATCGCCTTTATCACCGAGATGACCCGGCAGAAAAAAGCTGCCGGCCAAAAAGCCGGCAGCTCGAGTTGGGCACGAAACGCGCCCGAGTACTGACGATGTCCTAGAACGTGTGCTGATACTGCAGATAGGGCACACGGCCGTCCATACCGTATAGATCGCTGTTGAACGGTTGAGCCGTATCGTTGAAGTCATCCAGCGGCGGGTCCTCATCCGTGAGGTTCAGCACGCCGGCGACGAAGCGGCCATTGGCCGTGATGTTCCACGACCACTGCAGGTCCCACGTCACCCACGACGGAATCTTCTCGTCGTTCGAGTTGATGTAGTTGTCGACATAGTTGGTGAACAGCGCCACGTTGTGATCACCCATGCTCCAGTTGGTGACGAGCACCGAGCGGAAGCTGGGCGTATCCTGCGTGCCGGCAACGTCCTCGACGGCGCTGAGCGGCGTCGTCTGCTCGTTGGCCTCGAGCATGTGCGAGTGAATCCAGCGGAAATTCAACTCGCTGCCACCGTCGAGTGGCAGGTTGTAATCGATCCGTAGATCGACCCCCGTGTAATCGAGGCTCGCGAGATTCAGCCACGGCCGCGTGATACCGCAGCCCGTCGTTTGACCCGGCAGGCAGTCGCTGATCGCGCCGGACAGGTCGCGAACGATGCTCGCTCCAGGGGGCAGCGCGATACCGCGGTCCTCGAGGTTCACGAGCTCCTGCGCTGTCGGAATCGTGAGCGCTTCATCGATCTGGACGTTCCAGTAATCCACCGTGAGGTTGAGCCGGTCGACGGCCCAACCGACGCCGAAGCTGAACGACTCCGACTTCTCGGGCCTGAGGTTGGCGTTGCCGCCCGAGAACGAGTCCGCCTGACCGTTAGCGCATGGACTGATGTTGTTCGCGTTACAGAACACGAGATCGGAGACTGGCTCCGCTGAAAACGATGTGGCGGTATAAAGGTTCGTCATGTTCGCTGCGCGGAAGCCTTGACCCCAGGAGGTCCTGAAGAGGAGCGTGTCGGTTGGCTGCCAGCGCAGCGCGACAAGCGGTGAGGTCTCGGAGCCCGCCGAGTCGTCGTAATCGTCGTAACGCGCCGCAAGGCTGAGCTCGAGCACATCGGTCAGCGGAATGAGCGACTCCACGTACATCGCGTAGTTCGAGCGATCGCCAGCGGTCGAGTTACCGGCGCTGCCGATGACGTTCTGCGCCTCGCGCTGCGGGTCGTAGATATCGCGGAAGCTCTGGTCGAAGTACTCGAAGCCGACGGCCCAGCCGATCGGTCCGGCCGGCGCCTCGAGCGCGTCGAAGCTCAAAGACCCGCCGATGCGCTTGAAGTCCGTTTCGATGTCGCGGCTGACTGTGTGGCGCATCCGGCCGTAAGCATCGTCGTTCGACGGGTTCAGCGGATCCAGCGGGTTGTAATCGCCGCTCGCGACGAGCGCCTCGACTTCGCTCGTGACCACGTAGTTGAAGCCGCGCGACTTGCCCTGATACACGGTCGTGCCCGCCCAGAGGTTCCAGTCGAACATACCGGCCGTGCCTTCGAACGCGAGCTGGTTGTCGAACATCGTGTTCGTATCGTAGTCATCACGAGGCCCTAGGCCGACGAAACGATGGCCGAGCACGGCGTCGATCGTCGGGTCGCCATTACAGTTGGGGTCGTTGAGCCCCGCCAGGTCGCTCAATCCCGGAGCCAGGTTCGGAATTTGGTCGAGATCGATACAGAAACCGCCGACCGCAGCCGCGTAGCGGCCGAAGGCCTCGACCTGACTGAGCGTGCCCGTGTAGATAGCCGTGATATCAGGCGTGATCTCGTACTCGGCGTTGATGAAGATGCTGTCGCGGCTGAGGTTCTGGGTCTCGCCGGAAACAGCGGCGTAGGCATACGCACACGATTCGTTCGGGCCGTCCTGATAAATACCTGCGAACAGTGGCGCGCCCGAGCTCGGGTCGACGACGCTGTTGCAGTTGGGGTCGGCGCGATCCGTGCCCAGCGGGCCGAAGAAGTCGAGGATTGTGTTGCCGAACGGGCTGATGCCCTCGGTCGTGCCGAGGTTCACGCCGTCGCCGAAGTCCGGCGCCGTGTATGGACGGTCGGCGCTGAAGATCATGTCTTTCTTGTACGTTTCGGCTGCGACGATGAAGCTACCGCGCGCCGTCGTGCTGCCGAAGACCACGGATGCGCTCTGCGTGTCGGCGCCTTCTTGCGTGGGTCGCCCGGCGTTGAAACTCATCTGCACGCCCTCGAAGTCGTCGCGCAGAATAATGTTGATGACACCGCCGATCGCATCGGATCCGTAGATCGCCGAGGCGCTGTCGGTCAGGATCTCGATGCGTTCCACCGCCTGGAGCGGAATGGTATTCAGGTCGATGGCCTGGTCGGCCGTGATCGGGGAGCGCGGCAAGCGCCGGCCGTTCAACAGGATCAACGAGCGCTCCGCGCCCAGGCCTTTTAGGCCGACCAGTGCGTTGCCGCCAAAGCTGTTGCCGGACGTTTCGCGGTACTCGCCGAAGCTGTTGTAGGTCGTGCTGCGCAGCACGTCGGCAACACTCGGTTGGCCACTGCGCTCGATGTCCTCGCGGCTGATGATCGTAATCGGTCTGGATGTTTCGACATCGAGGCGGCCGATGCGCGTGCCCGTCGTGACGATCCTGCCGAGCTGGGCCGGATCTTCCTGTTGTGCATAGGCGGCCGGGGCCGTTAGGCTTGCGGCGACGCCGATACCCACGGCTGCCCGAACGGCATCACGCAGTAACGTATTGCTCATGGTCGAATCTCCTGGCTAGAGATCAAGAATCCTATCGACGGAATGCGGGTCCGAGCGTGTCGGACCTCCCAAAAAAAAAGCACTCAGTCGAAGACTTCCCACACCTCGACTGCGCTCATGGCAACGCATATTAACATAATGACGCTTGACCACCGGTGTAATCGTTGCGTTTTTGAGACATCGAAATGCGATTTGGTTCTTCTGCGCTGCTTGACCTGCTTCAGAGATACTCTCAAGTTCATGATTAATAAATGATTTGTATTTACTTGGCCTGGCTGGACTGGCACGGGTCGGCTGCCTGGTCGGGCCCCCGGGGCCGATGACTCAGTGGCATCATTCGTGCACCAAATTCCGCGTTCTTGGATTGGGTTGCGCACGGAATGTTGCAAATTGACAACACGCTGTTTGCGTTTCGTGAGTGGCGCCTCGGCGATCGGGTGCGCGGCGTCACCGGTTTGGCTCGGTGGCGGCCGGGCCGTTAGAATCACTCGCTTTTTCACGATTCTCGAGAGCCGATGTCCCTACAGAAGAAATTTCTCGATCTCAAAGGCCATCTCGACTCGCTCGTCGTCGGCCAGCAAGTGCTACTCGACCGAATGCTCATCGCATTGCTCTGCGACGGTCATCTGCTTGTCGAGGGCGCACCGGGCCTGGCCAAGACGCGTGCGATCAAGGTCTTAAGCCACAGCGTCGAGGGCGACTTCCATCGGTTGCAGTTCACACCGGACCTGTTGCCCGCGGACCTCACGGGTACAGAGATCTACAGGCCGCAAGACGGCTCGTTCGTGTTCCGCAAGGGGCCCCTGTTTCACAACCTGATCCTTGCTGACGAGGTCAATCGCGCGCCGGCTAAGGTGCAGTCGGCATTGCTCGAAGCGATGGGCGAGCGTCAGATCACGGTCGGATCCGTGACCTACCCGCTCCCGGCGCTGTTCATGGTCATGGCCACGCAGAATCCGATCGAGCAGGAAGGGACCTATCCGCTGCCCGAGGCGCAGCTCGACCGATTCCTCATGCACGTGTTCGTGGATTATCCCGACGCAGCGGGCGAGCGCTCCATACTCGAGCTCAATCGCGGCGAAGCGCAGCGCGCCGCTAGCGATGCGGACTTGTTCGCACCGCCACAGGAGTTGAGCCAACAAGACGTCATGACCGCGCGCCAGGAAGTGCTCGGGCTGCATCTTGCCGAGCCGCTACAGGATTACATCGTGCAGCTCGTTATCGCGACGCGAAATCCCGAGCGATACGGCGATGAGCTGCAGGGGGTTCTGCAATACGGGGCAAGCCCTCGCGCGACGCTCGCACTCGACCGTGGTGCGCGCGCGCATGCCTGGCTCGCGGGTCGCGACTACGTGACGCCCGTCGATATCCAGTCGATCGCGCACGACGTTCTGCGGCATCGTGTGTTATTGAGCTTCGAGGCTGAAGCCGCCGGGCGGACCTCGGACGAGATCGTCGATACGCTCCTTGCCAGGATCGGCGTGCCGTAATGGGGCGATGACGAGCCCAGCAGCAGCAACGCGTTCGCCCGCGCGCATCGAGCTCGCGGAGCTCATTAACTTGAAGCCGGCCGGCGAGTCGATCAACCTCGCGGGCCTGCGCGTGCACGCATTGTCGGCAGGCGGGCATTTGTCGCCATTCAAGGGACGCGGTGTGGAGTTCGACGAGTCCCGGCCCTACCAAGAGGGCGACGACCTGCGCACGATCGACTGGCGTGTCACAGCCCGCACGGGCAAGCCTTATACCAAGGTGTTTCGCGAGGAGCGCGACCGGCCGGTGATCGTCTGGCTCGATCTCAGGCAACCGATGTTGTTTGCCACACGCGGTGCGTTCAAGGCCGTGCGTGCGAGCCAGGCTGCCGCACTGATCGCCTGGAGCACCGTTGCCAACGGTGACCGGCTCGGCGGCCTCGTGTTCAGCGAGGGAGATCATGTCGAGCTCCGGCCGCGGCTCGGCCGTGCAGCCGCGTTGCGCTTGTTCCAAACGCTGACCCAGCCGGAACGCTGGCAGCGCGACGCGAGCAGATCGGACGACGACGGTGAACGGGCGCTGCTCAGGCTAACGCGCGTGGCCCGTCCTGGTAGTCTCGTGTTCATGCTCAGCGATTTCCGCAATCTCGAAACGGGTCTCGAGCGCCATATCCGTCAGATCGGTCGGCACGCGGACGTGTTTCTGATGCACTTCTACGATACGGTCGAGCAAGAGTTGCCGCCGCCGGGGCGCTACCGTGTTACGGCCGGCGAGCGTACGTTCGCGATCGAGACCGACACCAAGCAAGCCCGTGAGCGCTACCGGGCGCAATTTGCGACGCGGCGGGCACAGCTCGCTGAACTCGCTCGTGCGCCGAGCATCAAATTGCTCGACTGCGCGACAACCGAGGATCCGCGCGAGGTTCTGGTCCGGAGGTTCAAGAGCCGATGAACCCGCAGTTCGACCCGTCACAACTGCCACTCAGGGATATTCATTTGCCCGACGCCGTAGCGTGGTGGCCGCCGGCTTTCGGTTGGTGGATCCTTGTGGTGGTCGTTGTTCTGATCGGTGCCGCGCTCGGCGTACGGGCCTGGCTGCAGCGCCGTCACCGCGCGGCGCGGCGTGCGCTAAGAGACATCGTGCGTGCGCTCGAGAGTGGCGCCGAGCCGGCCGCATGCGTCAGCGATGCATCGATCGTGCTGCGGCGTTTTGCGATGACGATCAACCGCAAGTCCGGTGACGTTGCGGGGCTCGCCGGTGAGGCGTGGCTCGAGTATCTCGCCGGAAAAACCCGGGATCCGGCGTTCGTTGCGGGCGACGCCCGGCTGCTGCTCGATGCGCCCTATCGCGCGGCCGGGAACGTCACGACGGAGCAGGCGCAGACCGTGTGCCGCGTCTGCGTAGACTGGGTCAACACACAGCCGGCGAGGGCCTGACGCGGATGTGGCAGCTTGCCTGGCCCTGGATGCTCTTGCTCTTGCCCGTGCCTTGGTTCGTGCGCCGCTACGTGAGTCCCGATCCCATGGACAAGGACGCTGCGCTGCGCGTGCCGCTTGCTGTCGAGTTCGCGACTGCGACCGGCGCCGGCCGTTTGGGCGGCGCCAGGCCGTGGCGCCTCGCGCTGCTGTCGATCGTTTGGGTGCTCGTTGTGCTCGCAGCGGCGCGGCCCCAGCACATCGGCGAGCCGATTGCGCTGCCTATGACGGGCCGCGATCTGCTCATGGCCGTGGATCTGTCAGGCTCTATGGAGGAGCGTGATTTTCAGCTCAACGGCCAGTGGGTCGATCGCTTGACAGCAACAAAGGCCGTGGCCAAAGATTTCATCGAGCGTCGTGTCGGCGACCGCATCGGCTTGATCCTGTTCGGTCGGGAAACGTATCTACAGACGCCGCTGACGTTCGACCGCGCAACCGTGCAGACGCTGCTCGACGAGGCCGTGATCGGCCTGGCGGGCACGGAGACCGCGATCGGCGATGCGATCGGGCTTGCGATCAAGACGCTTACTGATGCCGAGATCGACGAGGGACGCCGCGTGCTGATTCTGCTGACTGACGGCGCGAACACGGCGGGTGCCGTCGAACCACTCAAGGCCGCCGAGCTTGCACGTCAGCGCGGCATGGTGATCTACACGATCGGCATCGGTGCCGACGCTGTGCTCGTGCGTTCGTTGTTCGGTGTGCGCCAGGTCAATCCATCCGCGGATCTCGACGAAGAGACGTTGACGACGATCGCCGATGGTACAGGTGGCGCTTATTTTCGCGCCCGCGACATTGCGGGCTTTCAGCGGATCTACGAGGTGCTCGACGAGCTCGAGCCTGCAGCAACGGACGAAAGCGGCTTTCGCCCCGTCGTCGAGCATTTCTACTGGCCGCTCGCGGGCGCCGCATTGATCGTCCTCGCTTGGGCTTTCGCCGGTGTCGTCACGCCCGAGCGTCGAGCGCGGACTTCAGCGGAGCTCGGCCATGCTTGAGTTTCATTTTCTACGGCCGTGGTGGCTTGCGATTCTGCCGATCGGGTTGTGGCTCGGATGGCACCTCACGCGTTCTGCCGGTTTCGCCGGAAAGTGGCGGCAGCTCGTCGATCGCGCGCTGCAGCCTTACGTGCTCGCCGGCGCCGAAGCGACGCTGCGCGAGCGACGCATCGTGCTGATCGCCGCTGCCCTCGCCTGGACGCTGACCGCGCTCGCGCTCGCGGGCCCGACCTGGGAGCGCCAGCCCGTTCCGGCGCTGCGCTCCGACGAGGCACTCGTCGTTGTCCTCGATCTGTCGCGCTCCATGGATGCGGCTGACGTCGAGCCGAGCCGCCTTGCTCGAGCCAAGCTGAAGTTGCTTGGGCTGCTCGAGCGGCGCACGTCTGGTCAGACGGGTCTCGTCGTGTTCTCGGGTCACGCATTTGCGGTGTCACCGCTCACGACCGATACGCGCAATATCGCCTCGCTCGTCGCGAGCCTGTCCACCGATATCATGCCGAGTCGAGGCAGCTACCCGGAAGCGGGTCTGCGTAAGGGCGCGCAGCTTCTCGAGCAGGCCGGCGTCAGTCGCGGCGAGCTGTTGCTGATGAGCGATACCGAAGTTTCCACGGTTGCCGAGAGAGTTGTCGAGGGTTTGCGCCTGGACGGCTACACGGTGAACGTCCTGGCCGTCGGTACGCCGGAAGGTGCGCCGATCGCCGTGCCTGGCGGCGGCTTCTTGACCGACGCGGGTGGGCAAGTCGTCGTGCCACAGGTGGATGTTCAAGGTTTGCGGCGACTCGCGCTCATTGGCGGCGGTCGCTTCGCGACATTGACCCCTGACGATCGCGATCTCGATACGATCTTCGCCGGCGCGACCGATGAGGCTGGCCGTGCACTCGATGCGGATGCCGATGACGCGCTCTACCAGAGCGACCTCTGGCGCGACCAAGGGCTCTGGCTCGTGCTGCTGCTCCTGCCGTTCGTAGCGCTCGCGTTCAGACGCGGTTGGCTCGTCGTCTGGGGTCTGTGGCTCATGCTGCCTGTGCCTCCGGCCGATGCGCTCGAGTGGGCTGATCTGTGGGCGCGGCCCGATCAGCGCGGCGCGCAGGCATTCGATGCCGAGGATCATGAGCGAGCGGCGGAGTTGTTCAGCGATCCGAGTTGGTCGGCTGCAGCCCTGTATCGCACGGGCGAGTACGCGCAAAGTGCCGAGCGCCTCGGCGAGATCGATACGGCCGAGGCGCATTACAATCGCGGTAATGCGCTCGCGCGCGCGGGTGAGCTAGCACCGGCGATTGAGGCTTACGAACGCGCGCTCGAACTCGACCCCGAGCATGAGGACGCGCTTTTCAATCGCGACCTGTTGCTCGAGCAGAGTCCGCCGCAGTCCGAGGGTCAGGAACAAGGCGACCCGAACCAGCAGGATTCCGATCAAGAAGGGCAGCAGAGCGAGTCGCAACAGGCGGCGTCACAGTCGTCGGATCAGACCGAGTCCGCGGATCCGGAGTCGATGTCACCCGAGGATGCCGAGGCGTCGGCGGCCTCCGAAGCTTCGAGCCAGTCACAAAACGCCGACCCGAACGCACCGGAGGAATTCGATCCGCTGCCGACGCCGGGCGAGCTCGAGGAATGGGCCTCGGAGCAGGCCGCTGATCAGTGGCTGCGGCGAATTCCGGAGGACCCCGGCGGCCTGCTTCGGCGCAAGTTCTTGTTCCAATACCAGCGGCTCGGCGTGGATCAGGATGGCAACTACGTGTGGCCCGGGGACGAGGAGCAACCGTGGTGAGCCGAGGGCTGCTCGCCTGTCTGGGTCTGATCTGGACCAGCACCGTGTTGTCCCAGGACGTGAGTCTGCGCGCGTCGGTCGACCGGGCGACGGTGCGCGAGAACGAATCGTTGACGTACATCCTGCGCGCTGAAGGCCAGGTTCGCGAGCGACCCGATCTCGCCTCACTCGCGACCGATTTCGACATTCTAGAGACGCGCAGCAGCATGAGTGTGCAAATGGCCGGTGGGCAGACGACGACCGTGACCGAGTGGCTCATGCAGCTCATGCCACGGGGTCCGGGCCGCTTCACGCTACCGCCAGTCGTGCTCGGTGGGTCGCTCAGCAATCCCGTCGAGGTCGAGGTGCAACCTGCGCTTGCGGGCGATGCGCCTGCCGACATTTTTCTCGAGGTCGAGGCCACGCCGGCAACAGCTTACGCGCAGGCTGAGGTCATCTATACAGTGAGGCTCTTTCGCGGCGTCAATACCGGCCGCTCGTCGCTATCGGAGCCGGAAGTTGCCGGCGGTGAGGCAATCATCGAGCGGCTCGCCGACGATCGCGAATATCAGGTCGTGCGCGACGGGCGAAGCTTCATGACGCTCGAGCGGCGTTATGCGATTTTTCCGCAGAGTGCGGGATCGTTGACCATCCAGCCCGTGACGCTCGATGCGGTCGTGATCACGTCATCGGGATTCCGCGGTGTGCAGGTTTTCAGCTCCGAGCCGCTGGAGCTCGAGGTCTTGGATCCTGTGCCGCCGCCGCAGCAATGGGCGGACGCCGCCTGGCTGCCGGCGCGAAACTTGGCACTGACGGAGCGGTGGAGCGCAGATGGTGAGCCGCTGACCGCAGGGATTCCGCAGACACGCGCGCTCATCATCGAGGCGGAGGGTGTACAGGAGTCTCAGCTGCCCGAGCTCGCAGTATTACCGGCGACTGGTATTCGCCAGTATCCCGATCAGCCCGAGCTCACGCGCGAGATTACTCAGCGCGGGTTGCAGGCGCGGCGCACGGAGCGCTACGCCGTCATTGCTCAGGCTGAGGGTCGTCCGATGTTGCCAGGTGTCGTGCTGCCGTGGTTCGACGTGACCGAGGGGGTTTGGAAGGCCGCGACGCTGCCGTCGCGTGAGCTCGAGATCCTACCGAGCACCGAGCAACCCGCGCTGCAGGCGGTGGTCGATTCGCAAGCGACTCCCGGGGCCCTGGCCGAGGCGCCTTCGCCGGGAATCTGGCGAGCCGTGAGCGCGGGTCTATTCGTCGCGTGGCTCGCGACGCTCGGCCTGTGGTGGCAGAGCCGCCGTCCAGAGCGAGAGCCTGCTCCGAGCACGGCCGAGTCGACGCCGCGGCGTGCTTCGAACCGGCGCTTGCTGCGCCAGCTGCGGGCGGCTTGCCAGGCGAACGATGCGCGCCGCGCGCACGCGCTGTTGCTCGAGTGGGGCGCATTGCGTTTGCCGGATGGCGAGCCTTCGAGCCTCGGCGCGATGGCCCAGCGCCTGCCCGGTAGTCTCGCCGCGGCCGTTGCGGAGCTCGAGCGCAGCCTCTACGGGCCCGAGGAGGCATCCTGGAGCGGTGCGGCGCTGGCGGCGGAGCTTGCCAAGGTCGACAGCGTGACTCGGTCTGCGGAACAGCGTGAGGACACGCTACTGCCGCTCTATCAATAGCCGGGCAAACCCCGAGTTTCGGCCAAAATTCCCCGCAGGGCGGGGTTATGCGGCCATTTTTAGATTTAGTCTAATGGTGCGTTTGTGACTTGAGTTCGCGAACGTGCGTAGCTCCGAGCGCATCCTTCCGGCTTATCCCCAGGCCGCCGCATGGACTTGACGACCAACAACCTGCACAACCTCGGTTCGCCGTATGCCGAGCAGCTCGCGCACGGCTTCGGCGACCTGCGCTTCAAGGGGCTCATCGAGAAGGAGTTTCGCGAGAGCTTTATCGAGCAGAATCTTCTGCGCGGACGCGTCTCGGGGTTGCTCGCGCTCGGCATGATCCTGGCGCTTACGTTCGCCGACTTCCTCTTCGGTGCGACGCCTGGGACAGAAGTGCTCAACACGTTGCGTCTTTACGTGCTGTGCCCGCTCGTGGGCCTCATCGTGCTCGCGAGTTTTCATCCGTTACTGAAGCATTACTATCTCCCGCTCGCCGCGACGGCCGTGACGCTCATCGGCTTCGTCGTGATCTACATGAGCATGACGGCGGCGCTGGCCGGTGCGTCCTATGTGCTCGGGAGCGTCGTGCTCATGGTGCTCGCCGGCTGCCTATTCTTGGGATTGCTGTTTCACGTTGCGATCGCGATCAGCACGTTGCTCGTGCTGACGTTTCTGACGATGGGCTTTTTCATGGACCTGCCGTTCAATGAACTGCTTTACAGCACGGTCATTCTGTCGACGGCAGCGGTCATCGGCTCGTTGTCGGCTTACAACCTCGAGCACGCGCTGCGCGCGAACTTCCTCGAGACGCGCGTGCTTAACGAATTGGCCGAGCGGGATGGCCTGACGGGACTCTACAATCGCCGGATGTTCGACGACTTCATTCGCCGTGTCTGGCGTCAAGCGCGACGCGAAAATGTCGTCTTGCAGATTATTTTCGTCGACATCGACTACTTCAAGATCTACAACGATCTGCAGGGCCATCAGGCAGGCGACGACTGCCTCAAAAAGGTCGCACAGTGCCTCGCGCGGGCCGCGAAGCGACCGTTCGATTTTTGCGCACGCTACGGCGGAGAGGAATTCGTGCTCGTTCTATACGGGCCACCGGGGGATTACTCGCGCACAGTCCCCGAGCAGATCCGTCGCGACGTCATCGATCTCGCGATTCCAAACGAGGGCTCGAAGATCGACAATCTGGTGACGGTCAGTGTTGGTGTCGCCACCACGCACCCGGGTGCCGGGCGCAGTCTTGCCGGGGCGATACAGACGGCCGACGAGGCGCTTTACGAGGCCAAGCAGGGCGGGCGCAATCGCGTCGTATTCATGAACGCCGACAGTTGCGAGGTGGAGACAGGCAATTTCCGCGTTCGTGACCGGCTCCGCGCCTGAGCGGTGCCGCTTACCACTTGCCGGTGTTGGGCATCGACGCCCACGGTTCTTGCGGCGCGAGCCGCTCACCCTTTTGCAGCAATTCGACCGAAATATTGTCAGGCGAGCGAATGAATGCCATCCAACCGTCGCGTGGCGGCCGGTTGATCGTCACGCCGGCATCCATGAGACGCTGGCATGTCGCGTAGATGTCGTCGACCTCGTAGGCGACATGGCCGAAGTTGCGGCCTTCGGTGAATTTCTCGGGATCCCAGTTATAGGTCAGCTCGAGCGGGCACTCTTCCTGGCCTTCGGGCGCGACGAACAGCAACGTGAAACGGCCGGCTTCGTAGTCGTCCCGCCTCGTGACCTTCAAACCGAGTTTGTTGCAGTAGAAATCCAACGATGCGTCTAAATCGCTGACGCGAACCATTGTGTGTAGATATCGCACGCCCTATCCTCCGGCTAGTTGCGAGACGTTCGCAGCCTCCGCGATGACTATACCGGCTCGGTAGCCGCCGTCCTAGAACCGCTGCAAAGCCTATGAAGACAGCGCGCAGAATCATCTTCGTTCCGGGCATGAAGCCAAAGCCCCCACCAGAGATTCATGCGCATGAGCTCTGTCGCTGCCTGACTGCGGGCCTCGCCTGGGCACGGCCGGAAGCTGCACGAGCATTCACGGCGCGGTCGAGTTGTCTGACGCTCGTGCCGTGGACCCATCGATTTTACGGCAGCTACCGCGATATCGCGCTGGACCGGCCGGGCATCGACGCGATCTTGCATGAGCCCGAACCGTCAGATGAGGATCTCGCGGAGATCGAGTCGATTGCGCGAACAATCAGACGCTGGATGCATCTGCTCGGTGATGCGATGCCACGATTCAGCCGAATCATCGCGCGACCCGAGATGCGTTTGACCATGACCGAGGCGCGTCGCTACCTATTTGATGCCGACGGAATCGCGACGGAGGTCCGCGCGATGCTCAAGGCGGCCCTCAGGCAGGCCTGGGGCGCTGGTGAGGAGGTGCTCCTGATTGGTCACAGCCTCGGCTCGGTCATCGCCTACGATACGCTGTGGGAGCTCTCACACGAGGACCGGGACGCCGAGCGCGTCGATCTATTCTTGTCGCTCGGCAGCCCGTTGGCGAGCCGGCTGATCCGGGAGAACCTGCGGGGTGTCACTCGCGCAGGCACTCAACGTTACCCCGCGAATATTCGTCGCTGGAAGAACTTCGCGGCTCGAGGGGAGCTCACGGCGCTGCGGCCGCGGCTGGAGCCCTACTTCGGTGAGATGGTCGAGCTGGGTGTGCTTGAATCCCTCGAGGATCGCATCGACCTCTACAATCACTTTCGCGGCGACATCGGTCTCAACGTCCACAAGTCCTACGGCTATCTCGTCAACGATGCCGTCGCCGGCACGATCGGCGAATGGCTTCTCGCTTAGCTTCCTCGTCCCGAGAAAGAGCATCTCGAACCGGTAGTCTCGGCGCGATCACCGGCAGCGAAGATCGCACCGGTCGATGTTGCGCGGATAGCGGGTTCCTGCGGCCAGGTGCGGCTAGCCGTCTTGCGGCTCGATGCGCACATCGATGCGACGGTTGCGCGCGCGGCCCTGCGTCGTTTCGTTATTGGCAATCGGTCGTGTTTCACCGAAGCCCATTGCTCGGATCCGAAACCCCGCGACGCCGAGCTCGCCCGTCAAGAACGCGCCGACGGCTTCCGCACGGCTGCGTGACAGCGCGAGGTTGGCACTGTCGCTGCCGAGCGAATCGGTGTGGCCTTCAATGACGATAAGAGAGCGCGGAAAGACGTCGGCTGCATCGCGAACCTTCTCGAGCAGGGGCCGGTAGCTCTGATCGATCGTCGATTCGCCGCTCGCGAAGCTCAAGCCGACGAGTCGCACGATGAGATTGTTGCCTTCCCGGTAGACCAGTGCTTCGCCGCCGGAGAATGCCGACTCGATACGGGAGAACTGCGCGCGCGCGGCGGCGTCGGCCTCGAGTCGCTGGATCAGTGCCGTGCGTTCCTCGGAGACGCCGCCGAGCCGTTCGTCGAGCTCGCGGATCTCCTCGCTCAGACCGAAGATCTGCAGGCGGTTCTCCTCGCTTTCGGCCAACAATTGCCGCTCGCGCTCCTGCATACCGCCGATATATGCCGAAAGATCGGCTGTGACGGAATCGGGACCACTGTCGAGTCTCGCCGGTAGATCGGCAACGGCGGCCACTTCGGCCAACGCCTGTTCGTAGCCGAGCATCAAATCCTCTTCCGTCGCCTCGCCGTCGCGCACGGCTTGGATGCGGGCGGCCAGGTACATCGCGTGGCGTGCCTCGTAATCTGCCCGTTCGGCGAGGGCGAGTGGCCGCTCGATCGCGTATCGATCCTCATCGAGCGCTTGCTCGGCCTGTTGCAGCAGGCTCACCGCACGCGCAAAGGTCTGCGGGGCGACGCGTGGCACGCGGGCCTGCTCGGCTTGGGCCAATAGGGCCTGCGTCCGGCTCAGATGCTGTGCCTTGATCGCTGCGAGCTCAGCGCTGCTGTACCGCGTTTCTGCTTCTACTACGCGCTCGCGAGCAGCATCGGCATCGCCGGCCTCGAGTCGACGCGCGGCCGTATCAAAGAGCGCCTCGGCTTCCAGCCAAATCGCTGGCGCGAACGTTTCGGCTTCGGCGTCAGCGGCGTCGGTGCGCGTCGCGATCGCTGCGGCGAGCACGTCGCTTGCAACGTTGGCGATAGCCGTCGCCTCGGTGAAATAGGTCGCTGCCTCCTCGAGGCGACTCGTGATGCGTTCCAGGCTGCGGCCGCGCTCCAGGTCGGCCTCGGCGTCGGTGTAGGCAATTGCGCCACGCTCGAAGGCCCGCGGCGCGAGCAGGTTGGCCTGAGCGTTCCTCGCTTCCGCGAGGGCGGCGTTGGCGGCTTCGAACAGCGTGGTCCGGATGTCCTGCGCGCTGGCACCGGCGATCAGTGTCACGCCGAGCAACAGGCCGAGCCCGAATTTCGGGATAAAGCCGAGAGTTACGGATCGGGTCTCGCTAGCCATCGTAGGCACAATATACCAAGCCGTCTCGAGCAAGCCCAAAAGCTTCCGGGGAACGCTGCTTGCGACCGAGCGCGATTTCACGTTTGCGAAAAGCCGGCCCCCGGGGCCGCGCAAAATGTGGACCTGCTCACAGTCGGCACGAATTATGGCGCCTAAGCTGCTTTTCCATGGGTGTGAAGTATTACACGCATTTCGTGCTGACCGACGAGACTGGCGACGATGAAGGCCAGGAATACAGCGGTGTCGTCGAGGTAAACCAGAGTACTGAAACTCGGTTTGACGCTCGCGAGATCGAAGCGTTGCTCGCACGGAACTTCGATTTGGATTCAGAGGCAGTCCGACTTCTCAAGTGGTCGAGATTGCAGTAGCGGCCCTCTAACGTCAGGTTCCCCCTGTAACTTGCCCGACGCTAGTCGGGCTTTTTTTTGCGCGCTCGTTCTGTGCCATCCGGGCGCGTATACGCGATGTGCGTGATCGCGTAACCGGCCGGTCCTTCTGGTGTCTCGACGGTTATCTCGTCATCGAGACATTTACCGAGCACGGCCTTGCCGAGCGGCGAATCCATGCTCAGATACTCGGGTGCATGATCGAACTCGTCGGGTCCGACTAGCCGAAAGCGCCGCGCCACGCCGCTCATGTCCTCGAGTGTGAACCAAGCGCCGAAATAGACTTTCGTCGGATCTGATGGCGCCTGGTCGACGATCTTCACGTTTCCAAGGCGTTTGCGCAGATGTCGGACACGCCGATCGATCGCGGCTAATTGCTTCTTCCCGTAGATATACTCGGCGTTTTCCGAACGATCCCCTTGTGCAGCAGCTTCGGCGACGGCGCGCGTGACCGCGGGCCGCTGGACGCGCCAGAGATCGTCGAGCTCACGTTCGAGCGCAGCCACGCCCTCGGGCGTGATGTAGCGCGATTGTGGCGGGGGCGGCGGCCGATATCTGCCCATAACACGCCTCTAGAAACCATGAGATAATTGCGGACCCCTCCAATCTTAAGTGATCGACTCGACTCATGACGGCGTTTCGCGGCATACCGGTCGTTACGGCTGGCTCGAAGTATCGGACGCCGCAAGGCTTCAGTGCCATCAAGCATGGCGTCAAGACGCGCGGCGATCGGCCCGTCGCCGCCGAGCGCAAGCCCGAGTGGCTGAAGATCAAGCTTCCGTCCGGCGCGAAATACGCGGCCGTACGCGACACGGTCAGGGCTCACGAGCTCGCGACGGTTTGCGAGGAATCGATGTGCCCGAACATCGCGGAGTGCTGGTCGAACGGGACCGCGACGCTCATGCTCATGGGAGCGGTTTGCACGCGCGCCTGCCAGTTCTGTGCCGTCGATACGGGTAATCCTGCGGGCAGGCTCGATCCGCGTGAGCCCGATAACGCGGCGCGATCGGTCGAGCTCATGCAGCTCGGTTACGTCGTACTGACGTCGGTCGATCGCGACGACCTCGAAGACGGCGGCGCCGAGCACTACGCGCGCTGTGTCAGGGCGATCAAAGCACGTTGTCCCGATACCGCTGTCGAAGCGCTGACGCCGGATTTTTGCGGCCGGTTTACCGACGTTGAGCGAGTCGTCGACTCGGGAATTGAAGTCTTCGCTCAAAACCTCGAGACGGTGAGACGCCTGACATCGACTGTCCGGGATCCTCGCGCAGGTTACGAGCAGACGCTGCGCGTGCTCGAGCACGCGAAACGCTATCGGCCCGACGTGCTGACGAAGACGAGTCTGATGCTCGGCCTTGGCGAGAGCGACGAGGAAGTTCGGCAGGCGCTCGAGGATCTCGCGGATATCAATGTCGACATAGTGACTTTCGGTCAATACTTGCGCCCGACCCGCAATCATTTACCCGTCGAGCGCTACGTAACGCCAGCTGAGTTCGAAAGCTTCCGTCAGTGGGGTCTCGAGCTCGGTTTTCTCGAGGTCGTTGCGGGCCCACTCGTGCGCTCGAGCTATCGTGCCGATCGGGTTTTCGAGAAGAACAACGTAGGCTTATGACAGGCGGGACACGATCCCCAAGGCGCGACCATGGCCGAATTCTTCACTGACTATAGTCTGTTTCTGGCCGAGCTTCTGACGTTCGCCGTGATCGTCGTCGTGATCGTCGTGCTTGTCATTTCCTCGAGCAAGCGCGTGAGCCAGCAGGACGGTCTGACGGTCGAGCATCTCAACAAGCGTTACGAAAATCTCGGCGATACGGTGCGCCGCGCCGTCGAAGGCAGCCAGCGCTTCAAGCAAGCAGCAAAGGAACGGCGCAAGCAGCGCAAGCGACAGGACAAGAAAGGCTCGGACCGAAAGCGGATTTTCGTGATTGATTTCAAAGGCGACATTCGCGCCTCTGCGACTGCCTCGCTGCGTGAGGAAGTGTCCGCGATTCTCGCAGCGGCCGACAGTCACGATCGCGTGCTCGTTAGACTCGAAAATCCTGGTGGCACCGTTCACGAGCACGGACTCGCCGCATCCCAGCTGTTGCGCGTGAAGCAACATGGCCTGCAGTTAACCGTCGCTGTGGACAAGGTCGCTGCGAGCGGAGGTTATCTCATGGCC
>Ga0224512_10001422_pt1 | contig 23022 bp, 13 predicted proteins | sample SF_May12_sed_USG_4_FD_169103 | JGI IMG/M metagenome (GOLD analysis project Ga0224512, IMG submission 169103) | Sediment microbial communities from San Francisco Bay, California, United States - SF_May12_sed_USGS_13 | ecosystem: Environmental > Aquatic > Marine > Sediment | place: USA... | reverse complement strand
CACGCGAGGATATTCGATGCGCACCTCCTGATATTGGATGATGTGCTTGTCGTTGATGACACAGAGGCCTTGATACGCAATGAGAATTGTAATGCGGCTTGGGCGTTTGAGAAGGTGATCTCAAACGTTACATCAACTTTTGCAGACATAGAAGACGAATATCTCAAGGACCGTTACGCGGATATCGTGGACGTTAAGAAACGCGTGCTGCATAAACTTCTGGGGGGACAAGAAGGCAAGTTTCGCAACCCGTCCGTGCCTTCGGTTGTGGTAGCGTACGACCTTTCCCCCAGCGAAACGGCTCAGCTGGATCGTAGGGTGGTTCTTGGCTACGCGACATCGTTGGGTGGCAGAACTTCGCACACCGCGATCCTTGCGCGTTCGCAGGGTGTAGCGGCCGTTGTCGGCTTAGAAGGCCTAAGTCTGTGCATCGAAACCGGCGATAAGGTAATTGTCGACGGAAACTGCGGTGCACTTATTGTCAATCCTCTGGCGGAGACACGCGAGATCTATCAGCGTGAGATTAAACGGTACAGAGAGTTTGAAGAGCAACTTCTGACGCTGACCGGCTACCCAGCTGAGACGCTGGACAACAGAAAAATCGAACTCATGGCCAACATCGATCTTCCCACTGAGGTCGGGTCCGCACTCGAACACGGAGCAGAGGGGATTGGCCTGTTCCGCACCGAGTATTTCTTTATGACTCGAGATCAGCTGCCCTCGGAGCAAGAGCAGTATCAAGTCTATCGTTCGGTTATCCAAGAAATGGATGGGAAGCCGGTTACGATCCGCGTTCTCGACATTGGTGGCGACAAGATCGCAGGATACCTGCACGATTCGCGCGAACGAAACCCTTTCATGGGTTGGAGAGGCATTCGTTTTCTTCTTGCGCGCAGGGACATACTAAAGACGCAGCTGCGGGCGATCTATCGGGCTAGCGCACACGGTAAAGTGAAGATCTTGCTGCCGCTTATCGTCGACCTGGACGAGGTGCTCAAGACGAAGGAAATCTGCCAAGAGATTCGAGAGGAACTAAAATCAAGCCGGTTCCGCGTGGATCAAGACGTGCCGCTCGGTGTTATGATCGAAACACCCGCGGCAGTTGTGCTGGCGGATGCGCTGGCAAAGGAAGTCGACTTCTTTTCCATTGGCACCAATGATTTGATTCAATACACGATGGCGGTCGATCGGGGTAACAGCAGAATAGCCCATCTGTACCAGAATCTCCACCCGAGCATCATTCGTTTCCTCAAGATGACGGTTGATGCCGGACGCAAGAATAAGATACCGGTCGCGATATGCGGTGAGATGGCTGTTGATCCTCTCTCTGCGATCCTTCTCATCGGTCTGCAAATCGATGAGTTTAGTTGTAGTCCGAATATGATGCCAGAAATAAAGAAGATCATTCGTTCCGTGACTTACGACGAGTGTAAAATGTTTGTAAAGAAAGTCCTGAGGTACAGGACTGCCGAACAAACTCAAAAAGAGGTTCGGGCGCTTCTAAAAGAAAGATGCCCGGACTTAGCGATGTTTGGTGAGCCAGCTTAGCATGGACGGTGCTTTGGAAAGACTCGAGGACCTGCGGGAGAGTCTCGACAAAGGGCATATGCTCCGGTTGGTGTCCTCCTTTCCAGAGCACATGGATGATGCCTGGCAGCGGGGCCGGGATTTCGCACGGGCGGTAAAGAGCCCGTCGTTTTCCAGAATCGTTGTGTGCGGGATCGGTGGGTCTGCGATTGGTGGGGATTTGGTGCGGTCCTTTCTGCGCGAGCGGCTGAAGGTTCCCGTGCACGTTAATCGTGGCTACGACGTTCCCCCGTCGCTCGTCGGTGACGGTTTTTTTGTGTTTTCCAGTTATTCGGGTAATACCGGTGAAACGCTCGCGGCCTACCGCAGCCTGCGGCAGGCCGGCGCGCCCTGTGTTGCCATCACAAGTGGAGGCGAACTGGCGGACCTGTGCAAAGCCGATAATAACGCGGTTTGTGAGGTCCCGGGGGGTATGCCTCCCCGTGCGGCCATCGCCTACTCTTTTTTTCCGTTGCTGCAGACAATCGCAGCGTTGGGGGTAGCCACGGTCGGCGAAGATGAGGCACAGGAAGCCAGGGATACGCTCGCAACGTTGTGCCAACGGTACAAGTTGCAGGGCACGGGAGAGAATCTGGCGGCGGAACTCGCTTATCGGTTGCAGACGAAATTTCCATTTGTCTATTCATGCACCGGTTTGCTCGACGCCGTGGCTCGGAGATGGAGCACTCAGTTCAACGAGAACAGCAAAGTCCTGGCTCATTTCGGCGCGTTTCCCGAGCTCAATCACAACGAGATCGTGGGGTGGAGGACGGACGGTTTGAGCAGTAATGACATTTTTGTTTTGTCACTGGAGGATCGGGAAGATCATGCTCTATCACGCAAGCAGGCTCGGATCGCCATGGAAATCGTCGAACCGTTGTGCGGTGGAGTGGTCCACGTATCGGGCATGGAGGGAGGGCGTCTAACCAGATTGCTTTCCACGATGATTCTCGGTGATTTTACTAGTGTATATCTGGCTTATCTAAACGGTGTTGATCCGACCCCTGTGGAAAACATCGATTTCCTCAAGCAGCGCCTGCGAGAAAGCACTTGAGAACTAGCGGTGATCGCCCAGTACGACTAGACTCGAGAGAGGCCGTGGTTTTGTGAAAGTGATCGTGCCTGCCGGGGGCATCGGAACACGTCTGAGACCTCAAACGCACACGCGTCCCAAGGCCCTTATTCACGTCGCGGGCCGGCCCATCATTTCGTACATTCTTGACGAAGTGAGGGGGCTGGATGTGAGCGGGGTCGTCCTCATTGTTGGGTACAAGGGCGAACTGCTCAAGCGCTACGTCGCCGAGGAGTATCCAGATCTGAAGATAGACTACGTGGTACAGGAGGAAAGGAACGGCATTGGGCACGCCATTCATCTAACCAGACAAGTTGCGGATACAGAGGAACCGGTTCTCATCATTCTGGGTGATACAATCGTCCGCACGAACCTAAGAAAAATCACGAAGTCCAAAGTCAACACGCTTGGAGTGAAAGAAGTGGAGGATCCGAGTCGATTCGGCGTCGCCGAGGTTGAGGATGGGTATATCGTCCGACTCGTTGAGAAGCCAAAGGTACCGTGTAGCAACCTCGCCATCGTTGGACTATATTTTCTCAGGGACTCGAGACTTCTATTCGACATCCTCCGGCAGCAGATCGACAGGGAACTCAAGAACCATGGTGAGTATCAGATCACGGATGCGTTGCAGATGATGATCGATACAGGTGCCAAGTTCACTCCTTTCGAAATCGATACCTGGTTCGATTGCGGTAAGCCGGAGACTCTGCTCGAGACTAACCGGCAGTTACTCGAGGGCAAACGCGCTCTTCCCACCCTAGAGGGTTCGATCGTGGTGGGCCCGGTGTCGATCGCTCCGAGCGCACATATAGTCAGCTCGATCATCGGTCCCTACGTATCGATCGCGGCGGATTGCAGTGTCACTAACTCCATCATTCGTGACTCGGTTCTCGACCAGGGGGCCAAGGTATCGGATTGTCTGTTGGAGGGAAGCATCGTCGGGGCGAGGGCGCTGGTAAAAGGGGGCTTCAAAAAGCTCAATATTGGGGATTCAAGCGAAGTGGTTTTCAAATAGACGATCTTGTTGTAAAATCTGCCCCCTCAAGGAGGACGGTATGGCACTTACGAGACTTTTCACATCAGAGTCGGTAACCGAAGGGCACCCCGATAAACTATCGGATCAGATATCTGACGCTATTCTTGATAGTATTCTCGAAAAAGATCCCGATGGCAAAGTAGCCTGTGAGACGCTCGTCACCACCGGAGTTGTTTTTGTCGCCGGTGAGATCACCACCAGCGCTATAATCGATATTCCATCAGTTGCCCGCCAGGTGGTCAAGGACATCGGATACACCGACGCCACTTACGGCTTTGATTACAAAACGTGTGCGGTGATTATTTCAATCGACGAGCAATCACCCGACATACGGCTGGGCGTCGTCGATAAGGCGGGTGCTGGTGATCAGGGTATGATGTTTGGGTATGCGTGCCGGGACACCGACGTCTTGATGCCGATGCCGATCTATCTCGCGCAGCGCATGGCTATTCGATTGGCACAGATGCGAAAAGAGCACGACGAGATGCCATATCTGCGGCCCGATGGTAAGACGCAGGTAACCGTGGAATACGTAGACGGCGTGCCCACACGCGTTCATACGGTGGTGGTTTCAACTCAGCACGATCCCGATGCGACCCTTGACGAGATCAGGAAGGGTGTGAGACAGCACGTCGTAGAACCCGTGCTCAAGTCCTGCGGGCTGAATAATGGCGATGATTACTTGCTGCTAGTAAACCCGACCGGTAGATTTGTTGAAGGTGGGCCAAAGGCGGACTGCGGACTCACCGGGCGAAAAATCATCGTCGATACTTATGGAGGGGTTGGGAGCCATGGTGGCGGCGCCTTTTCGGGTAAGGATCCGTCCAAGGTTGATCGCAGTGCCTCCTATGCCGCCCGTCATATTGCTAAGAACATCGTCGCCGCTGGCCTTGCCGACGCTTGCGAGATTCAAATCGCTTACGCGATAGGGGAAAAGGAACCGGTGTCGGTGATGGTGGGCACGTTCGGCCAGGGCAAACTGGCGGATCCTGAGCTCACCCGCATTGTCAAAGACACTTTTGACCTGACTCCTCAGGGTATTATTGATCGCTTGAACCTCAGGCGTCCCACATATAGGAAAACCGCTGCTTACGGCCATTTCGGTAGAGAGGATCAAGGGTTCGCATGGGAGCTCCGTGATTACGTAGACAAACTAAAAAGTCAACTTCGCTAGCACTGCTCGAGAAAGGATAACGATGAAGCACGATTGTAAAGACCTTGGCCTGGCGCCGACCGGTAAGGACAGAATATTGTGGGCTGACGATCGGATGCCGGTATTACGTTCGATACGGGAGCGCTTTGGCAAAGAAAAACCGCTGGCGGGCATTCGGCTTGCTGCCTGTCTTCACGTGACTACGGAGACGGCCAACCTGGCGAGAGCTTTGAAGTCCGGTGGTGCGGAGGTCACGCTATGCGCCTCCAACCCTCTCAGCACGCAGGACGACGTGGCTGCTAGTCTGATCGCCGATTTTCAGATACCTGTCTTTGCAATTAATGGTGAAGACAACGACACGTATTATAAGCATATCCACGCTGTGCTGGACATGAATCCTCAGATCACCATGGACGACGGGGCGGATCTGGTATCGACCGTGCATACCAGCCGCGAGGACGTTCTCGACCAGGTTTTTGGCGGGACCGAAGAGACGACAACTGGGGTGATCCGGCTGCGGAGCATGCAAAAGGAGGGTGTTCTCAAGTACCCGGTTATTGCGGTGAACGACGCCCAAACAAAGCACTTGTTTGACAATCGCTACGGAACAGGCCAGAGCACCATCGACGGAATCTTGCGGGCCACAAACATTCTTTTGTCGGGGAGCAAAGTGGTCGTCGCCGGGTACGGTTGGTGCGGACGCGGTGTTGCCATGCGCGCCCGTGGCATGGGTGCCAACGTGATCATCCTGGAAGTCGATCCGGTTAAGGCACTGGAGGCGGCCATGGATGGTTTTAACGTGATGCCCGTGGCCGATGCCGCGGAGGTTGGAGATGTGTTTGTCACGCTCACGGGCAATATCGCGGTGCTTCGCCAGGAGCACTTTGAAAAGATGAAAGACGGTGCAGTTGTCGCCAATAGCGGTCACTTCAACGTCGAGCTCGACATCGAGGCGCTGGATAAGATCGCCGCCAAGAAGAAGGTCGTTCGTGCGCACGTGGAACAATATACGCTTCCCAGTGGGAAACGCATCAATGTCCTCGGAGAGGGAAGACTCATCAATCTTGCCGCCGCCGAGGGCCACCCGGCATCCGTCATGGATATGAGTTTCGCCAACCAAGCTTTGGCTGCCGAGTACCTGGTCGGCCACCATGGTTCTCTCAAGAAAGAGGTCATCCGTATGCCGGAGAGAATCGATCAGGAGATTGCGGCGCTTAAGCTCGGTACGATGGGACTGAAGATCGATACACTCACCGATCAGCAGAAACGATATCTGGCTAGCTGGGATCAGGGAACGTAGAAAAGACCTTTGAGACGGCACTCAACATGGCTGGGGGGATGCTCGCTAAACGAGCGTCCCCTTTTTCTTGCCCCGCGGCGGTCCTCAGAGGCCAAACAGGAGGCAGGTGTGTTGCCTGGCACTAGTCGACCAGAGAGAATGTCCCCTTTTGAAACGTCACCTGGCCCGTTACATCGTCGGTCAGTGTGATCAGAAGATCGTATGAGCCTTTCTTCAGGTTGTCCATGTGAACAAATATGTGCTGCGGCTCGGTACGACTGAAACCCGACGACTGAAATTTCGATGCCACCACCGGCGTGCTCTTCTCAAAGCGCTCCCGAAAGCTCTTCTTTTCTCTTTTGTGGGGCACGATCTTGTATTCGAGCGTGTATGAGGAGACGCCCCTGTCGTCCAGCGTAAGATTGTACAGCTCGAAGTAGATCGGCATGGGAAAAGACCTGCCATACGCACGAAGTGGATGGGGAACAACCTCTAGCGGCCCGCGGGCAAAAATTGACGGTTTCTCTAAAGCGTCGATGCTCCTCGCGAACAGTATGTCGCTGATGCCTAGGTCATCGGCAAATGGTTCGCAAGTAAAGGTGGTGCGGTACGAGGAGTGCCTGCCGGAGCCAAGTCCGCGCATCGAGATGCCCATTCGGTAGTAGCCTCTTGGCAGAGAAAGCACGATCTGTGTGGGCAACAGACTAGACCATTTCGAAACTTCGGGCGTGGCTCGCAACACGATACTGGTCTCCTGCCGCGAGACCTCCTGGTAGCGCGAGTCCCACACGACCAACTCGGCCTGGAAAGTCTCCTGCGCAGCCATGCCCCCGGACTCTATGCTGACGGGGAGTTCCACGCTTACGTCGATACGATTGGTGGCCGTCCCGCCTCTGAACTGATCCACGGCGAAATAAAATGGCAACTTCTCTTCCTCAAAATTAAATGGGTAGGCGGAGGGCGTTTCCTCGAGGGCAATCTCGAAGTTGTTGGCGATCTTCTGTATCTTGTCTTTGTGGAAGACCGACGCGACATCGTTGGGCAGCATGTCGACGCGATCGGGATCCATCACGGCGTCGATGTCGTCGTCGAGCTCGCGTGGTTTGGACAAGCGAAATCCCTCTGCACGACCGTCAATGGCAGATGGTGGTACTTCACTATAGGCAGGAGCCGAGTAATACTCGAGATACTGCTGCGGGATTTTTCTTGTTAGCGATTCGCTTGTGTCATAGATCAGAAACTCCGCGAACTCCGGGGAGATCTTTGATGCGATTCCCAACGGGTCAATCGAGTAAATGTACTCGCCTTGCAAACCGAAGTTTTGAAAAGAGACCAGCATATCGTGCCTTCGGTAATACCACAGCTCGCCCGGTGGCTGCATCTTGTTGACTCCGACGCTTCCCCATATCTTGCCACGGTAATCCGGAGGCCCATAGCGGATAAAGACCTCACCTCGCTTGTCCCAGCCAGGCCATTTCTTGCTCTTATAAAACTGTTTCGCCAGCTTGGCACGGATCGTGTGTTCGACCTTCATTTCGTTCTTCGGGCTTGTCGGAGTCGGGTCGCTTTGCTTCCAGAAGAGTTCTATCCATTGCACGCGATCTTCATCGGTGTCCAGAGACATAAAATGACGAATCTGATAAGGGGTAAGCAGGTATTGGAGGCCGGCGAACGTCTCCTGCAGTTGCGGTGACAACCGCTCGACATCTGCTTTGCCTATTTTGTAGCGTGGTTGTCCGGACCACCCCGCGGAGTGAAAAACAAGGCCAAGAAGAGCGAGGACTACGACCGTCGTTTGCTTCATTGGTTTGCCCTGGACAGAAGCCCGACGCCGACGGTCAGAAATATCAGATTCCCCAACTGCGCCGCAAGGAAAGGTGGCACAACCCCATTGTAACCAAGGGTTTGGCCCACCCTCAGAACCCCATAGTAGATAAAGCTGATCAGTAGAGTCACTCCAAAACCCGTCGCCATGGACTGTTTTCTCTTGCCCGACGCGAAGGCGATACCTATTAGAACAAATATCGAGCCGGCCAGCGGATAGCTGAACTTGAAATAGAGGTCTGTCGTGTATCGTTCTGTGCTTCCACCGCTCTTACGTACTTTATCTATGTACGAAGTCAGCTCTCTCGCGTTCATGTTTTCCTGATCCACTTCCCTTTTGGCAAAGCTCTCCGGGTCTTCTTGCAGTTCCGGAATCTTGAGCTCTCGGAACGCCTGCACCTGTTCACTCTTGGATTGAAATACCCGATCAAACCCGGAGGAAAACAGCCACGCGCCATGTTTCCACACCGCCCTTTTTGCGTCTACACGCCTTACGAGTGTATTTTCATCGAACTGCTGAACCACAACTTCGTACAGCGTCCTGTTTTCATGGTTGTAGCGGCTCGCCAGATAGACAAAGCCATTCTCTCCCAGGTAGTGAAAATTTTCTTTGAGCCGTGGATCGGACCGAGTTCGACCCTCGATGTCGTAACGTTTTATGTCCTTTTGCCTGCGATTGGCCCGCGTCACCACCACGTCATTGAAAACCGCCGATGCCATACTGACCATCATCGCCAGCAAGAGTATAGGTTGGGCGACCCGAACCAGACTCACGCCTGATGAGATGAAGGCTGTTATCTCGTTTCGGCGTGCCAGGATGCCCATGGAAAAAACGGTGCCCAGGAGAAGGGAGACGGGGATTATATAGGTGAGGATAAATGGAAGTGAGTAAACATAGTACAAGACAATATGTCGAATCTTCGCGTTGTGGTCGATGAAGTTGTCTATCTCCTCGAAGGTGTCGACCGTCACGTAGATGACAACAAAAGCGATTACACTCAGCGCGAAGACTTTGAGGAACTGCTTCAGCAAGTATTTGTCATGAATACGTGTGATCATGAAGTACGCTTAACAGACCTGAAAGGGTTGAATCGAGTCCAGCGGATCACGCTCTGTTCGGCCGAAGCCCTGCGTATTAGGGCTATGGCTGCCACGCCAAAAATCACGTTGGGCACCCACATCGCGAACGCGGGGCTGACGATTCGGCGGTCAGCGAGTTTCTCGCCCCCGATTAGACAAATATAGTATACGAGAAAGACGAGAATGCTTAGACCTATCGCCATATTCATTCCGGACCTGCCCATTCTCAGAGCGATGGGCGACCCGATGAGCACGAATATGACACAGGCGAAGGGGATCGAAAATTTCTTGTGTATTTCAACACGGTAGCGATTTATCTGCCGAAAGTAGGACTCCTTTATCTCCCGCTGACTCTCCAGCGCTCTGTACGTGACTGCGGACTTTGACCGCATCGCTTGCGCATTCGCCTTAGCTGTGGCCCGACTGACCTCGAGTCTTGGAGTCGGTGAGTCACGGCGCGCGCGCGTGGATGGGGCGCCAGCGGGCTGGCTCGAAGCGGCGCCCCCCAGGAGAGAGTCGCGGGCCGTGGCATCGAGAAGTCGGAATACGGCCTTGGCCTGACTGGTCGCGAGGTCGGCCATCTTTAGGTCCACCCCGGCGATGTCGCTGCGAATCGCCTCGATCTTCTCCTTCATCTGTTTGACATTCATTTCGCGGTCGCCACGGTACTTGCGCTCGCTTCTCTTGAGTGAGCGGTCGATATCGTCGATGTTAATGACATAATGCTTGAACTCTGTTCGCCGGTAGGTCGACGGATCGTTTCCCTGGGGCATTTCGTGGATCTCGCCATTCTCGAGCTCGAATCGCAGCAACTGACTCCGCTCGATGTATTCCAACCGTCCTTTTTCGGCGACAATCGTGGTGGGAAGCGCCCCGGGTTTGCTGTAGCGAAATATCTGGATGTCCCTGATTTGACCTGTCTTGTCGTCCTTGTGACGGACATAGATGGTGTAGTCCTTGAAGGCACTGATAAACACGTTTGCCTTTATCTCAACTGTCGGCTTTTTCTTGTTGATGTCGATTAGCAAGTTCAGGAGCTTGTGATTACTCTCCGGTAAGACGTGGTTGTTGTACAGAATCATCCCAAAGGTCAAGAGCGACGCCATGACCACACCGGGTAGAATCATACGGTAGAGGCTTACTCCGCTCGCCCGCATGGCGGTTATCTCGTTTTCCGATGACAGGTTGCCAAAGGTCATGAGCGTCGCGGGCAGAACGGCCATTGGTATGATTAATGCAAACATGTGTCCCAGACTCAGGATAAACGTTTGTAAAACAACGAGAAACTCCACTCCCTTGTTCAGGAACAGATCGATATAGCGGAGTATGAAATCCATTATAAACAAGAATGTTATGATGGAGATCGAGAAGAAAAATGGGCCGACGTAGTTGCGGATTATGTAGCGCTCGAGGATCACGGGCTGAGACCTTTTCTTTGCAGCGGTTGGTCGAATCGACAATTAAATAATACAAATAATTGGTTTATTGACAAGCGCTTTGTAAGGTTGAAATCACCTGGCACCGCGCCGATTTCACCGTCCGCCTCTGAATCCCCTGGGGTGATGAGGGGAGGTGCGGCCGGCGCCTTCCAATTGTCGTCAAAAGTGACAATGAGTCGCTTTTTTGTATCGATTGTTGGACACCCGGTCTGAACTGGACATTCGAGTTGTTTGTCCCACGTACGGATGTCGACCGGTTTTCCAGGATCTCCCCCAAAGCAAGCGAGCAGTGGTTCTCATCGTTGGATTAGTAATTGTGTCCAAGAATTCTTGCTCCATTCTCTTCAGTCGTGGCGTGTGGCTCGCGTGCCTCGTGTTCATACCGATTTCGATTATCACGGTTCCCGATAATGTCCACGCCCAGCGGTTCTCGTTGTCTCTGGATGATTTCTCGCACCTCCACACCGACCTGCCGTGGGACACTCTGAAACCCCCTCCACTGGATCGGCTCACCGTGGGAGAACACCACCGAGTGCCTAATTTCCTCGCGTCCGATTTTAGCCGTGTGCGCGAAGTGGAGGAATACTCGCTTTATGCCCCTCTCAAGATCACAATACGTCACCCAAACCATTATCGTTTCGGATTCGAAGAGACACGGGAGGGGGCATTTATTGTTCTAGCTCCCCGCGATCTGTCGATACCCGACCTGTCGATCGAAGTCGTGTTCATCGATGACCTTGCCGAGCGCCGCCGGCGGGAGTCGTTTGCCAACGTCTGGCAGACCACCATCGTCACCTCCATAAATGCTCAGAGACAAACGACGGCCGAGAAAAAAGGGCTCCTAAATATCAGTATTCCCGTCCCCTTGCCCAGCGCCGTCGAAAGGATTATCGGAAAGGGGGAGGAAACAAACATCGATATCTCGGGGCGGCAAAGCATCACTTTTGCAGGTGAATCGAGGCGTGTCGATCCCTTCATCGGTGCCGAAGGTCAGCAAAAACAACCGCTCTTTCCATCGCTCGATCTCCGCCAGGAACTCGATGTACGGCTTCAAGGCCAGATTGGCGAGAAGATCCACATCCAGGTGGATCACTCGAGTAGCAGCGTTCTGCAGGAGCAGAACCGGATCCGCCTAAATTACCAGGGTTTTGAGGACGATATCGTGCAATTGATCGAAATGGGCAACACCAGCCTGTCGCTGCCAGGATCGCAACTGGTCAGTTTCTCGACGTCTGCCCAAGGGCTCTTTGGCGTCAAAGCCCTGGCCAAGGTTGGCCCCATGGACATCACGGCCATCGCGAGTAAGGAGGAGGGCGAGTTGTCCAGGGCGACATTTACCCCCCGCGGAGGGTCGATCGGACAAACCGAGGTCCGGACCATCAACGACGTCGATTTTATAAAGAATGTGTATTTCTTCCTCGACCATCCGCCGGATGATACGACGTCGATAAACGTCTTCCGGAGGCCGCTGGAAAGTTCGATCGAGTTGTTCCAGTCAGTCGATCCCTTTGAGATTGTCGCCAATCCTGAGCTGGTGACCTTTTTTGGGCGGGCATGGGTAGACTCTCTTGGCGACGGTTCGGACGTTCGCGAGGCGCTGAGTCTGCTGCAAGCCGGAGATCCCAATACTCCCCCGTTTGCTGAGGCTCAGTACCGTTTGATGCAGCAAGCCGAGGATTACCGGTTTGTCTTGGATTCGCAGGACAACTCGGTGGTTGGCATCGAGCTGGTAAGAGCAGTCCCGAATACGAAGGTGCTGGCGGTACGTTATGTCAACGAGTTCGGCGACACCATCGGCAATTTCAATGACTTTTCAGACACGCTGGCGCTCGAGTTGATCAAGCCGTTTGGTGCGCGTCCGGACAACGAGTTTGGCTACACCTGGTCCTATATGATGCGTCACATCTATAGCCTTCAGCTTTCCAACATCGATCCAACGACGCTCAGTGTCGAGATCCTGGATTTCCTTCCCCGGCTGGACAGGTCGGTGCCCCAAGGTTCCTCGGTGCCCTGGATCCGGGTATTTGGGCTCGATCGCACCGATCAGGCAGGTTTGGGATTCCCCGACAACCAGGTTGACGTGACGCGGAACCTAATCGACTTTCAACGCGGTCTTCTGACCTTTCCCATTTTCAGTCCGTTCAATCCGTCCGACGCTTTTGTTGCAGCCGAGACCGATAGCCAGTTTGCATTTACTGGCGTGTACAAGGACATCCGGCGCCCGGAGATTTACAACCAGTTTCTGACAGACATCCTCTCGGCCCCACGCTTCCAGATCGTGGTGAGGGCGGCGAGCACCACACGGACCTTTAACATCAATGCTTTCAATATCTCGGAACTGAGCGAGGTGGTTAGACTCGACGGGCGAGAGCTAGCGCGAAATCGCGATTACACGATCAACTATGATACCGGGCAGGTAGAGCTACAGGGGGCGGTGCTGGATGAACTCACACCGAGTTCGAACATCACCATCGATTACGAGTTCAAGCCGTTCGCCGGTGGCGGTTCGAGTTCACTGGTGGGATTCAACTCGCTGCTTACGCTATCGGAGAATGCAAAGTTTGGCACCACATGGCTGTACGAGTCGAAGGGGGCTGCGACGGTCCGTCCCAGATTGGGCGAGGAGCCCACACGAGCGGTTGTGGGTGACGTCAACACAAACCTGCAATACGACCCCAACTTTCTGACCGACTTGGTCAACAAGCTGCCCTTGGTGGACACCGATGCACGAAGTTCGGTCAGTTTTGCCGCCGAGGTCGCGGTGAGTTTTCCAGATCCGAATACACTGGGTGAGGTTTTCATCGATGATTTCGAGGGTGTAGAGGACTCGGATCTGATTTCGCTCTTGCGACGTAGCTGGTATCCGGCCAGTCCGCCGGTGGATTCGACGGGCACGGGCACGTTGGAAGCGGCCAAAAGGGAACCGATCTTCTGGTACAATATAGAGCCAGACCGAGCGGTGACGCGCCGTGACCTCAATCCCGACCTCGATGAGCGCGAGAGCACGATCGTGCCCACCCTGGATTTGGAATTCGACACCTTGTCCGTGGATCCGACGCACTGGAGCGGGGTCATGGGGGGCTTTCGCGGTGGCGGCCTGGATCTCACACAGGGGCAATTCATCGAGGTGTGGGTCAACGATTTCAAAGTGGCTTCGCCACACGGTGGCATATTGCGTATCGATCTGGGGACAATCGATGAGGATTTTTACAGGCCCGACGTAACGCCACCGCGTTTCGACACCGAAGACAAGGGCCGCGATGGCTTCGCGGTTTTGACGGACGACACCGGTCTGGACGGAGTGTTCAACGGTGAACCGGGGGATGATGCCGATGACGACTTTGAATCGAATCGTCAACCTGATGGTCGTTTTTCCAAGATCAATGGCAACGAAGGCAACTTTCAGCTTGACAGCGAAGACCTCGACGGATCGGGGCAGTTGGATGCCACAAACGCTTACTTCAGTTATGCCGTTGATCTCGCATCCGAACCCGTGATCGATGTCCGCCGGGACTTCTCGCAGGAACCACGGTCGGGTCACGAAAACGACAGCTGGCGGCTTTATCGGGTTCGGCTGTCGGACCACGCGAGGGTGGCCAAAGACGCAGCGCCGTCGTTTGGGCAAATCAGGCACGTCCGCATATGGATGGAGAACATCGGTGAGGTGGTCAATCCTCAGTTCCGCCGCGTCCAGATCGCGGGTCTCAAGATCGTCGGCAACCGCTGGGAGCGAGACGGAATCCGTACGCTGGGCGACAGCCTGGTAGCTGGGTTCGATACTGTGGGTGTAGGGTTCTCTCTCGGGGTTATCAGCACCAAAACCGATCCCATCGACTACATCCCGCCGGTCAACCCCAATCGGCAAAATGACATCGCAGAAAAGGAACAGTCGCTGTTGGTCACCTACGACAGCCTCCAGGCCGGGCAGTCTTTCAGACTTCGCAAACGATTCAGTGGACGGGGCCTCGATCTGACCAACTACCGGGACGTACACCTTTTTGTACACACTGATCGCTTCGATCCGTCGTCGGAGTATTTCTTCCGATTCGCGGTCGATAGTCTCAATTACTATGAGGTGTCGGTTCCTCTGACACAGTTGTATTTCCCTTCCCAAAATTGGGCGAGAATCGCGATCGGGCTCACGGATCTGACCGATCTAAAATTTGAACCGGCAGATTCTGTGATTGTTGGCGCAATCACTGACATTGTTGATAATTCCCGCGCGTACGACATCAGGATGGTCGGTCTTCCAAACCTCTTTACCGTGAGGTTCCTCTATGCGGGACTCCGCAACAATGGTACGCAGGCGGTCAGTGGCGAGCTGTGGTTGGATGACATTTTTCTTGGCAATCGAAGAAAAGACATAGACTATGCCCAGCGGTTCGGCGCGACAGTCAACCTAGCCAACGTGATCAACGTCAGCGGCAGCTGGAGTCGGACGGGTCCGGACTTTCGGGGGTTGAGACAACAGAGGGGCTCTGGTGCCGATCAGCAGAACCTGAACCTGAGCGTCAAGACCGCGTTGGGAAACTTTATTCCTCTTTTTGGATTTTCGATTCCCGTCACGGGAAACTACACTCGCAATCTGCTGCTGCCAAAGTTTACGCCAAATAGCGATACCGAGGTGGCGGAAGACGCGATTCAGGACAGCCTCAAGACCGAGAGGGTTACTCGAGGCTTCAGCACGACCCTGACGCGATCCGGTTCGAGAAACCCGCTGATGAGATACACATTTGACAAGCTCAAAGCGAACTTCTCCCTCAGTCAAACGCGAACCCTTGCGCCCGCGTCCGCAGACACGTCGCTGAACATGAGTGGTACGCTCGATTACTCGATTACCTGGGGTGCAAAGAGAACCATTCGTCTGTTCAGGGACGTACGCTTCAGGTACTGGTTCAATTCGCTAAATTTTCGCGTCAATGCCACCAGACAGACGGGGCAGAGATATCGAAACGTCGGCGGCAAGCTTGTCCCCGATCCATCATTCTTTAGCGCTGCGCTGGGTACGAGTGGGCAGGCCAATTATGTTCCTTTTCGCTCGCTGACCACTTCTTTGCGCATGAACGTAGTCAGGGATGTGGCGAGGCCCAACGAATTCTTCGGCATCGACATCGGAACCGAAACCAGGCGAGACTTTTCGTTGCAGGCTAACTTCAAACCCCCGACGGTGTGGCTCATCGGTGTCTTCTCTCCGGACATTAACTTCAGTTCCGGCTATAGAGAGGATTCGAGTCCCAACGTTCGACGGGCGGCTGATCCCCCCGGTGTGAAGAATATTGGAAACACCAGAGATACGGCGGTCAAGCTAAGTTTCGATGTGGGCAAGTATTTCAAGAAGTTGTTTACGCGTCTAGATATCCTCGAAGAGGAAGATAAAAAGCGCCCGCCCGCAGCCCCAACACAAACCGGCGGACAAGATCAGGCGCGCCCCGATACCACCGAGACGCCACAGGAACCCGCCGAGGGTCCGGACCGGTTGATCGCCGTGAGAAAGGTTGGGGGAATACTCAGTCGTATTCGCAAGGTAAACGCGACGCTTGGCCAGCGGTTCCAAAGCAGTTACAGCAGGATACCTGAGCGTCCCTCACTGCTTTACATGCTGGGTGTCACCGATTACAGCGGGGTGTTTAGACAGGGGCAGGCGTTTGATCAGCCCGAGCGCGCGGTCGAAACCAACACCATCAACCTGGACTCCGGGGTGCAGATCACGAGAAACATCGATTTGTCGGCTCGATTCAGCGCCGCGATCACAAACACCGACTTCCGGTCCAGCAAGACGAAGGGCAAGAACATGACGTGGCCCGATGTCAACGTAAGCTGGACGGGAATCGAGCAGTACGGTCCTTTGCAAGGCCTGTTCAAAACCACCAGCGCGACGGTTGGCTTTAGGTCCCAGACGCGGGAGACGGGCCGCGGCGAAACGGTTGAAAGCACTGAGAAGAACCGCGCGATATCTCCGACCATGGTGTTTACCTGGAAAAACGATCTCAACACCAACTTGAACGCACAATTCACCAAGAATACATCTGAGACACGCGGTGCTCTAAATGAGACGACATCCATGAACATTGGTATGGAACTCAAGTATTCGTTTCAACCGGGCAAAGCGCTGAAGCTGCCGTTCCTCAAAAACAAGACACTACGCAGCTCGTTGAATACCAGTCTCGGGATGGGTTACTCGCGCAGCGGCGGTAAACGATCGGTGTTAGGGCAGGCCGCCGTCGATGTGCCGAGAAGGACTTCCATCCGTGTCGCGCCGCGTGTCGCCTACAATTTTACCCGTGCGCTCAACGGCAGTTTTTTTGTCGACTATACGAGGCAGTATAGCGCATCAACAAACCAGACGACGACCACGGTGAGGGTTGGCATCGACGCAACTTTCACCTTCTGAGCGAGGGGGCAGTCATTCGGCGATGGTTTTTCATAGTCGCGTTATCTTGCGTTGCCGGCCTGGGTTGTGAGCCGGATGGGGAGGCGACTTTTTCCGGAGATCCGGCGTGGCAATACCTTGCCCGGCAGTGTGAATATGGGCCGCGTGTGCCCGGTTCGCTGGCTCATGACAGCGTCAAGGTGTTCATCGTGAATGGGCTAAAACGCGCCGGGGCCAAGGTGACCCTGCAGAGGTTTAGCACCCCGGATCCCTACCAATCGAGAACCCTCAATCTCACCAATATCGTCGGGAGCTTTTTCCCCAACCGAAAGCAGCGACTGCTGTTGGCCGCGCATTATGACACCCGGCCATGGGCGGATGAGGAAGAGGACGAAAAACTGTGGCAGCAGTCCATCGTGGGCGCAAACGACGGTGCAAGCGGCGTAGCCGTGCTACTGGAGCTCGCTGATATTCTGGCGCAAAGGCGCCCAAAGCGAGTGGGCGTCGACCTGGTCTTTTTCGATGGAGAGGATTACGGTAAGGCGGGAGACCTCCAGTTCTATCTGCTCGGTTCAAAGCACTTTGTCGCTAATCTGCAAGGCTATCGCCCCGAGTGTGGTATCGTGCTCGATATGGTCGGCGCCGAGGGGGGCAAGATCCGCCAGGAAGGGAACTCACTGTCCGTGGCACCGCAGCTGACCCAGGAACTGTTCGCGAGAGCCGCGCGCTTGGGGCTCGATGTGTTCGTGCCACAGCGCTCTGAGCCCATCTACGACGACCATGTCCCGCTTCTCCAGGCGGGTATCCCCACGGTAGACCTGATCGGCCTCCCCTACCCTTACTGGCACCGGCTGGGCGACACGCCGGACAAGTGCTCGAAGGAGACGCTGAGGCAAGTGGGGACCCTGGTGGTCGACTTCATATACGACTTCGGCTTCTAAGTTTTGCTTGCCAGCGGTGGCCAATTCTGTTATCTACTAAGATGTAGTACGAAGTGGGCGCGGGTGCCCACTTTTTTCATTCCCATCGGTGTGACTCTAAGCGCCCATTACCGATCCAACTCGCCCTGGCTGTACTCCTATGGAAAGTAATGAGTTAGAAAAGATCGTCGCGCCGGAGCTCGAACTCCTGGGGTTCGAATGCGTAAAGCTTGAAATTGTGGGCACCAATAGGAGCCCGATCGTCCGGCTGTATATCGATAGGGCAGAGGGCGTCAGCATCAAGGATTGTGCGATGATCAGTCGCACAGTGGGTCTTTTGTTCGACCGCATCGATCCGTTTCCGGGCCGGTACTTACTTGAGGTGTCTTCACCCGGTAGCAGCAGGCCGCTCACCCGCGCAGAACATTTCATCCGCTTCACCGGCTGCCAGGCCCGGGTGCAATCGGCGAGTCCTGAGGCGGGGAAAAAGACATATACAGGCAACATACGATCCTGTATAAATGGATTGCTGGTAATGGATACAGACACCGGACAACAACTTATAAGATTATCGGACGTAGTTAAGGCTAATCTGATCAACAGGGAATACCAGATCGACAAGAAACAAAAGCAGAGCAAGAGAAACAAGGGTGAGTGAAAATGAGCATACAATTCGCCGAAGCCTTTAACAGCCTCATCCGTGAGAAGCGTATCGACAAGGGTCTTCTTATGGAAACGTTGACCGCTGGCTTCTCCTCGGCGGTCAAGAAAAAGTATGGCAGTGGCGCAGAAGTTGAAGTTGCTGAGGACAACAAGGGTAGCCTTGTGCTCTATCTGCTAAAAACGGTGGTGGGCGAGGTCACTAGTCCCGCGACGGAAATCTCGGTTGACGAGGCGCGTGAGCACAAGAAAAAGGCTAAGGTCGGCGATACGATCAAGATCCTCATGCCGTTTTCCGACTTTGGCCGCAATGCAATTCAGATCGCGAAGCAGATTTTGATGCAGAAGATCAGGGAATTCGAGAGGGAACGTGTATTCGAGGAATACAAGAACCGAATCGGCGAGGTGGTCTCGGGTTCGGTGCAACAGATCGATCGCAATGGGATCCTGGTCAATCTGGGCAACGCCGAGGCGAGTATGCCCAAGAAGGAGCAGATCCGGCGGGAACGATACAATCAGGGATCGTCGATCAGAGCCTGTATAACCAAGGTTGACAAAGAGGCCAAGGGACCAATGATCACCTTGTCACGCACGAGTCCAGACTTCTTGAAGAAACTGTTTTCACAGGAAGTGCCTGAAATCTATGAAGGAATCATCGACATAAAAAGTGTCGCCAGGGAAGCGGGCGGGCGCTCGAAAATCGCTGTCTACTCTCGGGACGAGCGTGTGGACGCGGTGGGAGCGTGCGTGGGTATGAAAGGGTCTCGCGTGCAGGCCGTGGTCAACGAGCTCAGCGGTGAGAGGATCGATATCGTGCCGTGGAATGACGATATCTCAGCGTTCGTCGGCCGTGCATTGTCACCGGCCAAGATATCTTCGGTGCGCGTCGATTCTGAGAACAAGGGCGTGCTAGTGGTTGTCGAAGAGGATCAACTGTCGCTGGCCATCGGCAAAGACGGGCAGAACGTGCGGCTTGCCTCAAAGCTTACGGGGTGGCAAATTGATCTGATCACGGCACGCGAACTCGAACAGCGTGAAAGACTGCAGGAACATATTACGATGTCGATCGAAGAAATGGTTGGCGTTACGGCAAAGATCGCCGAGAAGCTCAAGTCAGCCGGTATTACGACGGTCCAAAAATTCGCCCGTTCGCCCGATGACGAGTTGTTGTCGATACCGGGCCTGGGTCCCAAGACCCTGACCAAATTACGGGAAACAGCGGAAGGTACCATATCAGAGCTGGAGAAAGCCCTTGAAGAGCTGATCGACAAAGAGAATGAGGAACGGATCCGCGCTAAGGAAGAAGAAAAGCCTCTATTTGACGAGAGCGTGATGAGCGAAGATGGGCCCGCGGAGAAGAAGCACACGGAGGAAACTCTATTCAGTGATAGTGACGCTGTGGAGGAAGAGCAAGAAGTTGAGGAAGGCGTGGGGCAAGAAGTCGAAGAAAGCGAGGCCTCTGATGCGGGAGAATCAGAAGAGGCCGATGGCACAGAGATCCCTGATGTCGAACAGGAGTCCGATACCCCCGTCCGTGAATGAACGGTGTGGGGTTTAGGAGTACTTATATGCGCGTTCACGAAGCCGCGAAGAAATACAAACTCACCAAGGACGAATTGATCGTGGTGCTCGGCAAGGCCGGGTTTGTGGTCAGGAGTCACATGAGCGGCATGACCGATGAGATGGTTGAAGCCGTAGAGAGACATGCCAACAAGGGTAAACCGAGAGCGAAAACCAAGACCAAGGCCCCGAAGACGGAAGCGAAAAAGCCAGCGGCTAAGGTCACTGCAAGAAAAGCCAAGGAAAAGCAGACAATACCAAAGAAAACTAAACCCCCGGTCAAAACCAAGCCCACGGTGAAAGCTAAGCCCGATTCGAAAGCCAAGTTGGTGGCGAAGGCGAAATCCGAGGCGAAGGCCAAACCGGATAAGAAAGCTAAACCCGAGGCAAAGACACAAGCTCAGCGCGGTCGGCCCACCCGATTCGCAGCCGGAGCGCCGAAGAGCGCAGCCGGGCCGGCTGCGAAGAAACCTCAGGCGAGGAGGGGGACCAGCGGCGGAAAGACCGTACGGGTCACCAAGCCGCCTGCGCCGGCTCGTGGAGCGCGAGTCCCCAAAAGACGGCAAGCGAGCAGCAGTGAAGCGCAGCAAAAGGCTGTGCGCGAGAGTGTTCGGCGGACTCTTGCCAAAATCGAGGTCACACGTCGTACCCGACGGCGCAAAGGTAAATCGCGGGGAGAAACGACGTCAACCGAGCCGCCGATCCGGATTTCTGAAGGTGCAACCATACGGGAGCTGGGCGAACTGTTCAAGCTCGATGCCAACGAAATAATCCGGCGATGTTTGGACCTGGGCGTGACCGCCACCATTGGACAGAGCCTGGACAAGGAAACGATAGAGCTTGTCGCGGATGATTTTGATAAGAACATCCAGTTTGTGTCAGATGAAGTTGAGAATCTTCTTCGAGTAGAGAGCAAGATAGATCCGACTCGCCTCGAGCCAAGGGCACCGATCGTCACAGTGATGGGGCACGTTGACCACGGTAAGACATCGATCCTTGATTACATTCGCAAGACACGGGTAGCTAGTGGGGAGGCCGGAGGAATCACTCAACATATTGGTTCTTATCAGGTCGTTACGCCCGGTGGGAATATAACGTTTATCGACACGCCGGGACACGAGGCATTTACGTCGATGAGGGCGCGTGGAGCACAGGTGACCGATATCGTGGTGCTGGTGGTCGCTGCCGATGATGGTGTGATGCCGCAGACAATAGAAGCGATCAACCACGCGAGAGCGGCAGACGTGCCGATAATCGTTGCGTTGAACAAGATGGACCTGCCAGGAGCAGACGCCGCGCGCATTAGGCAGCAGCTGACAGAGAGCGATGTTGTCATCGAGGAGTTCGGCGGTGAGGTGGTTTCGGTCGAGGTATCTGCGAAGACGGGTGAGGGTATCGACAAGCTTCTGGAGATGATACTCCTGCAGTCCGAGCTACTTGAACTCAGAGCGGATAAGCGGGCTTCGGCACAGGCGGTGGCGGTTGAGGTAAAAAAGGAAGAGGGTCGTGGAATCCTGTGCACCGTGTTGGTTACTCAAGGCACATTGCGTATCGGTGATACCTTTGTGATAGGTGCCAACTACGGCAAGGTGCGTGCTCTCCTCGATCATTTGGGATATCCGCAGAAGAGTGCCGGACCCGCGACGCCGGTTCTGGTTCTGGGTTGTAATGGACTTCCGGAAGCGGGTGACAAACTGGTCGTGGTTCGTGAGGAGCGTGAGGCGAGGGAGCTCAGCGTTCGTAGGCAACAAGCACAAAAATCTCGCGATAGAACCACTGCAAAGAAACTAACGCTCGACGAGTTATATGCCCAGATTCAATCTGGAGAATTGAAGGAGCTGAGACTGCTGGTCAAGGGCGACACCAACGGCTCGGTTGAGGCGCTCACCCAGAGTCTCGAAAAACTGTCGATTGAAGATGTTGTTGTAAAGATTCTGCACTCGGGGGTGGGAGTTGTAAGTGAGTCCGACGTCCTGCTCGCGGCTAGCTCTGATGCCATCATCATCGGTTTCAACGTAAAGGTTGCGCCGAAAGCTCGGGAGGCAGCGGACAGAGAAAAAGTTGAGGTAAAGACTTACGACGTCATCTACGAATGCATTACGGATGTCGATGATGCGATGAAAGGATTGCTGGACCCCGAAAGAGTCGAGCGGATTCTAGGACGGGCCGAGGTGCGAAAGGTCTTCAAGATCGCGAAGCTCGGCGTAATTGGAGGATCTTTCGTCACCGAGGGGTCAATCACCCGTAATTCATTGGTCAGAGTGGTGCGCGATAGCGCGGTTGTCTTCGAAGGAAGGATCTCCTCTCTGAAGCGGTTTCAGGACGATGCTCGGGAAGTGCAGAAAGATTTTGAGTGTGGCATCGGCATCACGGGGTTCAACGATTTGCGAGAAGGTGACATCTTCGAAGCGTTTGTTGTCGAAGAAAAAGCTAGAGTCTTCTAATCCCCAGACGAGATTGATTTGATTCGACGAATCAAATCATGGTGATCAAGCTTCTTACAATAGACCTTCACCTCCCAGGTCGCTCTTCTCTGAAGGAGAAGCGGTTCGTTATATCCAGCCTCAAGATGAAGCTGAGTAAACGGTGCAACGTCGCGGTGGCCGAGATCGGGTATCAGGACAAGTGGCAACGCTCGCTGTTGGCCATAGTGATGGTTGGCAATAGTGGCGAGATCGTTGAGGCAACGTCCGTTAGCGTACTGAAGTTGCTCGAGAAGGATCATCGCTTGGCAATCATAGACTGCACTCAGGAACTCCGTTGAAGGTTTGGCAATGGCAAAGTCCTATCGCAAGGAAAGGTTAAGCGAGTCCATAAAGGAGCTTTTGGGCGAGCTCATCCTCACTCGAATCAAGGATCCACGGGTGGGATTCGTTACCATCACAGGTGTTGAGGTGGCGCGGGACTTCATAAGTGCCAAGGTTTATTTCTCGGTGATGGGGGGGCAGAGGGAGAAGGAGGAATCACAGGAAGGCTTAGAGAGCGCGCGCAACTTCTTACGAAAGGCGGTTGCGCATGAGCTCAAACTGCGCAATGCCCCAGATTTTCGTTTTGTCTATGATG
>Ga0224512_10001421_pt1 | contig 23033 bp, 13 predicted proteins | sample SF_May12_sed_USG_4_FD_169103 | JGI IMG/M metagenome (GOLD analysis project Ga0224512, IMG submission 169103) | Sediment microbial communities from San Francisco Bay, California, United States - SF_May12_sed_USGS_13 | ecosystem: Environmental > Aquatic > Marine > Sediment | place: USA... | reverse complement strand
AGCGCAGCACCTGCCGCTGCAACCACGAGGGCTGCACCCCGGGCAGGAACTCGTTGCCGCCGTCGAAGGGAAGCCACGCTGCGAAGCGCACGCCGCCTCCGAAACGGCCGTGATGTCCGCGGAGCGCCGACAGCAGGATCAGGGAGCGGTGCAGGAGGTCGGCATGGTAGCCCTTGTTGGAGCCCCACGAGGCGTAGATGAGCGCACGGCGGGACTGCGCGAAGTGATCGGCGAGCCGCCGCTGCACGTCGGGGGAGACGCCGGTCACGTCCGTCACGCTCTCGGGCGTGAAGGTCGCGAGCCGCTCGCGCAGGCGTTCCATGACCGGTCGCACCGAGACCGTCCCGTCGCGGGTGTCCGCGTCGAAGCGGCCCGCGAGGGCCGGCCGGAGTTCGCCGAGGTCGAGGGAGTCGCTCCAGCGACCCGAGGTGCCCGGCGCCTCCACCACCGCTCCCGACTCGAGGTCGAACACGTAGAAGACGTCCTCACGGCCGCCTTCACGGAGGTCCGACTGGCGCAGGAAGCGCGCGGTGTCGTCGCGGACCAGGAAGGGGAGATCCGTCTGCTCGCGAACGTAGTCCTCGTCCACCGCGCCCCGCTCGACGATCGAGCGCGCGATGCCGAGCGCGAGCGCCGCGTCGCTGCCGGGCCGCGGATTCACCCACAGCGACGCGTGCATGGCGCTGGGCGAGTATTCGGGCGCCACCGTGATCACGCGGGTGCCGCGGTAGCGCGCCTCGCTGGCGAAGTGGGCGTCGGGGATGCGCGTCACCGCCGGGTTGCAGTGCCAGAAAAAGAGCGTGTCGGCGCGCATCCAGTCGTCGGAGCTCCCGTCGACGAAGGAGGTGCCCCAGGTCTGGAATGCCCCCATGGCCAGGTCGCCGGTGCCGCCGAACCCGTCCAGCAGAGTGGCGCCCAGCAGCGAGAAGAGCTGCATCTCCCCCAGACTGTCCGGCCCGCTGTCGACGTTCGAGGTCCCGTTGTCGAAGATCACCGTCTCGGGCCCGCCGTCTCGGATCGCGTCGAGGATCGCGTCGGCCAGGCGCGTGAGGGCGCGCTCCCAGGAGATGCGGCGCCAGCGCCCCGAGCCCCGCGCACCCACGCGCTCGAGGGGTCGGGTGAGCCGGTCGGGGCCCACCATGAGGTCGGAGTAGCAGGCTCCCTTCTGGCAACCGCGCGGCGCGAAGTCCGGCAGGCCGGGAACGTCGCGGGCGTAGACGTCGGCCTGCTCCTCCCGCCACACCATCCCGTCCTTCACGTAGACGTCCCACGCGCAGGCGCTGAAGCAGTTGGCGCGAAGGTGCGTGCCGCGCACCACGCGGTCCCAGCGCCAGGCGCTGCGGTAGAGGTCTTCGACGCCGCCGTAGGCGGGCGCGCGGGGCGCCGGCGCCGCGTCCGGCTCCGCCGCCCGACTGCGCGGCACGAGGCCCCGCAGCGAGAGCGCGACGCCACCCGCTGCGCCGGCGGCCAGCAGCTGGCGACGGGTAAGCCCGACCCCGCCGAAGCCCGTGGCGCTCGCGACCGGGTCGTACGACGGCGCCGCCCGCGAGCGGAAGCGGATCCGTGCAGGCCTGGACATGGCCTGCGGCGCCTACGCTTTCCCACGCAGCGGCTCCACGTCGACCCGCGTGTCCCGATCGACCTGATTCGGCTCGTAGTGCGCGTAGCCCCAGTGCAGGTGTCCGTAGTCGCCCACGAGCTGCGTGATCTTGAAGGGACTCGGCGCCAGGGACTGGTGGGAGCGCCCGCCCCGGAACTGGTAGGGCTCCCAGGCGTGGTGGATGTGCGCCTGCGCGGGTCGGATCCCGCTCGCGACCTTGACCCGCGCCACGAACTCACCCACGTCGTTCCACACGCGCACGAGATCGTGATCGGCGATTCCGCGCTCGCGCGCGTCCGCGTCGTTGAGGTAGACCAACGGCTCGCCGCGCTGCAGGCGCAGCATCAGATCCTGGTCCCGCCACATGGCGTGGATGCTCCAGCGCGCGTGGGCCCCGGTGAGCGTGAAGGGGTGGCTGCCGCCGGCGGCGGGCGGCGCCTTGTGGACGGGAAGCTCTTCTCCGACCTCCAGGAACCAGGGGTGATCGACGTAGAACTGCTGGCGCCCGGTGAGCGTGGGATAGGGGCGCTTCTTCTCGACGAAGTCCCGCAGCGGCACCACCGGCTCGTCGAGCGCGTAGTCGGAGTAGATGCCGGCCGTTCCCCCCTCGGGCCCCAGGCTGCGGATGCGCAGCGCCCCGCCCTCCGCACGCAGCTCCGCCAGCCCGATCCCCTTCGACGCTCCGGACGTCTTCAGGATGAACTCCGTGACGGGTTCCTCGGCGTCGGGCCCGAAGCGGCCGGAGTCGCCGAAGCGATCGGCCAGCGTGCCCGGGTCCAGGATGTCGCCGCGGAAGCTCCGCACCGACTCGACGCCGCGCCGCCGCGCCTCGGCGGCCACGTGCTGCGCCAGCAAGGAGAAGATCTCCCACTCGGGCTTCGACTCCGAGATCGGTGGAACGGCCCGGTCGCCCAGGGTGATGTAGGGAACGAAGGCGGCGATGTACTTGATGCCCACCTTCTCGTACCAGCCCGCGGCCGGCAGCAGGAAGTCGGCGTGGCGGCCGGTCTCGTTGAGACGGAAGTTCACGTCGACCACGAGGCGCGCGCGATCGAAGAGCGTCTCACGCACGCGCCAGCCCATGCGGCTGTGGCGGAGCACGTTGCCGCCCAGGCAGAACAGGACCTCCGGCGGCGCTTCGCCCGGCGCGGGAGCGACGGGGAAGTGCCCCTTGCGCAGCGCCTCGTCGAGATACGGACCGGCGCCCTTCGGAAGCATCGGGTCGCCGTGCGCCGGCGCCGTCTCGAACTCGGCGAGGCCACCGTGGACGGCGTGGAAGATCGTGCTCGGGATGTACATCGACTCGAACTCGCCGCGGACGCCTTCGGGGTCGAAGTACGAGCGCGCCATCAGCCAGGCCAGGTGCGGTAGATCGAGCCGGTCCTGCATCGCGACCAGCCCGAGCCCGTCGAGGGCGACGAAGGCCCCCGAGCGCCAGCCGCCGCCGGCGCGACCCAGGTTGCCCGTGAGCGAGGCGAGCAGGATCTGCGAACGCTGTATCAGGTCGGAGTGGAGGTTCTTGCACATGCCCCACTGCGACACGATCAGCGCCGAGCCGGCGCTCGCAAACTCGCGCGCGAAGCGCCGGATCACGTCGGGCGCGATTCCCGTGATGCCCGCAGCGTCATCCGGCCCCGCGCGAGCCAGGCGCTCGCGCAGCAGCGCGAACGCCGTCCGCACCTCGCTGCGCGAGCCGTCGGCGAGAGTCACCTCGGCCCGGACCTCCAGCGCCGGAGTCACGCCCTCCGGCAGCGTCAGGGTCCGCTCTTCGCTACCGGCCGAGCCGGGCGCCCAGACCGGCGCGCCCGCCGCCTCGTCCCACAGGGCGAAGACGTCGTCGCGCCCCCCCGCCAGGACGTCGGCCTCGCGCAGGAAGCGCCCGTTGTCGCTGCGGATCAGGAACGGGAGGTCGGTCTGCTCGACCAGGTAGTCCGCCGCGTAGAGGCCTTCCTCGATCACGACGTGGCAGGCGGCCAGCGCCAGCGCGGCGTCGGTCCCGGGCCGCACCGACAGCCACAGGTCCGAGTGGATCGCGCTCTGATTGTAGTCCGGCGCGACCACCACCACCCGCGCCCCCCGGTAGCGGGCCTCGTGGACGAAGTGCGCGTCGGGAATCCGCGCCACCGCCGGATTGCAGGCCCACAGCACCAGGTAGTCGGAGCGGAACCAGTCGTCGCTGCTCCCGTCGGTGTGCGGGGTGCCGAGCGTGATGGTGCCTCCGACGGCGAGATCACCGATCTGCGCCATCGAGTCCGTGATCGGAGCCCCGATCTGGCGGAAGAAGCGCAGACCCGCGGCCGTGTTCCCGCCGAAGTCGACGTTCGGCCCCTGCTCGAGCACGATGCCTTCGCCACCCCGGCTCACGAGCACGTCGACGAGCGTGGCGGCGATCTCGTCGAGCGCCTCGTCCCAGGTCACGCGCCGGAAGCGCCCGGAGCCGCGCTCGCCGACCCGCTTCAGGGGATGGCGCAGCCGCGACGGGCCGAGCAGGAGTTCGCTGCAGCTCGCGCCCTTCTGACAGCCGCGCGGATTCCAGTCGGGAACCTCGGCGTTCGACGGCGCATAGGGCGCCGATTGCTCCTCGCGCCACACGATCCCCTCGCGCACGTAGAGGTTCCACGCGCACGACGAAACGCAGTTCACGTTCGTGTGGGTTCCCCGGGCGACGCGGTCCCAGGTCCAGGCCTTCCGGTAGACGTCCCGCCAGTCGCCGTACGCGGCGGGAGCCGCCGCGTCGGCCGCTGCCGCGCTCCAGCTCAGCCGGCTCAGGCCCAGTGCCAGGCCCGCGGCCACGCCGGCCTGAATGAACTCGCGTCGGGACAGGGGCACGCAGGATCCTCCCGCACACAGCGCGACGCAGCCGACGCTATCCCGCTCCGGAGGGGGGGCGGTATGACACGCGTCATAGCTGCGCGGGGCGCATCGGTCGCGGAAAGCGATTCGACGCCGCGGATGGAGACGCCGTCAAACCTCGCCGGCGACGCGCAGCAGGGCGGGCTCGTCGACGACTTGCACCAAGCCGACCTTGCCGGCGATGAGGCCCTCGCGTTCGAATCGGCGCAGCACGCGGATCGCGGTCTCGACGGTGGTGCCCGAGGCCTCCGCCAACGCCCGACGCGTCACGCGCGCCTGCCCCTCGCGGGTAGCGCGCAGCAGGGCGCGCGCCAGCCGAGCCGGCGCCGCGTCGGTGGCGAAGGAGCGCAGGCGTTCGTGCGCGTCCCGCAGGCGACGGGAGGTCACGACCAGGATGTCGACCGCCAGCGCCGGCTCTTCGCCGATGACCTTCAGCACGGTCGGCCGCGGCAGGCGCCACGCGACGCCGCTGCTGACGCCCTCGGCGCTCGCGGTGTAGTGGTCCTGGTCCAGCGAGGAGACCGCCCCGAACATCTCGCCGGGCTTCAGCACCTCGAGGGTCGTGACGCGTCCGGAGGCGGAGCTCTTGTAGAGCCGCACCTCCCCGGAGCCGATCACCCACAGGTACTCCGCGGGCTGCCCCTCGAAGTAGAGCACCTTCTGGCGCTCGAAGTGCGACTCCTGCACCAGATGGCGGATCCGGCCGAAGAGCCCGGGGCTCATGCCGCGGAAGAACTCCGCCCGCCCCAGATCGATCTCCAGCGCCTGCCGCATGCCACCCTGCCCCGGCCCCCCCCGCCGAGACCGGGGGGGCGAGTCCGGTATGATCCCGATCATATCCGATTCACCTCCAGAGAGGACACATTGGAGGAGCGAGACAGGGGGCCCGAGGGTGGCCGGCGGGAGATCCGCTCGATGAAGGACTCGATCGCCGCTGCGCATCACAAGCTCGATGCGCTGCTGGACGAGACGCGCTCGGCTCTGCAAGCGGGCGAAGAAGGCCGCGCGCGAGCGTCGTTCGCGCACCTGCGCGCGGCGCTAGAGGCCCACTTCGATCAGGAGGACAGCCTCTACTATCCCTCGATCCGGGCCCTGCGGCCCGATCTGAAGAAGGCGGTGGAGGGCTTCCTCGCCGCCCACGCGAAGTTCTCCGCGCGCCTGGCGGAGATCGGCGCGAGCCTCGACACGGACGCCCTCGCGGATGCGGAGCGCGCCCTCGAGGCGTTCGGCACGGCCTTCGCCTCTCACGAGGCCAGCGAGGAGCGGGTGCTTCTCGCCCTCGACCGCGACCTCGGAGTGCCGCGCTGAACCCGCGTCGCCAGGCGCGGTAAACGCGGCGACGCCCGCGACCGCTTCCGGCAGCAGCCAATTCGCGGGACGAAGGAATCGCGCAGGTGGCACAGGAGCGGCACGACGCAGCGAGCGGCGGCGGGCGGCGGCGCCTCACGAGGCGGGCCTTCACCGCCGGAGCCGTGACCGGGGCGCTCGGGATGTGGGCCGGCACGGGGCTGCCGCGGCGCCTCTCGCTGGGGGACCCCGATCGCCCGCCGCAGCTGTACGAGTTCTTCGTGGACAGCTTCTGGTTCGATTCGGCGGGTCTCTACGACGAGGCCATCAACCCGCCGCTCAAGGGTCAGCAGCAGGCCGACATCGCCATCGTCGGCGGCGGCTACGCGGGCCTGTCCACCGCCTTCAACCTGATCCAGCGCTTTCCCCGGAAGCGCATCGTGCTCGTGGAGGGAGCGGCCTGCGGCTACGGCGCCAGCGGCCGCAACGGCGGCTTCGCCGACGTGGGCATGCCGGGGCTCCACACCGTCTTCGAGGAGGCTGGCCCCGACGCGGCGCGGGCCTATTACGACGCCACGCTGCTGGGCGCGCACCAGATCCGCGACTTCGTGCAGCAACACGGCGTGGACTGCGACCTCGAGCACAACGGCAGCATCACGCTGGCGATGGACGAATCGCAGATGGAGGAGCTCGCGGGGCAGCAGCGGCGCTACGCGGCCATGGGGCTGGACGCCGAGCTGCTGGACCGCGCGGCGCTGCGCCGCGCGGTCCGATCCGATCGCTTCGTGGGCGGGCTGCGCGACGCCCGCCACGCGATCCTGAACCCGGCCAAGCTGGCGCGCGGCATGAAGCGGGTGGTCGAAGGGATGGGCGTCGAGATCTTCGAGCGCTCCAAGGTCCTGCGCGTCGAGCCGGGTGCGAAGGTCCGCATCGTCAGCGAGCTGGGCGAGCTGCGGGCCGACCAGGCGGTGCTCACCCTCAACGGCTACGCACCGCAGCTGGGCCTGTTCCGCACCCGCGTGATCCCGCTGTGCAACTACGTGGTGGCCACCGAGCCGCTCGGCCCGTCGCAGCGCGCCGCCATCGGCTGGGCCGGGCGCGAGGGCCTGGCCGACATGCGGCTCCAGTTCATGTACCTGCGCCTCACCGCCGACGACCGCATCGTCTTCGGCGGCGAGTCCTCTCCCTACTGGTACGACAGCACCCCCAGCAGCGGCAGCTACCGGCCGGCGCTGGAGAAGCTGAAGCGCAGCCTGCTGGTGACCTTCCCCCAGCTGGAGGGCGTCCGCTTCACCCACGGCTGGGGGGGCACGATGGGCTTCACGCTGGATTTCATGCCCTCGGTGGGGGCGCTGGACGGGGCGAAGAACCTCTTCTACGCGGTGGGCTTCAACGGCGAGGGGGTGGTGATGACGCAGCTGGCGGGCCGCATCCTCGCCGACCTGGTCTCCGGGATGGAGACGCCGCTGACCCGCCTCCCCATCGTCGGCCGCACGCCTCCCTTCGCCGGTCCCGAGCCGGTCCGCTACCTGGGGGTCCAGCTGGTGGAGCGCCTGATGGCGCTGTCCGGCGGCAACCCGGTGCGTTAGCCCCCGCGCGCCCGCGCTCTGCTAGCCTCGGCGCGCCATGACCGCGGCCACCGCACGCAAGACCCTGCGCAACCTGGCGATCATCGCCCACGTCGACCACGGCAAGACCACCCTGGTCGACGGACTGCTGCGCTTCACGGGCGCCGTGCGGGACAACCAGCCACTGGCGGATCGCGCACTCGACTCGGGAGACCTCGAACGCGAGCGCGGCATCACGATCTTCGCCAAGAGCACGTCGATCGAGTTCGAGGGCGTGCGCATCCAGCTGGTGGACACGCCGGGCCACGCCGACTTCGGCGGCGAGGTGGAGCGGGTGCTCGGGATGGCGGACGCCGTTCTCCTGCTGGTGGACGCCGTGGAGGGCGTCATGCCGCAGACGCGTTTCGTGGTGCGCAAGGCGCTGGCTCACGGTCTGCGGCCGATTCTCGTCGTCAACAAGGTTGACCGACCCGAGCAGCGTGCGAGCGCCGTCGTGGACGAGGTCTTCGACCTGCTCGTGGAGCTCGAAGCCGACGATCGCCAGCTGGACTTCCCGGTGGTCTACGCCTCGGCACGGCAGCGGTGGGCGAGCCTCGACGTCGAGGGAGAGACCCGCGACCTGCGGCCGCTGCTGGAGACGATTCTCGAGCAGGCCCCCGCGCCCGTGGTCGACAGCGAAGGCCCTCTGCGTTTCCAGGCGGTGACACTGGGCTACGACGCGTACCTGGGGCGTCTGGTCATCGGCCGGGTGGAGCGCGGCGCGCTCCGGCGCGGGGAGTGGGTGCTGCGACTGGGCGCAGAGGGCGCCGCCGAGTCCTTCCGCGTGACCAAGCTCTTCGGCACGCGCGGCCTCGATCGCGTGGAGCTGGAGGAGGCGACGGCCGGCGATATCGCCATCATCGCCGGCGTCGACACGATCGAGATCGGCGACACGATCTGTTCCCCGACGGCCCCGGACCCGCTGCCGCGCATCGCCATCGATCCCCCGACCGTTCGCGTGCTCTTCTCCGTGAATACGTCGCCCTTCGCCGGACAGGAGGGCCGCTTCCTCACCAGCCGCCAGCTGGACGAGCGACTGCGGCGCGAAGCACTCGGGAACGTCTCGATCCACGTGACCGCGACCGACCTGCGCGACACCTTCGAGGTGGCGGCTCGCGGCGAGCTTCAGATCGCCGTTCTGATCGAGACCATGCGCCGGGAGGGCTACGAGTTCAGCGTCTCCCGCCCGGAGATCATCCTGCGCGAGATCGAGGGCCGGCGCTGCGAGCCGGTGGAGGACGTGCTGGCGAACGTCCCGGAGGCCTGCGCGGGCGTCGTGATGGAGAAGCTCGCGGCGCGCCGCGGGCGGCTGCGAACGATGCAGCGGCAGGGCGACCGGGTGACGCTCGAGTTCAGCGTACCGACCCGCGGCCTCTTCGGCTTCCGCACCGACTTCCTGTCGGACACCCGCGGCGAGGGCGTCCTCTACCGCACGGTCCAGGACTACGCGCCGTGGGCGGGCGACCTGCCCGGACGTGGCGTCGGCGCGCTCGTGGCGACGGAGCCGGGCACCGCCACCCCCTACGCCCTCAACAACATCCAGGAACGCGCGACGCTCTTCCTCGAGCCGGGAGCCCCCGTCTACGAGGGCCAGGTGGTGGGCGAGAACCGGCGCGTCGGCGACATGAACGTCAACGTGTGTCGCGCCAAGAAGCTCAGCAATGTCCGAGCGGCCGGAAAGGACGAGAACGCGAGCGTCTCCCCGCCCCGCCGCCTCACCATCGAGAGCGCCCTCGAGTGGATCGCGGAAGACGAGCTGCTCGAGGTGACCCCCTCGGCGCTGCGCCTGCGCAAGCAGGTGCTGCGCGCCGGGCTGCGGAAGCGCTGAGCAGCCGGATCTCGAAGTCGGCGAGACTCGCCGGCGTTCCGGAGCGCGGGAGACCGCCGGCTCGGGTGCGGCCCCGGAGATCTCCGGGTTCACGGGGCGTCAACGGTCGGCGGCAGGTAGTAGCCCAGGGCCTTCAGCTGTTCGATCGCCTCGCTCGACAGCTCGACGCGCTCTCCTTCCGGTGCGCCGCTGCCCCGGCCGTGCAGCGCCGCGAGCAGCTCCTCGACGACTTCCGGATGCCGGTCGGAGACGTCCGCCTGCTCGCCGGGATCCGTCTCGAGGTCGTACAGCTCCACCTTGCCGGTCAGCCGGTCCCGGTGGAGCTTGTAGCGGCCCCGGCGAACCGCCTGGACGACGTTGTTCGTCGCCGCCCGGTTGAAGTCCGCCTCGGCGAAGAGGAACCGATTGCGGTAGAGCGCCCCGCCCTCCGGTTCGCTCCGCGTCGATTCGCTCGCGGATCGCCATAGCGGGGACAGGTCGAGGCCGTCCAGCAGGATGGGCGGCGCCTCGCCGAGCGCGCCGAGCACCGTGGGGGCCAGGTCCACGAGGGACACGGGCGTCTCGATCCTCATCCCGGCCGGGATGCCCGGCCCGCGCAGGATCAGCGGGACGTGCAGCATCTCCTGGTATTGGGTGAGGTTGTGCAACAGGCCGCCGTGCTCGAGGAACTCCTCCCCGTGGTCGGAGGTCAGGATCAGCAGGCATTCGTCGAGCAGACCCTCGGCCCGGAGTAAGAGAACCAGCCGCCCGAGCTCGGCGTCCATCTGGCGAATGCCCGCGTCGTAGAGGTCGATCAGGTGCTGCCGGTCCACCTCGTCGAACTCGACGACCCGGACCCGGGACCAGTTCCGGCAGAACGCGTGTTCGGGATTCGCGCGGCACATCTCCATGATCTCCGAATCGTGCCGAGTCATGTCGAGCTGTGCCGAGCTGCCGTCGACCTTGCCGTCGTAGGGGCGGACGAACTGACGCTCGTACCGGGGCAGCGAAGCGTAGTCGCTGTGCACGTCGTAATAATGCACGAAGAGAAACAGGCGCTCGTCCCGAAACTCCCGCAGCCAATCCATCGCCTGGTCGGTGATCCATGTCGAGGGGCTGATCCGGTCGTGCACCTCGGGCACGTAGAGGAACTCCTGAAAGCCCCTCGACAAGTCGTAGAGGCGACTCACCTTGGTGGAGTTCACGACGGCGGCGGTCCGGTAGCCCCGGCGGGCCAGGATGGTCGCGAGCGTCGGGACGTCCTCGGGAAGCTGGTGGGTGACGTCCGTGGCTCCGTGCCGGTGGGGATACAGGCCGCTCAGCATCGACGCGTGGGCGGGAAGCGTCCACGGAGCGGTCGAGCTGGCGTCCGCGAAGACGATGCCCTCCCGCGCGAGGCCGTCGATCACCGGCGAGGTGGGACGCAGATAGCCGTAGACCCCGAGGTGATCGGCGCGCAGGGTGTCGATCGAGATCAGCAGAACCACGCGCGGGCGGGCGGAGCCCGGCTCCGGCCGCATCGGGGCGGGAAGCGCCGCGAGCGCATCGCCCGCGCCGGGTTCGGAGGCATCCGGCTCCGCATCCGGCGCGCAGCCCAGCGCCACCGCCAGCATGAGCAGGGAAGCCAGGCGCCGCAGCCGCACGGACGGATTCGTCACGGATCCTCCGGAACGAGGGTGTAAGAACCTACAGAACCCCGGTGTTGATACCGAGGGACGGCGACGGGCCCGCCGTTCGGGGCGCGCGGAGCGACCCGGCCGCGGCCATCAGGTCGCGGGCGTAGTCGAGTGTCGAGGCCGGGCTCGCGAAGAAGTGCTGGCTGCCGGCGTGGATGTCGCGGAAGCAGCGCTGCAGCGGGCCTTTCCTCAGCGCCGTGGTTCCGGCCAGGAGAAAGGCCTGGCGCACGATGTCCGCGCCCTCCTGCGTGACGTGCACCGTGGCCTGGCGCGCTTCGTTGTTCTCCGCCGGGTCGAGCCGGCCGGTCTCGAGCACCGTCCGCTCCATGCGACCGAAGGCCTCGCGCACCCAGGCGCCGGCGGCGCGGAAGCGCGACTCGAGGCTCCCCAGCGCGTGCAGGAAGCGCTCGTCGTCCTTCAGGAAGGCTCCGGCCCCCATGCGCACCTTCGTCTGCGCGAGGGCCCGGAGCTCGTCGAGCGCGCGGCGCGTCACGCCGACGGCGAAGGCGGCGTGACCCGCGGCGGTCTGCGCGATCACGCCGAGCTCGTAGATGCGGCCGCCGCGGCGCCGCGTGGGCGCCGCGAAGAGGAAGGTGGCGTCCTCTGGCACGAGCACGTCCCGGATGCCGTAGTCCCAGCTGGCCGTGGCGCCCAACCCGAGCACGTCCCAGTTGCCGCGCAGCTCGACCCGGTCCTTCGGCACCACGCCGAAGAGGTAGCGCGCCGGGGCGTCGGAGCCCTCGGGCGGCTGCACGAGGAAGCCCGCGCCCACCCACTCGGCGTAGTGCAGGCCGCTTCCGAACTGGTAGCTGCCGTTCACGCGGTAGCCGCCCGGCTCGGGCACACCCGTGCCGTTGGGTGCGAACTGCCCGGCCACCAGCGGCACGCCGTCGGCGAACATCTTTTCCGTGAAGGCGTCGCCGCCGTAGGCCCCGAAGTAGGCGGCGGCCGATGCGCCGGCCATGAGGCACCAGCCCGCGGAGCCGTCGGCGCGGGCCACCTCGGCGAAGACGTCGATGGAATCGAGCAGCGGGAGCTCGGCGCCACCCAGCTCGCGCGGCGTCATCGCCCCGAACAGGCCCGCCCGACGCAACGCCTGAACGGTCTCGGCGGGAACCGGGGCGTCGCCGGATTTCGCGGCGTTGGCGTCGATCGTGGCGTACAGCTCACGGGCGGCGGCCAGCAGAGAAGTCGGCTGGAGCACGGTCGGACCTCCTCGGCGGTTCAGGCGGGGCCCGAGACTCTAACCCGAGACGCAGCCTCGTCCGCCACGGCCAGGACCGGTTTGGGGGGCCCCACCCGTCGCCGAATCGGCGCGCCGGTTGCGCGCGACCTCACGCCATAATTGTCCCATTCCGCCACACTCCGAGGGCATCTGCGAGTCTCTATGACTGCGGTCATACCCGGTATCCGGATCTTGGATCAATAAATGTTTATTCGTAGAGCCGGAGGGCGGCCATCGGAATTCCGGATCGTCTCCGATTCGCTTCGATCTCATTCCCGATTCGCGACCGAATCGCAGGGCACCCGCCGCGCGCAGCGATCCGCGGCCGGCCCGGCCCGGGGTGGTGCGGCGCTGGGGGCGTACCGGGCCCTTCCGTTTTCCGGGCGCTGACTGGAGGCAGGCATGGGCAAGGATGAGAGGTTCGACGTCGTCATCATCGGAGGCGGTCCCAACGGGATGACCACGGCGGCGTACCTGGCGAAGTGCGGCCTCCGCGTCTGCGTCCTGGAGGAGCGCACGGAGTGCGGAGGTGCGTGTGAGACGGTGGAGCCGATCCCCGGCGTGCGCATCTACCCGCACGCGATGTTGATGTACGCCTCGGCGGCGCCGGGCTTCGAGCAGCTGGAGCTTCACAAGTACGGCTTCCGGATGGAGTGGGATCCGAAAGACCTCCTCGAGGCCGACGTGGGCGGCCTCGCCTGCAGCGACGGCTGGCGATCCATCACCCCCAAGGATCAGATGGGCTGGGCCAAGCTCGGGGGCATGCTCGGCCAGCCGTCCTTCACGCGGGAGCTGATGCGATCCGCGTTCTGGTGCCCGCCCCACCCGCCCGAGGTCGAAGTCACCGACGAGAACACGCCCTACATGCAGGTGTACCGGAAGTACCAGCCCGACATCTGGACTCCCGAGCTCCGCGAAATGACGATGTTCGACCTCCTGGACGAGCACTGCGAGACCGAGCACTTCAAGACGGCCATGGCCTTCGCCGCCTGGGCTTCGGGGGCGGCCGGCCATTGGGAGGGCGTCGCGGTCCCCGCGACGCTGTGCGTTCAGCTCCTTACGCTTCCCAACATGGGAAGGACGAGCATTCCCCGAGGCGGCCTGCACGGGTACTTCCACGCCATCCTCCGCGCCGCCGTCCACAGGGGGGCGACGATCCGCACGAGTTCGCCGGTGGACGAGATCCTCATCGAGGACGGCCGGGCGGTCGGCGTACGCCTGCGAGAGACGGCCGCTTCCGGCGGAAGGACGATCCGGGCCGAGAAGGCCGTGATCGCCGCCTGCGACGTCCACCAGGCCTTTCTCGATCTGGTCGGCCCCCAGCACCTCGACCCGGGCGTGATCCAGAAGATCCGGGACATCAGCCTGAAGAACCAGACCCTCTACGTATCGACCTTCCACACGAAGACGCCGCTGCGATTCAACGACCGCTTCAAGAACGTGCCCGATTCGAAGTACGTCGGACCCGACCGGCACCCCATGGCCGGCATCTTCCCCTGCGACTCCCGCGAGATCTACTACGAGAACGTCGCGGACGTCGACGGCCGCAAGGGACAGCCCACGGTTCCACCGGAGCGCGCCATGTGGTTCCAGACACCCCCTCAAGGCTTCGACCCCACGGACTGCCAGGGCCATTATCCGCGAGGGTACATCTCGCCCGCATTCGAGATGGCGGTCACGTCCCCGGACTACCACGTCGAGGGAGAGGACGCGCTCGACCGGCACAAGGAGGACATGGACCGCTTCATGCGGGAGTCCTTCAGCCAGATGCTCGACGGCCTCGACGACGACAACATCCTCCACCACTGGAGCGCATCGGGCCGCGACGTGGAGTTCCGCAACACGGGCTTGATCGGCGGCACGTGGTGCGGCAGTCGCCACGATGAAGACCAGCTCTGGACGAATCGGCCCATCCCGGAGCTGGCGCGATATCGAACGCCGATCGAAGGGCTCTACCACGCCCACCAGACATCGGGTCACCCCGGCGGTCTGTGCCTGATGGCGATCCCCTACAACCTGATGCACATCCTGATCGAGGACGGAATCGCCGACCCCGGCTCCTGGTGGTACGCGTCGCCGTACTACATCCCTCAGGAAGGCAAACGCTCCGCCATGCGAGGCTGACGAATCGCGCGCGGGAGGCCAACGCATTGTCCAACTTCAGCTACCGATCCGACTATGTCTACGACGCCAACGATCCCTTTGGGCACATGCAGGAGGAGTTTCCCAGGGAGAGCGAGTTCGACGTCGTGATCATCGGCGGCGGGCCCAACGGGTTGATCGCCGGCGCCTATCTCGCCAGGGCCGGGCTCCGGGTCGTGATCTGCGAGCGTCGCTTCGAAGTCGGCGGCGGTCTCGCCACGGAAGAGAACCTCTACCCCTGTTACTCATCCAATCCGCATGTGCTCTACCACATGATGGTCGACTACATGCCGGTGATACGGGACTTCGACCTGGACGGACCGGCGCTGACCTGGATCAAGCCCAACGCCCAGACGGGAATCGTTTTCGAGGACGGCTCGTCGCTGTTGCTGACCCGGCAGGTCCAGGACACCAAGGACTCGATCCTGAAGCACTCGCTCAAGGATGCGACCACCTTCGGCAAAGTGATTCGCGACTGGAAGCGGATCGTCGGTGAAATCGTCGCGCCCGCGACCTACATCCCGCCGATGGCGCCCATCGACATCACCATGGCCATGGAGAGGACCGCAGTCGGGCGGGCGATGCTGGAGATCGGCGAGCAGAGCCCGCTGGAGATCATCAACGATACCTTCGAGCACGAGAAGGTCCGCACGCTGATGCTGTACGCCGCGTGCATGTGGGGCCTCGATCCCCGCGAGACCGGCCTCGGGTTCATGGTCCCCCTCATGCTCGATCGGACCATGAACAAGTGTTACTGCTACGGCGGCTCCCACAAGTTCGCCGGCGCCCTTGCGCGCCAGGTCGTGAAACACGGCGGGTTGATCCTCGAAGCCGCCCCCGTGAAGAAGATCCTCATGGAGGGGGGACGGGCCGCCGGAGTCGAGATCGGGCACGAGGGGCGCAGCATCCGGGCCAAGGCGGTGATGTCCACCCTGGATCCCCACACCACGTTCCTGGACCTCGTCGGCCCGGCGCATCTGCCGGCCTCGCTGAAGGAAGAGGTCGAGGGATGGGCCTGGGACAAGTGGAGCTTCAACACGCTTCACATCGCCACGCACGAACCCCCCAAGTACGCGACCGACGACCCGTGGATCAACGAATCGTTCGCCACGGTCGTCGGCATCGAGAGCGTGGACCAGCTGCTGGCCCATTGGGACGCGGTGGTGGCGGGCAGGATCGATCTCGGCGCCTTCGGTGGCCATTCTACCTGCGAGAGCCTCTTCGACCCCACCCTGAGCGACCGCCCCGGAAAATACGTATCCATGTTCCAGATCCACGCGCCCTACGATCTCGAGGGCGGCTGGCCCGAGCGGCGCGCGGCGATCGAGGCCGCCATGCTGGCCAAGTGGCGGAAGGTGGCCCCGAACCTGACGGCCGACACCATCCTCGCCACCAGCATGGAGGATCCCGAGGAGATCGAGATCCGCTTTCCCCAGATGCGGCGCGGCTCGATCAAGCACGGAGACTACCGACCGCTCCAGATGGGCTGCTTCCGCCCCAACCTCGATTGCTCCGGAACGGATACGCCCATCGAGGGTCTCTACGCGTGCGGCGCCTCCACCTATCCCGGCGGGCTGATCCTCGGAGGCCCCGGCTATCTGGGCGCGAACAAGGTGGCCGACGAGCTGGGCGTCGAACGCTGGTGGAAACCGACACCCGAGATGGAGCGCTACATCAAGACCTACCTCGAGGAGTGACCGCGCACGGCATCGCCCGGGCGCAATGAACCCGACCGCGAATTCGAGAGAGAGGACCCAGGTGACAGAGGGACGCTACGACGCCATCGTGATCGGAGCCGGCTTCGGGGGCAGCTCCTGCGCGGGTCTGCTGGCGAAGCGGGGACTCCGGGTCCTGCTGGTGGAGAAGAACGCCGTGGCCGGCGGCAAGGCCCTGAGCCTCTCGAAGAACGGCTTCACCTACACGGCCTGGGTCGTGATCGGCGCTCCCGTCGAGGGCAATCTCTACCAGGTGGTCCTGGACGAGCTGGAAGTGGCGGATCTGGCGAAGCTGGTCGTTCCCAAGGGACGGGGGAGCATCTACGAGACTCCCGCCGGCAAGTTCGTGCGAATGCCGGATGCGCCCTCGGACCACCTGGACCCGAAGCTCGTCTTCGACTGGCTGGAGATCGACGAGGTGAGGCGGGCGCCGGCCCTCCAGTTCTTCGCCGACATGACGCTGATGCCTCCCGAAAAGGTGAAAGAGCTCAGCGGCACGAGCTTTGACGAATGGCTGGGCCGCGCCGACATCCCCCGGCCCCTGCGTGCCTTCGTGGCGAGTCTCTGCTGCGACGGCATGTTCATGGTGCCCGTGGACTGCCTGGACGCGGCCGAGGCGATTGCGAGTCTCCAGGCCATCTTTCTCCGCGGTGGAGGCGTCTTCTGCGAAGGCGGATTCGGTCGCGTGGCCGAGGCCTACTGCGAGTCGGTGCGGAGAAACGGCAGCGACGTGCTCATGAGCACGCGGGTGAAGCAGGTGCTCGTCGAGGACGGCCGCGTCGGCGGAATCGAGACGGACAAGGGGGTCTTCGAGGCGCCGATCGTGATCAGCAACGCAGGCATCCAGCCCACGGTGCTGAAGCTCGTGGGACCGGCGCACTTCGACAAGGGCTATGTGAACTACGTGCGGGATCTGGTTCCGTCGTACTCCCTGATCGGATATCGGTATTTCCTCCGCAAGCCCGTGACCGATGCTCCCTTCGGCGTGATCTTCTCGGACGAAAGCCCCTGGAGCCTCGACCGCTTCAATCGGGCCCGCGAAGGGAAGGCCTCGCGCCGGGGAGTTCTGTACTACGAAGTGCCTTCGAATTACGATTCCGGCGCCGCGCCCGAGGGCAAGCAGATGTTCATGACGGGCTCCTTCTGTCCGCCGGATCCGGATCTCGACAAGGCGGAGCTCGAGGCCTGGGCCCGCGCCGGCGAGGAGGCGCTCTTCGGCGCATTCCCCGACCTGGAGGCCTGCATCGAAGCGAAGGACTTCTACACGACGCGGAGCGTCTCCAACGCCACCCGGGATTCGGTGGTACCCGGCGTGGGCGGCGAAACGATCGGCCTCGGGCAGATCGTCGGCCAGTGCGGCGACCGGAAGCCCTCGATCCGGGCCCCGATCCGGGGCTTGTTCTACGTGGGCTGCGACGCCGGCGGCACCGGCGTGGGCACCCAACAGGCGATCGAGTCCGGGATGAACGTCGCCGACGCCGTGGCGCGCTACCACCAGCTTCGCAAGTCGATTCGTTAGTATCCTCTGGGGAACCGTTCCCCCGAAGCCGGCTCGCCCCCAGACGGCGTCCGGCCGATGGATCCGTCTGTCAAGAACGGCGACCGACTCCAGCGGATCGCCTCGTTCATCGGGAGCGCTCGGGAATGAAGCTCAGCATGGTGGGAACCGGTTACGTCGGCCTGGTCGCGGGCACCTGCTTCGCGGACGCCGGCAATCACGTGATCTGCGTCGACGTGGACGAGACCAAGATCGACGCCTTGAAGCGGGGGGAAGTCCCGATCTACGAGCCGGGCCTGGGCGAGATCCTCCAGCGCAACCTCAAGGCGGGCCGGCTGATCTTCACGACGGACCTGGCCGAGGCCGTTGCCGGCTCCCTGGTCGTCTTCGTCGCGGTCGGCACGCCGGAGGCGTCGGACGGAAGCGCGGATCTCTCCGCGGTGCTTTCGGTGGCGGAGCAGATCGGCCGGCACATGGACGGCTACCGGATCGTCGTGACCAAGAGCACCGTACCGGTCGGGACGCACAAGCGGATCGCCGCCACGATCCGGGCCCAGACCCACCATCGCTTCGATGTGGTCAGCAATCCCGAGTTCATGAAGGAGGGAGCGGCGGTCGACGACTTCACCCGGCCGGACCGCGTGATCCTGGGGACGGACAATCCGGCGGTCGTGGAAATCATGCGCCAGATCTATTCCCCGTTCATGCGGAAGCGCGAGCGGGTCCTGTCCATGGACCCCGCCAGTGCGGAGATGACCAAGTACGCGTCGAACGCCCTGCTGGCGACGCGGGTGTCGTTCATGAACGAGGTGGCCAACCTGTGCGAGCGCTACGGGGCGAACGCGGAGACGGTCCGCCTCGGGGTCGGCTCGGACTCCCGGATCGGCCACTCCTTCCTGTTTCCCGGTGTCGGCTACGGCGGATCGTGCTTTCCGAAGGATGTCAGCGCCTTCATCAGCATGGGCAAGGGGGTCGGATACTCCACCGACATCACCCTGGCCACGCAGGAGATCAACCGGCGGCAGCGCCGGGCCTTCGCCGAGCGCGTCATCGATCATTTCGGCGATCGCGCGGCCAGCACCACGCTGGCCGTGTGGGGCCTGGCCTTCAAGAGCCGCACCGACGACGTGCGTGAGGCGCCGGCGATCGACGCCATCCGCATGTTCGTCGAGCGGGGGATGAAGATCCGGGGTCACGATCCCCAGGCGATGGCCAACGCGCGCGCAGCGCTGCGGACCGACGCCGTCACCTACTGCGAAGACGGCTACGAGGCACTGGACCAGGCCGATGCGCTGGTGATCTTCACCGATTGGCCCGAGTTCCAGACGCCGGATTTCGAGGGCATCCTGCGCAGGCTGCGAAGGCCGGTCGTCTTCGACGGGCGCAACCTGTACGAGCCGGCATTCATGGCCCGGCTCGGCTTCGAGTATCACAGCATCGGCCGACGGACCGTGCCGGCGCGGGAAAGCCAGCGGCCCGATTGACGTCCGCCGGCGACGTTGGGATATGTTTCTTCGGAGGGGGATCCGCGTTCGATGACGACGCTCGCCCACTTGTCGGACATGCACTCCACGCGCGTGCGTGTGGATCGTCTCCGGGATTTCCTGGGCAAGCGCGCACTCGCGTGGATCTCCTGGAATCTGCGACGCCACCGGACCCACAGCACCGAGATCCTGCGGGCCCTCGCCGCGGATGTCCGGGACCAGAAACCCGGTCAGGTGGTCGTGACGGGCGACATCACGAATGCCTCGCTCGACGCCGAGTTCTCGGCGGTCGCGGACTGGCTCCGGGAGAACGGCGATCCGGGATGGCTCACCGCCGTGCCCGGAAATCACGACGCCTTCGCGCGGGATTCGATCGCGCGCGTCTGGCATCACTGGGCTCCGTACGTGTCCTCGGACGACGCGGGACGCCGCGCCCACCCCACCGTCCCGGATCGGGACTTCCCGACGCTCCGCATCCGAGACGGATTGGCCCTCGTGGGGGTCTGCTCCGCGCGCCCGAGCCTGCCCGGGCTGGCCCGGGGGAGGATCGGCGCCGATCAGATGCTGCGTCTCGAAGCGCTGCTGCATTCCCTGCGCGAGAGCGATCTCTGCCGGGTGGTGCTGACGCACTACCCGCCCTTCGACGACGGCCTCACGTGGCGCCGCCGCCTGCGAGACAGCACGCAGCTTCGGGAGGTGCTCGAGCGCACCGGCGCCGACCTCGTGCTTCACGGCCACCTCCACCGCGCCTGCTTTCGCTCGATTCCGGGTCCGGACGGTGACATTCGGGTGGTGGGAGTGCCCTCGGCATCGCACGTCGGAGGGGATGGACGCCAGAGCTCCGGCTACCACGTCTACCGCATCGGGCGCCGAACGAACGGCGAGGCACGACCGCGCTATGCGATCTCCGTGCAGGTGCGAGGCTACGACCCCGTCGGCGGGCGCTTCGTCACCGAGTTCGAACGGGATCTCTGAACCCCGCGGGCCCCGTCCGGTTACGCGCACCGATCCCCGGCAGCCGCCGGTGACGATCGCGCGGATGCGGGTTCAGCCCGCCACCGGCGCCGCGTCGACCCGCACGGCGCGGTCGATGGGGATCGGCTGCCAGTGGAGGGCGCGGTAGCGCAGGTGGCCGTAGCCGCCCGCCAGGTGAAGCCACTTGACCATCCCCGGTTCCACGTGCGAGAAGTCGCGCCACTCCGCGAACTGGTACGGCTCGAAGCCATTGTACAGGATCAGCTGGCCCGGCTGCACGGCCGGCGTCACGCGCGCCTGCACGACGATCGATGCGCAGTCGTTGAAGACGCGCATGGTCTGGCCGTTCTCGATCCCGCGATCTGCGGCGTCGCGGTTGTTCAGGTGGGCGACGGGCTCGCCGCGAATCGTGTTCAGCATCATGCGGTTCGTGCTGTTCATGGAGTTGGCGCTCCACCGGGGGTGGCCGCCCGTGATCTCCAGCGGGTAGTCCCCGCCCTGGGCCGGTGCGTCCTTGTGCACGGGCAGCTCTTCACCGGCCTCCAGGAACCACTCGTGATCGATGTAGAACTGGGCTCGGCGGGTGAGGGTGGGAAAGGGCTCCTTCTTCTCCGTCTGCCAGCGGAACGGCGAGTGCGTCTCGTCGGGCCTCAGGTCCGAGGCCTGCGCGAGTGCCATGGAGGAACGGCCCCAGCCCGTGAAGCGCACCCAGCCCGTCTCCCGCAGCGTCGCGAGGGTGGTGCCGCTCGGGATGTTGCCCATCACCGCGGAGTCCCGGATCACCTCGTCGATCACGGCGTCGTCGTCGTCGAGCGCCCCGTCAAAGGAGATGTCCTCGTAGAGGGTGTCCAGCCGGACGGAGGTGCCGGCCGGCGTCGTCATCTCGACGAAGTTGCGCGCCTTCGCCCGCTCGCCGAGCTTCTTCGCGAGCATGAGCGTGATCTGCCACTCCGAGCACGACTCGCCCGCCGGCTCGACCGCGCGGTCGGACAGGGTCAGGTTCATGACGTCGGGCGTCGTGTACGGGAAGTTCGGCTTCTCGTAGTGCTGGGCGGCGGGCAGGACGATGTCCGAGTGCAGCCCGGTCGTCGTCATCCGCCAGTCCACCGAAACGATCAGGCGGAGCTTCGGCCAGAGGTGCTCCAGGAGCATCCGCTGTCCGCCGCGCTGACGCCGCAGCAGGTTGCCCCCGATCTCGACCAGGACGCGAGGGGGCGTGTCCGGCGCCGGCTGGACGGTTCCGGTCCACCAGCCGCGAGCGATGGCCTCCTGGAGGTAGTCGTCGAAGGAGCGCTTCATCGACGGATCGTTCCACTCGGCCCGGTTCCACGCCTCGCGATAGCCGCAGTGGTGGTACCAGAAGAAGGCGGGCGGGATCGAGCCGCCGCTCGCCGCTCCGGCGTACCCCATCTCCGCCATCAGGATCTCCTCGGTGAGCGTGGGATCCTGGGCGAGGAGGGCGTCGGTCACCTGCTGTGTGGCCGCGGACAGCTCTGCGGCGGCCTCCTGGCCGGGCCGGGACTTGGCGCCCAGCAGGAAGGGGCCGTCGAACATGCCCACGCCCCAGCTGCGGGCGCCCGTGCCGCGCTTGCCCCAGTTTCCGGTGAGCCCGAGGAGCAGGCACATGGCGCGCTCCATCAGGTCGCCGTGGTACGACTTGCCGGTGGTCCAGCCGAGGAGGATCCGCGTGCGGAGACGGGCGACCTTGCGCGCCAGCTTGCGGATCTCGTCGGGGTGGACGCCGCAGATGGCGGACGCGGCCTCGGGTGAGTAGTCCTCGAGTCGACGCCGCAGCCGCACGAATACGGGCTCGACGTCGACCGCGTTGCCGTCGAGCAGGGTCGCGCGGTAGCTCCCTTCCAGCGCCGGCTCCAGGTCGCCCAGGTCGAGCGTGCGGGGCGCCTCGGCGATCTCGCCGCGGCTGGCGTCGAAGAGGGTGAAGACGCTGTCGGAGCCCCCCTCCCGCAGGTCGCACTGCCGCAGGAAGCGACCGTCGTCGGTGCGAACCAGGAGCCCCAGATCCGTCTGCTCGCGCACAAAGGGCTCGTCCATCAGCCCTTCGTCGATGATGACGCGACACATCCCCAGGGCGAGGGCGGCGTCGGAGCCGATGCGGACGGGCATGAAGGTGTCGCCGTGGATGGCCGAGGGGCTGTAGTCCGGGGCGATGGTCACGACCTCGCCGCCGTTGAAGCGGGCCTCGACGATGTAGTGGTACCACGGGATGGCGCTGTAGGCGGGGTTGTTGGCCCAGATCAGCAGCAGCTCGGAGTGGAACCAGTCGTCGCTGCTCGGCACCGGGTCGAAGCGCCCAAAGGTGGCGTACAGGCCCGGGTTGAAGTCGTTGATCTCGGCCTGGACGTCCGTCGAGGTCACGCCCAGGCGCTGGAAAACGGGCCTCGAGAAGTTCATGGTCTGCGTGCCGCCCTGCCCCGGCGTGCCGAGGCTCACGATGCTCTGCGGACCCGACTCCTGGATCGCGTCCAGCATGGCGTCGGCGATCTCCGTGAGCGCCGCGTCCCACGAGACGCGCTTCCACTTGCCTTCGCCGCGCTCGCCGACCCGCCGCTGCGGGTACAACACGCGCTCCTTCCCGTAGAGCATCTGGCTCCATGCCGCCCCCTTCTGGCAGCCGGCGGGGTTCATGTCGGGGACGCCGGCTTCGACGGTCTTGAAGTTGCCGGCCTGCTCCTCGCGGAGGACGACGCCGTCCTTCACATACACGCGGTAGGGACAGTTGCTCGGGTAGCAATCGACGCAGTGGGTACCCCAGGCGATCTTGTCCCACTTCCATCGATCCCGATACGTGTCCGCCCAGGCGCCCCGGGCGGCGCGCGGCTTCGGCGGGTCCGTCATTTCGACTCCTCTGCGCCCCGACGCTACGGCGAGGTTCGCGCAGATTGCGGGGAGGCGGCTATGACCCCCATCATATCGGGCCTTCGCCCGGCCCCCGGAGCTTCCTCCTTCGCATCGGGGGTGGCGGTTGATAGAGTCCCATCCGGACCCAGGAGCTTCCGATGCGCCGCTTGAGCCGGATCGAGAAATGCGTCGACTGGGAACAGCCCCTGCACGAGATCGCCATCGAGGCGACGGGCCTGGAGGACTTCGGGGACTCTTCCTACCTGGATGGGCTGCGGGTTCTGCTCGAGACCTACGACATCGGC
>Ga0224512_10001420_pt1 | contig 23036 bp, 25 predicted proteins | sample SF_May12_sed_USG_4_FD_169103 | JGI IMG/M metagenome (GOLD analysis project Ga0224512, IMG submission 169103) | Sediment microbial communities from San Francisco Bay, California, United States - SF_May12_sed_USGS_13 | ecosystem: Environmental > Aquatic > Marine > Sediment | place: USA... | reverse complement strand
AACGGAGGCCATTCTGTCGGCCAGGGCAACGGCCAGGTCGCCGTCGGCCACCGGGTTACCGGCGGCGATGACGGTGTCGACCTCGAGCCGTTCGAACCCGCCTGTCGACAGGTCCTCAACCGTGAAAATCCCGTCCGAGAACGACCGGGCCGAACGCAGTGGACGAATGGCCACCGGAGCCTCCCGTAGACGGGCGGTGAGCGCCGTCTTGGAATAGACCGTGATCTTCCAGCCGTAGCCGGCCACCGGGGTGAAATAGCTGACGGCCACCCCGAGGTCGGCCAAGTACTCGACCACCCCCATCGTCGACCAGTCGCCCACCAGGTCGTAGACGGCCGCCCGCTCCTCACCGGACCACGATCGGGTCAGAGCCTGAGCCAACGTCAGTCCGGTCCCGCCGTGGGGGAAGCCTACCGGCTGCAGCCGAGCCCCCGCGGCCACAATCACATGATCGGGCACATGATCGGGCCGGTCGCCGGCCACCGGGAACTCGGCATCGACGGTGGTGTTGAGTCTGATCTTCACCCCGTGCCGTTCGCAGGCTGCGATCTGCTCTTCGACCAGGGCCAGGAAGTCGTGGCGTTTGGGCATGTGCTCCAGCAGCCGGAGTCGCCCGCCAAGCCGGTCACCGGCCTCCACCAGCTCCACACTGTGGCCGCGGGCCGCCGCCACCCGGGCCGCCTCCAGTCCCGCCGGGCCGCCCCCCACCACCAGCACCCGCTTGGACGTTGCTGCTGGATCGTCGGCCGGGTTCGGAGTCCAGGCACGCTCCCGGCCGGCGGTGGGGTTGACCACACACGTGATGGGCAGCCCCTTTTCCAGAAAGCCGGCGCACCCCTGGTTGCAGCCGACACAGGTCCTGGTTTCATGAATTCGCCCGGTCTTGGCTTTGACCACCAGGTCGGGGTCGGCGATGTGGGCCCGGGCCATCCCCACCATGGCGACCTCACCGTCGGCCAGCAGCTCCTCGGCTTCGGCCACGGTGCGGAACTTGCACGCGGCCATGACCGGCATGGTGTGGCCGGCGGCCCGAAGACTTCGGGCCATGGCCGGGGCCAAGTGACGGAACATGGCCGCCGGAAAGGTCATGTCGGCCATTTGGGTCGAGAGGGCGTAACTTCCGTGATAGGCCGAGTGCGATACGTTTACGAAGTCGAGGTCCACCTGGTCGGCCAGGGCAGGAACAATGCGCTCCATGTCATTCAACCCCAGGCCCCCGTCGGCATACTCGTCGGCGCTGACCCGAATGCCCACGCAGACATCAGGGCCCACGGCGTCCCGCACCGCGGTCAGGACCTCCACCGCAAACCGCATGCGGTTGGCCTCGCTGTCGCCGTAACGGTCGTCCCGGGTGTTGGTGACCGGGGACAGGAACTGCTGCAGCAGGTGCCCGTGGCCGACGTGGATCTCCAGCCCGTCGAAGCCGGCGGCCAGCACATGGTCGGCGCTGGTCACATGGCCGGCCACCACCTCGGCGATGTCGGCCTCGGTCATCACATGGGGCGCCGCGGCCGAGGCGTCCCAGGCGATGGGCGACGGTCCCCATGGCGGCAGTCGCAGCGCGTCGCCATCGATCTGTCGACCGAGGTGAATGATCTGGCCGAAGATCCTGGCCCCGTGACGATGCACCGTCTCGGCCACCCGGGTCAGCGGCTCCACGCATCGAGGGTCGTAGGCCGCCAGCCCCTGGGGTTTACCCAGGCTGGTGGCATGGACCCGTAGCGACTCCATGATGATCAGCCCCACCCCACCCCGAGCCCGGGCCTCGTGATAGGCGGCGTGGCGGTCGGTGGGCAGGTTGTCCAACCCGAAGTTAGTGGTGTGGGCGGGAACAAAGATGCGGTTTCTCACCGTCACCGAACCCAGTTCGATGGGGGTGAAGGCCAGGGAGCGCAGGTCGACCGGCGCATGGCCCGGCGAATCCCTCCCCGAGTTGACCGTCATGGCCGACGAGTCTACGGTACTGTCCACATTGTGGACAAGATTCCACAGTACGGACACCACCACGGGCAGCCTGCCGGGTTCGGGTAGCGGGCTCGAGTAGGGTGTGGATCATGAGGGGAGTTGACAGGGCTTGAGTAGGGCCACGGTGACCGATGACAGCCTCGTGCAGTCGGTGACCCGCGCCCTCGACCTGCTGTTCGCCATCGCCGAGACCGATCATCCGCCGTCGGCCAAGACGCTGGCCGACGGCCTCGATCTGCCCCGATCGACCGTGCATCGCATTCTCAACACGCTGGAGGCCTCAGGGGTGGTCAGCCGTGTCGGTTCCAGCCGGGGCTACGCCGTCACCCCCAAATTGGTGCTCGCGGCCACGGTCAACACCGAGGGGGCGTCCCTGGCTTCCATCGCCGAACCCTACCTCCATCGGCTGGTGGCCATGAGCAAGGAGACGGCCAGCGTTCATGTCCGCACCGGAGATCATCGAACCTGTGTTGCCGAGGTCCAGGGCTTGCGGGGTATCCGCTGGGTCCGGGGCCGGGGCTGGAGTGCCCCGGTCTGGTCCGGTGCCGTGGGTCGGGTTCTGATGGCCGGGATGACCGAGGCCGAGTTGGACGAGCTGCTCGGCCGGGCCGAGCTGCTTCCTCTGGCCCGGAACTCGGTGGTGAACGCCGCCGACATGCGCCGGCAGGTGGCCCGGGATCGCGAGCAGGGCTGGAGCGTCAGCCAGAGCGAGACAATCGACGGGGCGGCGGCGCTGGCCGTTCCCCTACTCGATGCCGAGGGTGGCACGGTCGCCGCCCTCAGCCTGTATGCGCCCGCCGACCGGCTGGACCATATGCTCTCGCTGGTCGACGAGGTGAAGAACGTGGGCAACGAGCTGGGGCGACATTGGATTGCCATCTCCACGGTGCAGGCCGGCGCCGCCGAGCCAACCCCGGTTGCCAACGGTCTGCAAAAGGCAAATGGGGTGCGGTGAGACGGCGCCCGCCCGATCATCGGCGAAAACCGGGGTGGCGAAATTCGCCACGAACAAAGGGGAAAGACACATGACATTTGGGAGAGTGAAGTCGGGGAACACGATTCTCTGGCGACTGCTGGCCTTGCTGGTGGCGTTGTCGATGGTCGTTGCCGCCTGCGGCGGTGATGACGACTCGGCTGATGGCGCCGGTGAGGAAACGACGACCGAGGCTGACGCCGCCGAGGATGAGACCACCGACACGACCGAGGATACAGCCGACGAATCCGAGGCTGACGCCGCCGAGGACGAGACCGCTGACGGTGCCCCGGTTGAGGTGCCCGGTCTGGTCGAAGAGGGCAAGCTGATCGTGGTGACCACCGGGAACTTCCCGCCGTTCACCGCCATCAACCCCGACACCGGGGACAACGAGGGCTACACCATCGACATCGCCAAGGAGATTGCGGCCCGCACCGGACTGGAGCTCGAGCTGCCCACCGTGGACTTCGTGGCCGAACTCGAGGGCCTGTCCCAGGGGCTGTACGACATCGCCGACTCCGGCATCTGGCCCACCGAGGAGCGCCAGGAGAGCTTCGCCTTCTCCCGGCCCATGACCTCAACCGGCATCATTGCCCAGGTCAGGGCCGAGGACGCCGATTCGGCCGGCCTCGATGATCTGACCGGTCTGAATGCCGGCGGCATCCAGGGCAGCTCTCAGGAGGCCTATATCCGGGAAAACCAGGAGGCACTGGGCTATACCGAATACTTCGGGTTCACCGGTGCCGGTGAGGCCCTGACCGCTCTCAAGCAAGGCCGGGTCGACGCTCTCAGCCAGGACTCGCTGGTGGCCGCCTTCGCCGCTGCCAACGATCCCGAGCTGGCCATCGCCGGCCCCACCGTGGCCGCCCATCCGCTGTCACTGGCCTTCCAGCTGGAGATGACGGACAAGCGTGACGCCATTGACATCGTCTTGAACGAGATGATCGAGGACGGCACCCTGGCCGAGATCCAGAAGACCTGGTTCGGTCAGTGCATCCCGGTCCCCGACGACGTCAACGCCGTCGAGCCGTACACCGAGCTACCGGCCGGTGACTGCTGATCCCATGTCGGAATCCGGCCGCACACCCGGTGGGCGTCGTCAGACGCCCGCCGGGCGGGGGCGGGTCAGGGCGGCGGGGAAGCTGTTGTCATGAACTGGGACATCGTCTGGAGATCACGGGCCATCTTCTGGGAGGCCCTGTGGATCTCCGTCCAGCTATTCGTCATCTCACTGGTTGTGGCCACCATCATCGGCCTGATCTTCGCCCTCATGCGGCTGTCACGGTTCCGGGTGCTTCGTTGGATCTCGGCCGCCTACGTGTGGGTGTTCCGTGGTTTGCCGGCCCTGGTCATTCTGTTCTTCGCCTTCTTCTGGCTCGGTAACAACCTGGGTTGGAGCCCGTTCCAGTCGGCCATTCTCGGGCTGGCCGCGTCCTCCGGGGCCTACAAGGCCGAGATCATCCGGGCCGGGTTGTTGTCGGTCGATCCCGGTCAGATCGAAGCGTCGGAGGCGCTTGGATTCACCCGGGCTCACTACATGCGGCGCATCGTTATTCCTCAGGGCATTCGGGTCATGATTCCCAACTACGTCAGCAACTCCACGCTGTTGTTCAAGTCGACGTCGTTGGCCGCTGTGATCGGGTTGACCGAGCTGACCGGTCGGTCTCGCCAGCTGGCCAACTCCACGTTCCAGCCGATCGAGATCCTCACCGCCGCCGGTGTCATCTACCTGGTGGTGACCTCACTGATGACCCTGTCCCAGGGTTGGTTCGAGCGCCGCTTCGCAGTGAAAGCCTAGGCCCGTCATGGATTTCGACTACATCTTTGACATCCTGCCCGACATTCTGGAAGGGCTGCCGACCACGGTTTCACTGTTCCTGTGGTCGATTCTGTTCTCGACCATCCTCGGCCTGGTGCTGGCATTGCTGCGGCTGTCGCCGGTGGCGCCGTTTCGATGGTTCGCCGGCTTCTACGCCTGGCTGCTGCGGGGGGTGCCCCTTCTGCTCATCATGTTCTATGTGTTCTTCGCCTTCCCCGAATTGGGGGAGAGCTTCTTGTTGTCGCCGTACTGGGCCGCCGTGGCCTCCCTGTCCCTGTGGACGGCCAGCTATCAGGCCGAGTCGATCCGATCCGGCATCCTGGCCGTCGACCAAGGGCAGTTCGAGGCGGCCGAGGCGTTAGCCATGAGCCGGGCCCACACCATGCGCAAGATCGTGATACCCCAGAGTGTGCGCATTATCGTGCCCCCGTTCACCGGCAATGCCATCAACACGATGAAGCAGACATCGCTGGCCACCGTCATCACCGTGCCCGAGATGACCCTGCTCACCCAACGCATCGTCAGCCGGGATTTCAAAGCCCTCGAACCGCTCCTGGCCCTGGCCCTCCTCTACCTCGCCCTGACCACACTGCTCGTCTTCGCCCAACAGGGGCTGGAGCGGGCGTTCCGACTGAAGGTCTGATCCATGGCTGCACTGGTGAACGTCAAAGGACTGAGGAAGTCGTTCGGTGATCTCAACATCCTCAACGGCATCGATCTGGAGGTCAAAGCCGGGGAGGTGGTGTCCATCATCGGGCCGTCGGGATCGGGCAAGACCACCATCCTGCGCTGCATCAACCTGCTGGAGCGGCCCGACGGCGGCCGCATCGAGGTCGACGGTCAGGTGCTGTGTCAAGACGGCCCCGATGGTCGCATCAGATTCGCCTCCAAGGGGGAGATCCGCAAGATTCGGGAGGAGGTGGGCATGGTGTTCCAGCGCTTCAACCTTTTTCCCCACATGACGGCCCTCGAAAACGTGATGGAGGCTCCGATGGCGGTCAAGGGCATGGACAAGGCATCGGCCAAGGCTCGGGCCCTCGAGCTGCTGGACTCGGTTGGGCTGTCACATCGGGCCGACCATTACCCGCTGCAGATGTCGGGGGGGCAGCAACAGCGGGTGGCCATCGCACGGGCCCTGGCCATGGAGCCCCGGGTCATGTTGTTCGATGAGGTGACCTCGGCCGTCGACCCCGAGCTGGCGGGTGAGATCCTGCTGGTCATGAAGCGCCTGGCCGAGGAAGGCATGACCATGATTGTGGTGACCCATGAGATGGGATTCGCCGCCGACGTCGCCGATCGGGTGCTGTTCATCGACCACGGCCGGGTGGTGGAGGAGGGCACGGCGCCTCAGGTGTTGGGCGCCCCCCGGGAGGAACGAACCCGGGCTTTCCTCAAAGCGGTGCTGGAGCGGGCTCCGATGGCCGAAGAGGATGGCGACGACGACCTGGTCGACGATCGGGACATCGGCGAGCCCTCGTGGGGAGCCGACCCCCTGACCGCCGGCACGTCGTCGGACACCGACACCATCGCCCGGCTCCAGTCCGAGGTGGAGGAGCTGCGGCGGCGCCTGGCCCAATCCGAGTCGCCATCCGGGGGTGACGGTTGAGATGAGCATGATCATGCCCGATCCCCAAACCATCGCCCAGAAGATCATCGCCCGAGCCGCCGGTCGGGAACTGGTAACCGCCGACGAGGTGCTGTGGGTCGACGTCGACCTGGCCATGATGCACGACTCGAGCGGCCCCCGCAGGATCTGGCCGGCCATGAACGACCTCGGCGTCGGGGTGTGGGATCGGGATCGCATCGTGTTGGTCTGCGATCACTACGTGCCGGCCAACACGATCGCGGCGGCCGAGATCCTGCAGACCACCCGGGACTTCGCCTCGACCTTCGGCATCGAGCGATTCCACGAAGCCCAAGGCATCGCCCACACGTTGATGGTGGAGAAGGGCTACGCCCAACCCGGCATGCTCTACGTCGGCTCCGACTCCCACACCTGCACCGCCGGGGTCATGGGCTGTCTGGCCCTCGGGGTAGGATCCACCGACATACTGGGCGTGGTCACCACCGGCCGAACCTGGCTTCGGGTGCCCCACACCATCAAGGTGGTCGTCGACGGCCGGCTCCGACCAGGGGTTACGGCCAAGGACCTGATCCTGACCATCATCGGTGATCAGGGCATGGACGGGGCCTTGTACCAGGTATTGGAGTTCACGGGTCCGGCCATCGAGGCCATGAGCATCCAGGAACGCAGCGTGCTCACCAACATGTGTGCCGAGATCGGGGCCAAGACCGGGATCGTACCGTGTGATTCCGTCACCGTCGAGCATCTGGCCTCGCTCGGCGTCGAGGCCACCGAGGGGCCGTTCGGCGATGCCGATGCCGAGTATTCGCAGGTCTGGCGGTACGACGCGTCGGCGGTGGAGCCGGTGGTGGCCCGCCCCAACCGCCATGATGACGTGGTCGCCATCTCCGGACTGGGCGAACCGGCCGTCGGTCGGGCCTACATCGGGTCGTGTACCGGGGCCAAGTATGAGGATCTGGCCATGGCGGCCCGGGTGTTGCGGGGACGGCGGGTGGCCGACGGGGTGCTGCTACAGATTGCGCCCGCATCCCGGGCCGCGTTGCAGCAGGCCATGGCCGACGGTACGGCCCAAACGTTGATGGAGGCCGGGGCCCACATCCTGTCCACCGGATGCGGGGCCTGTCCCGGTATCGGCGCCGGCATCCTGGCCGCCGGGGAAGTGGCCATCTCCACCACCAACCGCAACTTCCGGGGCCGCATGGGCAGCCCGGAATCCAGCCTGTATCTGGCCTCGCCCTACGCCGTGGCCGCCGCCGCCGTGGCCGGCCGCATCGTCGATCCCCGTGAGTATCTGGGTGAGCCAGTCGCGGTGTCGACCCCCGGGGGAGGAGATCGATGAGTGGATCCGAGTCCCTGGAGGCCATGTCGGCCATCGGAGTGGGCGCTGCCGGCGCTGGACCCATCGAGGGCATGGCCTGGGTGTTCGGCGACAACATCGACACCGATGTGATCGTGCCCGGCAAGTACCTCGTCCATGACCTGCCCGAGATCGCCAAGCACGTCATGGACGGCATCCGCCCCGGGTTCGCCCGGGAGATCTCGCCCGGTGACATCGTGGTCGGAGGCCGCAACTTCGGCAACGGTTCCAGCCGGGAGATGGCACCCCGCGGCCTGCAGGCCGCCGGTGTCGGAGCCGTGGTGGCCCGCAGCTTCGCCCGCATCTTCTTCCGCAACTGCATCAACGTCGGCCTCACCCCGGTGGAGTGTGCCCAGGCCGATCGCATCGAGGAGGGTCAGCGGGTGTCGATTGATGTGGCCGCCGGCCGACTGACCGTGCTCGACACCGGTGAGGTACTGGAGGCGGTGGCCCTGCCCAAGGAGATCGGCTCCATTCTGGCCGTCGGTGGCATGGAGAACTACCTGGCCGCCACCTTCAAATCGGGCACGGGGAAATCGGGTACGGCGAAATGACCACATCGAGCGCTGCACGATTACGGAATCTGCTCGACGAGGCATCCCCGATCGTGGCCCCCGGAGCCTTCAACGCCCTGTTCGCCCGACTCATCGAGGACCAGGGTTTCCCCGCCGTCTACCTCAGCGGCGCCGGGGTGGCCAACTCGTTGCTGGGTCGACCCGACCTCGGCATGGTGACCCAGACCGAGATGGTGGCGGTGGCCGAGTACGTCTGCGACGCCGTGGACGTGCCCGTCATCTGCGACGGCGACACCGGCTATGGCGGCGTGCACAATGTGGCCCGCACCATCGGCCTCTACGAGCGGGCCGGAGTGGCCGCCATCCAGCTCGAGGACCAGGCCTTCCCCAAGAAATGCGGTCACTTCGAAGGCAAGACCGTCGTCGACCCAGAGGAGATGATCCAGCGCATCATCGCCGCTCGGGACGCTCGTTCCGGTGCCGACGGCATCCTGATCATCGCCCGTACCGATGCCCGAGCCCCGCTGGGATTTGACGAGGCACTGGACAGGGCCCACCGTTACGCCGAGGCCGGCGCCGACATCCTTTTCGTCGAAGCTCCGCAGACCACCGAGGAGCTGGCCCGGGTCGGCACCGAGCTCGCCGGCCACCGGCTCATGGCCAACATGGTGGAGTTCGGCAAGACACCGCTGCTGCCGGCCGACCGGCTGGGGGAGCTGGGCTTCCACCTCGTGATCTACCCCGGGGCGCTGACCCGGGCGTTGGTGCCCGTGGCCCGGCAGGTCCTGGCCGACCTCCGGCAGGAGGGCTCGACCGAGTCGTGGCTCGACCGCATGGCCACCTTCCAGGAGGTCAACGACGTGGTCGGCCTGCCCGGGGCCAACCGGTGGGAGGCCGATGTGGCCCGACGGGCGGCCGAGAATCCGACGACAACACAGGGAGCCGATCGATGAGCAGCACATCAGAAGTCGGAGAACCCGGGGTCAAGGCCATCCTGGGCTACGACATCGCCGAGGGAGTCACGGTGGAGGACTACGAGCGGTGGTTGGCCGAGGTGCACTTCCCCGATCTGCTGGCCAACCCCCACCTCGACCGGCTGGTTGCCAACGACGTGGTCCGCCCCATCACCGCCACCAGTGCAGGGTCGGCAACCACATCGACAGGGGCCGAGCCCGTCACCTTCTATCGCATCATGGAGCTGCACTTCGCCGATCACGACGCCTACCGTCGCTACCTCGACTGGTTCGAACAGAACCCCATCGACCCGTCCCGGGGTCCGGCCGGACGCACCGAGTTCGGGTTCTATGTGTTGACCGAGTCGACCGTCATCGACCGTGACCGCCCCTACCAACCGCCGGCCGAAGCGTCGGCAGCCGACCCTACCTAGCGGCCGCCGTTCCGGCCGCCCACCGACCAAGGAGTGACATGGAGTCCTCAGATCTCACCCCCCGCCAGTACTACGAGCAGATCAAGGCCGATCTCAACCGGGCCCCCTTCGGTTTCGGTCACAAGGCGGCCCTGGTCAACATCGATCTGCAGAACGCCTACACCAGGGTCGACGAGTTCCCCACCGCGTACCAGACCCATCCCAACCAGCTGGACTATGTGAATCAACTGGTGGCCACCACCCGGGCCCGGGGCTGGCCCGTGGTCTGGACCTATGTGGCCTATATGGAATCCGGTGAGGACTGCGGGGTGTGGGGAACCAGGACCGATACCGAGAATTCGCTGCAGAACATCAAGCGGGGCTCTCGGCGGGCCGCGTTGGACGATCGGCTCGACGTGGATCGGGTCCGAGATGTCATCTACGAAAAGAAGATGCCGTCGCCGTTCTTCGAAACCCAGCTGCAGAGCCTGCTCGTGTGGCACCAGGTCGACACGGTGATCATCACCGGCGGCTCCACCTCGGGTTGTGTCCGGGCCGGGGTGGTCGACTCGCTGTCCCGGGGCTACCGGACCATCGTGGCCGAGGAGTGTGTTGCCGACAAACACGAGATCCCTCATTTCGCCAACCTGTGCGACATCTCCCTCAAGTACGGCGATGTGGTTCCCTTCGCCGAGGTGCTCGACTACCTGCAGACCGGAGGTGACAGTGAGTAAACCCGCCAAGACGCCGACCGGCGCTGCACCAACCGCTCCAATGCGGGAACCGTTCTCCGAGCCGTCCGATCCCTGCCTCTACGAGTACTGGCCGTGGGATGGCCGACCCAAACTGACCTGGCCAAAGGGGGCCAAGGTGGCGTTCTGGGTGGCCCCCAACATCGAGTTCTACGAACTCCATCCCCAACCCAACCCCACCCGCAAGGCCTGGCCCCGACCCGAACCCGACGTGTTGAACTACTCGCTGCGGGACTACGGCAATCGGGTCGGCACCATACGAATGATGGAGGCCATGGACCGCCACGGGGTGCGGGGCAGTGTGTCGCTCAATGTGGCCGTCTGCCAGCACCACCCCGAATTGATCGAGGCCTGCCTCGAGCGGGAGTGGGAGATCTTCTCCCACGGCATCTACAACACCCACTACTCCTACGGTATGACCGAGGCCCAGGAGCGAGCCGTCATCGAGGACTCGCTGGAGACGGTGGAGCGGGCCACCGGGCAGCGCATCGCCGGCTACCTGGCCCCGGCCCTGACCCACACCGAGCGGACCATGGACCTGCTGGCCGAGTACGGGATCCTGTACACCTGCGACCTGTTCTGCGATGACCAGCCCCAGCCGGTCAACGTCCGGTCCGGGCGACTCATCTCCATTCCCTATTCGCTGGAGATGAACGACATCATCGTCTACAACGTCAACCAGCAGTCGCCCCGGCGCTACGCCGAGATACTGAAGGCCAACTTCGACCAGCTCTACGAGGACGGGGCGGACAACGGCACCGTCATGTGCATCCCCCTCCACCCCTACGCCGTCAGCCGACCTCACCGCATCGACGCCTTCGAGGAAGCCATCGAGTACATCACCGGCCACCGCGACGTGTGGGTCACCACCGGCCGGGAGATCGCCGAGTACTACTTCGAGCACCACTACGAAACGGCGGTGGCGGCCATCGCCGAGAGTCGAGGTTCGGCCCCGGGCCGAGCCACCGGTGCCGACGGCGGGGAGATGGCACGATGACGGAACCTCACCCCTCCCTGCCCGATTCCTATATGCAGTTCGCCCATCGGGGCTACGGTATGGACCAGCGTTGGTACGAGTGGTCCATGCTCCATCGCCGGGATCCGGTGCGCTGGCCCGATGGAGCCCATGTTGCCGTGTGGGTCAACGTGGCCCTCGAGTTCTTCCCGCTGGACCAGCCGGCCCAACCGTTCAAAGCGCCCGGTGGCATGATCACCCCTTATCCCGATCTTCGCCACTACACCCTGCGGGATTACGGCAATCGGGTCGGTGTGTTCCGGGTCTTCCGCCTGCTCTATGAGCTGGGCATGAAGCCGTCGGTCAGCTTCAACTCGAAGGTGGCCGAACGCTATCCCCGGCTCTTGGAAGAGGTGGTGTCCCGAGGTTGGGAGGTCGTCGCCAACGGCGTCGACATGGGCCGGCTCCATCACGGTGGCCTCGACGCCGACACCGAGGCGGCCCTCATCGACGAGTCGCTGGAAGTGCTGCGGTCGATGTCGGGCCGGCCCGTGATCGGCTGGCTGTCGCCGGCTCGATCGGAGTCGGACAACACGCTCGATCTGCTGGCGGCCCGGGGGATCGAGTACGTGTGCGATTGGTACAACGACGACATGCCGTTCCCGATGACCACGGCCAATGGGGTGCTTCACGCCCTGCCCCTGAGCCATGAGCTCGACGACCAGACCATCCAGATGCACTACCAGCAGTCGGAGCAGTCGTTCGTGGAGCAGGTCTCGGATGCCATGGCGGTGATTCATTGGGAGAGCTCGGCCGATGACGGCCGCATCCTGTCGTTGAACATCCATCCATGGATGTCAGGTCAGCCCCATCGCATTCGGGCCCTGCGTGAAGCACTGGACAAACTGGCCTCCTACGCCGGGGTGTGGATGGCGTCGGGAGCCGACATTCTGGCTGCCTTCACCGGGCAGCAATCGCACGGTTGACGGCACCACTTGATGGCGAGGCCATGACGATGACAATCGCCCCGAAGATGATTCCGGAAACAGCGGCCGCCTGGATGGGCTCCGACCTGGCCGTCGCTCCAGAAACCTGGATCCGACACTGGTCCGACGGCCGGCTTTCAGACTTGTTGGACCTGGCCCGGCGTCATATCGACGACGATCTGACGACGTTGGAGCTGGGCGACGAGGTGCCCGAGACCCTCCGCACCCTGGCCGCCGATATTCGTTCGGACGTGATCGAGGGCCTGGGTTTCACCCTGCTCAAGGGCTACCCGGTGGGCGAGGTCGATCGTCGCCTCGAGGCGGTGGGCTTCCTAATCATGGGCCGGCTGCTCGGCACCCTGCGGTCGCAGAACGCGGCCGGACATCTGCTCGGCCACGTCAAGGACGTCGGCGGTGATCTCGGCGATCCCGGAACCCGCATCTACCAGACCAGCGAACGTCAGAGCTTCCACACCGACTCCACCGATTGTGTCGTCCTGTTGTGTCGGGCCACGGCGGTGTCGGGCGGACGGTCCCAGTTGGCCAGCGCCGAAACCGTCTACCGCATCATGGCCGAGCGTCGACCCGATCTGGCCCCGATCATGTTTGAGCCTATCGCCACCGATCGGCGGGGCGAGATTCCGGAGGGGGCCGATCCCTGGTTCGAGATACCGGTGTTGTCGTGGTACGAGGGCCGTCTCACCGTGCTCTACCAGCGGACCTACATCACCTCGGCGTCACGGTTCCCCGACGCTCCCCGACCGACGGCCCGGCAGATCGAGGCTCTGGATGTCTGGGACGAGATCGTCAACGAACCCGATGTTCACCTGACCATGGACCTGGAACCGGGCGACATGCAGTTCGTCTACAACCACTCGTTGCTCCATGATCGCACTGCGTTTGTCGATCATCCCGATCCGGCCAAGCGCCGGCATCTGCTGCGGCTGTGGCTGTCGCTACCCGGCGACCGTCCCCTGCCCGAGGTTTTCGCCCAGCGCTACGGCTCGGTCGAGCCCGGTAACCGGGGTGGCATCGTGCTCGAGGACACCCGGTTGTCGGTCCCCCTCGACGTGGACGGCTGAACCCGGGCCTTTGTCTCTCGCCGTCCCCCCTCTCACTCTGGACCGTTGTCTCCCCTCGTCCCTGCTCTCGGTATCTTCTGTCTCTCCTCGTCCCATTTCGGGACGGCGTGAGACAACAGCTTGCGGAGAGGTGCGGACCCGGGCTGTCCAGGAAAGGTGAAGCCTCGGGACCGGTAGAACTCCCACACTCGACGCCCCAGTGTGCCGGGGGTCAGGTGTTCGAGAGCTGCCCACTTGGCCGCCAAGGCCGGGTCATTTTCGACTGCACCCCAGCCGTCGCCGAGGTCGGCGTCGGTGTGGAGGACGGGGCCGGGGGAACTCGGCGAAGTTCGCGACGTAGCCGTTCCTTGCGAAGTCCACGACCGCTGCGTCGTAGCTGGTCTGTCCGAACCGCTCGATGGCGTCGATGATCTCGTCGCCGACGCTGAGTGCCCGGGCCACTGCACGCAGCTTGGCATCGAGCTCGGGCGTTGCCGGCCGCGCCAGCATTCCGATCAGAATGATCTCCTGCAGCATTCGCACTCGGAAGACCCAGTCCTGCCGAGCCAGGGCCTCGGCGAACCCCTGGATTCCCACGGGGCGTCGCCACGACGCTTCCGGGGTGAAACCGGTCATTGCGATGCACTGCTCGACCCAGACCAAAGACTGCAGCTCGGTCAGGCCTCCGCTCGGTGCGGCGGCAAACTCGATGCCGTTATGGATCATCACCACCTCGTCGAGCTACGGGGGCTCGTAGTTGACCGAACCGGCGGTTGGCAGCGGGACGGGACGTGCCTCAGGCGCGCTCATCTCGGAACCGCCCTGGTCAACCGACGGGTTCGAGGACGACCACCGGGATCTGCCGGGTGGTGCTGGCCTCGTAGTCGGCGAATCCCGGATAGCGCTCCTTCTGCGTCTCCCAGATCGTGTCGCGTTCAGCGCCCTCCGCGATCAGCGCCCGCACCTCGACGGTGATGGCGCCCACTTCGATCGTGGCCTCCGGGTTCGCGACCAGGTTGTGGTACCAGTCTGGATTGGACGGCGCCCCGCCCTTGGAGGCGAAGACTGCGTTGTCGGTGATGCCCAAGTCCTTGCGGATGCGTCGCCGTCAATTGGCATATTTCGACATTGAATGATAAGATTCGCGTGCACGAGGGCCGGGCCTTCGAGGATAAGCCGCCGGTAATGCACGGGGGATCACATGTTCCCGAGGTTGGCCCCGACAACAAGATGGGGGAACGCTATGACGTTCAAGCCACCAGGTCCCGAGCAGCTGGCGGACGCAGCCGAGCACTATGGCCTCGGTCTCACCGACTCCGACCTCCAGGAGTTCGGACCGTTCGTCGAGGGCCTATTGGGCTCGTGGTCGGCCGTCGAGGAACTCTACGCCGACTCGAAGCCCGATACCCCATCCCGTTCATGGGAGCGACCGGATCTGGCCGACAACCCGCTTAACGCGTGGTATGTCACATCGTCCATCACGGAGTCCGACAGCGGGCCGCTGGCCGGCCGGACGGTTGCCATCAAGGACAACACGATGGTGGCCGGCCTGCCGATGATGAACGGGTCGAAGACCGTCGAAGGTTTTGTGGCCTCCCGTGATGCGACGGTGGTCACGCGCCTCCTTGCCGCCGGTGCCACGATCGCCGGAAAGGCCGTCTGTGAAGACCTCTGCTTCTCGGGCGGCTCCCACACCGCGAGGACCGGGGCGGTGCTCAACCCGTGGGATCGGACGCGGTCGGCCGGCGGTTCCTCCTCGGGCAGCGCAGCGCTCGTCGCCTCAGGCGCCGTGGATATGGCAACCGGCGGCGATCAGGGAGGCTCGGTACGTATCCCGGCTGCCTATTCCGGAATCGTCGGACACAAGCCAACACACGGGCTGGTCCCCTATACGGGGGCGTTTCCCATCGAGGCGACGATCGATCACCTCGGTCCGATGACGGCGACGGTCGACGATGCGGCGCTCATGCTGGATGTCATCGCCGGTCCCGACGGCCTCGACCCACGGCAGCCTGCCGAGCTCGTGCCCGACGCGTATCGCGACGCTCTCGGTCTCGGCGCAACGGGACTACGCATGGGCATCGTGACCGAGGGGTTCGGCCACGAGAACTCAGATCCCGGGGTCGACGAGACGGTCCGCTCGGCAATCGAGACACTCGCCGGCGCCGGCCTCCAGGCGGAAGAGGTTTCGATCCCGTGGCACCTCCACGCGGCACGGGTCTGGGATGTCATCGCCACCGAGGGCGCCACCGCCCAGATGGTCGATGCGAATGCCTATGGGATGAACTGGAAGGGCCTGTACGATCCGGAGCTGATCGAGCACTACGGGCGGCAGTGGCGGGCTCGGGCCGCCGAGTTCTCGGAGACCGTGAAGCTCGTGCTGCTGGCCGGGCGGTACACGACGGACACCTACATGGGCAGGCACTATGCGATGGCCCGCAATCTCGCTCCGCGGGTCCGCCACGCCTACGACGATGCACTGGATCGCTTTGACGTGCTCGTCATGCCGACGCTCCCGATCACGGCAAGCGTCATCCCTGATGCCGGGGCCCCGAGGGCGGAGATCATCGGCCGGGCCCTCGAGATGATCGCGAACACCGCCCCGTTCGATGTCACCGGTCACCCGGCCACCTCGGTACCGGCCGGCCTGGTCGACGGTCTCCCAGCCGGCCTCATGATCGTCGGCCGCCATTTCGACGACGCGACGTGTCTTCGGGTGGCCGGAGCCCTCGAAGAGGCCGTCGGAGGGTTCCCCTCACCGCAGACAACAGCGACCACACTGGCAGGAGGATAAGCATGAACGGCGTCCACGACCTGGGCGGGACTGACGGGCTCGGGCCTGTTCCCGTGGAGGAGAACGAGCCGGTCTGGCACGCGGACTGGGAGAAGGCGGCGTTCTCGATGTTCGCCACGTCGTTCCGGGCCGGGCTGTTCGGCGTCGACCAGTTCCGCTATGGAATCGAGCAGATGCATCCGGCGCTTTACCTGCTGTCGCCCTACTACGAGCACTGGCTCCACACCGTGGAGCATTATGCCACGACCAAAGGGGTTGTCGACCCGGCCGAACTCGACCGCCGGACCGAGCACTTCATGGCCAACCCGGACGAGCCCCTACCCGAGACCTCCGACCCGGACCTGCTCACCTTCGTCGACGCGGCGGTGAGGCACGGTGCGCCGGCCAAGCGAGACTCGGACCGTACGGCCCAGTTCGCTGTCGGCGACCAGGTTCGGGTCATCAACGACAGTCCGTTCGGCCACACCCGCAAGGCTCGTTACGTCCGGGGGAAGGTCGGCACGATTGTCATGGCCCACGGCACGTTCATCTACCCGGACAGTGCCGGGAATGGTGGCGACGACGATCCTCAGCACGTCTACACCGTCCAGTTCAGCAACGATGAGCTGTGGGGGCCGGAGGCAGCCGAGCCCAACGGCTCCGTGTGCTTCGACGTGTGGGAGCCCTACATCGAACTCGTCTCTCAAGGAGTACCAGCATGAGCACACGCATTCGCAGCCAGGAGGAGGTCGCGGCCCGGGTCAAGGCGCTCGAATCGATCATGATCGAGAGGGGCATCATGACGACCGAGGCGGTCGATCGCTTGGCCGAGATCTACGAGAACGAAGTCGGCCCGCAGCTGGGAGCAGCCGTCGTCGCCAAGGCCTGGACCGACCCGGAATTCAAGGCCCGCTTGCTCGCCGATGGCACCGAGGCGTGCGCCGAGCTCGGCATCGGCGGACTCCAGGGCGAGGACATGGTGGTCGTCGAGAACACCGACGACATCCACCATGTCATCACTTGCACCTTGTGCTCGTGTTATCCGTGGCCCGTGCTCGGCCTCCCACCCAACTGGTACAAGATGCCCGAGTATCGGTCGAGGATCGTGCGCGAACCTCGAGCGGTGCTGCGGGATGACTTCGGTCTGGACATCGATGACTCCGTCGAGATCCGGGTGTGGGACTCCTCATCCGAGATGCGGTACTGGGTCCTCCCCCAGCGGCCGGAGGGAACCGACGATCTCGACGAGAAGGCGCTGGCAGCACTGGTCACACGCGATTCGATGATCGGCACCGGCCGCCCCAACCAGCCATGAGCGGCCACCGGACCGAGGTCGGAGACGCGCGACGTCGCGTCGAGACTCTTGTGGCACGCCTGCCTGGAGGCGACGGTGAACGATCCTTTGATCATCCGTGGGAGCTGAGAGCTTTCGCGATGGCGGTCGCAGCATACGACAACGGGTACTACGACTGGTCCGAGTTCCAGTTGTCGCTGATCGAGTCGATCCGGCAGTGGGAGACCGACCAACACGGCGACAACAGTCCCGACCTCGACGCCGCCTGGTCGTACTATGACCACTGGCTCACCGCTCTCGAGACTGTCCTCGCCGACGGTGGTGCGCTGGAACCCGAAGACCTCGATGACCGTACCCGTCAGATCCTTACGACGCCACGAGACGCCAACCACCACACGGCCCGCCGTGATCCGGTTGCAATCGACCCCGCCCGCTGAGACCCACACACCGCACCATCCCACTCCCCCGTCCCCATCGCCCATCATGAGGAGAGCGACCACATGAGAGTCACAACCGCAGCCGTCGAAACCCGGGACATGGCGCTCCCCGTCCCCTGGGCTCTCTGGGCCGCCGCTGTCATCAGCCTGATCCTCGGCTACCTCCTGTTCTCGGAAAACGGTGCCGTACTGACCGAGCACTGGACGCTCCTCCACGAAGTCACGCATGACGGGCGCCACATCCTCGGCGTGCCCTGTCATTGAGCATCGTCGCCACGCTCGGTGCCCGTCTCGCCATCGAGCCGTCGCGGCTCACAGCGACGGCGATAGTCTCCAGGGCGGTCGTAGCCGGCATCCTCGGTGGCCTGCTCGCAGCCCTTTTCCTGCTGATGGTTGGCGAGGACAGCATCGAGGCGGCCATTGCGATCGAACAAGGAGCGGCAGGACCGGAGACCACTGCGGTGGACGCCGTCGACATCGGTCGCGGCGTCCAAATAGCGGGCGGCGCAGCCGCCGTCATCCTCTACGGAGCCCTCACCGGCATCGTCTTCGGTACGGTGCTGGCTGCTGTCCGGCACCGTCTGGGGAGCACCGATGACTTCCGCCGATCGGTTCTGCTGGCCGCGGTCGGCTTCATCGCCATCGTCGGGATCCCCGCGGTGGCCTACCCGGCGAACCCACCGGCGGTGGGCGACCCGGACACGATCGCGCAACGAACCATCGCCTACCTGACCCTCGTGGCCGCAGGCCTCGTGCTCGCCGTCGCCGGCTTCGCAATCCACCGCCGCCTGGCGCAGCGTCTCGACCATCCGAGCGCAACGATCGTCACGACGCTCATCGCTGTCGCCGGTGCGGTGGGACTCATCTGGTTGTGGCCCGACAGCCAAAACGAGGTTCCGGTCGGGTTCCCGGCAGACCTCATCTGGAGTTTCCGGCTCGAGTCTCTCGCCGCTCAAGCCATCCATTGGTCAACGCTTGGCCTCGCGACTGGCTGGCTGCTCACCCGCAACGCCGAGCCGCGCCCGCCCGAGCATCTCGGATAGGATCGCCGCGCCGACCGTCGCGTAGGCGGGCTCCTCGGCGAACAGCCCGAACAGACGCCGCTGGAATGCGTCGAGATCAGCGGCCGCGAGGTCGCGCAGATCGTCGAGCACCTCGTCGGCGGGCATCGCCCCCAGGCGGGTCAGGAGCTCGACATAGATCTCCGGCTCGGTGCGCACCCCGTCGGGCGGATCGAGCACCGGGTGGCGGAGATGGAAGTGGTTGGTCGGAAACTCGCGTCGTCGACTACATCGCTCACAACAACGAGCACCGGCCCACCGCACTCTACAACAGCGACCCCCTGAGGCTAGGGACAAGCGACCACCGGCACCGCCAGCGACCATCACCACACTCAGATCGACCCGATGCGACGGCCTCATCAACGAATACCAGAATGCAGCCTGACCAGGGACAACAGACTTTCCGAGCCCCACACGGCGCGTACTCCGGTCGCGAACACGTTCGCCGAACGATGGATCGGATCGATCCGACGCGAACTTCTCGACAGAACCATCATCTGGAACCGCCAACAACTCGAACGCCTCGTTGTCGACTACATCACCCACCACAACCAGCATCGACCCCACCAGTCACACCACCAATTTCCTCAACCGGGTCTGCTCGGGAGACGAGCCCTGGCGACAATCAGGTCAACGAGCCCAAACACTCACGCAAGACACGTCACCGCCAGAACCCCTCCCGAGGCCACGCTACGTGACCTCCAACCCCAAACCGGGGAGGCCCCTCAATCAATCAATACAAGCTAAAACGGACTTTCCGGGCACCACAGGCGCGGCCGCAGCGCTCGGCGGCTAGTGCCGTTCCGGCACCAGCGGCCGCCGGGCCGTGACAAGGAGATCTTCGTAGATCTCGACGTACCGCTCGGCGAGGCCGTCCAACGAGAAGTGACACGCCCGTTGGAGGCCGGCCGTACGCAACGAATCGGCGAGATGCTCGTCGGACAGTACCCGGATGAGTTCGCGGGCGAGTGCGGCCGGGTCGGCGGGTGGCACGAGTCTGGCTGCGGTTGCGTTGTTGCTCAGCGCTCGATAGCCGGGGAGATCGCTCGCCACGACCGGGAGTCCTGCCGCCATCGCCTCCAGGAGGACGACGCCGAATGACTCACCGTGACGCGAGGGGGCGCAGAGCACCGAGGATCGGTGCAGGAGCTCGAGTTTGGTTGCCTCCGACACATGGCCGAGCCAGACGACGCGTGGGTCGCCGCGGTACTGGTCCCGGAGGCGGGGGGAATCTGGACCGTTTCCGCCGATCAGGACCGAGACGTCCTCCGGCAACTCGGCCATCGCCTCGAGGAGCAGGTCGAGTCCCTTGCGTTTCTCGTGTCGCCCGAGGAACAACACGCTGCGGCTGCGGCGATCTCGTCTGCCCGGTACGAAGCGTTCGAGCTCGATGCCGTTGTACAACATGGTGCAGGTGACGCCGAGGTGCTGGTGAACGAGTTCGGCTGCGGCGTCGGAAACGGCAACCGGCGCATCGATGCGCCGAGCGAGCCGCCGAGCCGGCGCCCCGAACCATCGATACAGCGTTCGCTCACCCGCAGCATGGAAGGTGGCGACGGTCGGCGCGGAGTGGAGCAACAGAGCCGGGATCGTGATGCTCGGCGCAAGCGGCTCGTGGAGGTGGACAACGTCGAACCGGCTCCGGTTCAACGCACGTCTCGTTCGAAGCGCGCCGACGGGATGGGGCGCCATCCGAGCGATCGACCCGTTCACCGGAATCGGAATGGTCCGCCCCAGGCCGCCGGTCGGTCCGGGCGCCAGCACCGTGACCCGGTGACCTAGCCTGGTCAGTGCTCGCTCGAGGCCGAGCACTTGCTGCTGCACGCCTCCGGGGGTGTCGAGACTGTACGGACAGACCAGCGCAACGCGTCGAACGACACTGTCGGATCGTTCGTCATGGGCCGCGTCGATCACCCCACGACGGCGTTGCGAGCTCGTTCGCCCTCACCGATGGGGTGGCTCTTCGCGTCGCCGAGCGTGCCGTGGCGATCGATCTCGTCCTGGGTCATCTGGGTGCGGAGACTGCCGAATAGCAGATCCGCGAGCGGGAGCAGGAAGTTGAGATTGGCGCCGAGGTCGACGTGATGGACGTAATGGTGGCGGTCGAGGAACCCGAACCAGGGTTGCGCCTCGACGAGGCGATGGCTGCCGGGTCGATGAATGGTGTCGTGCACGACGATGAAGAGATTCGACACGACGATCGACGAGATCACGATGCCGATGAGGAAGGCCGAGTTCCCGGTCGCGAGCCACGCTGGAATCCAGACCAGCACGACACCGATCGCCATGTACCAGCCGAAGTGCGCAAGGCGGACGCCGGCGTTGCGACCCGTCGAGGTATGGATGTCAGGTGCTCGCCTGGTGATCGCCAAGCGGCGAGCAGGCCCACGAGTGACGTACCGCCACGTCGGGAAGAACGAGTAGTGGTGAGCGGTGTGCACGGTGAAGATCGGGGCAAGGATCGGAACCACCGCCTCGTGGTAGACGAAGCGATGGACGAACCATTCGAGCACCGACCCGACCAATGGCACGATCGCCAGTCCCAACACCAGGGCCGCGATGAATGGCATTGTTCCATCGGCAGGCAGTGCGCGAACGCCGATGATCATGGCCACGGCCACCGCGGTGACGAGCAGCGTCCCCCCGACGACTCGGGGATAGCGCGGTGACCCCACGGGAGTCGGCTTCCCGCGATGGCCGGGTGTCGCATCGGCCGGTAGTGCAACGAGATCAGACATGGATGCTCCCCCAAGAGTCGGGCGAGGACAGCGATGAACCCCCTGCCCGGTGCGATAAGTCTACTGCGCCTCGCTGGCACCGCTCCAACCAGAAGCGCCACCTCGTGAGCGCCATATCCCGCCGACCGACGTTGACACGTCAATAGGTATCGGCCCCGGTGTGGTCCGTTGCGAGCCGCAACTCCTTTCGCGTCCACGGCTCTTACGGACCCACCGAGGTCGCCCTCATCCCGGTCTCGGTGCCCGGCACGAGGTGAGGATCCGCCATGGGTGGCAGCGGAGACGAGCGCTCACATCGAGTCGGCCGCGATCGTGATCATCTCGTCGATGTCGTCGGTCGAGTAGTACGGCTCGACGCCGTCGCCGGCCCGGATGTCGACTACCAGGAACGACATGAGCACGTCGTTGTCGAGGACGAACGCGTTGTGCAGGCGCCACTCGGCTGACCCTCCCGCCTCCTCGATGGTCATCAGCACGCCGAAGCGGGCATCACCTACCGCGGGGACGGGCATCGCCTCGGCCTGTCCGGGACCTTCCGCGGCCGCCGGAATGGGACCGAAGCATGCCTCGGAGCCCGAGCGCAGGAGTTCGAACGTGGTGGCGAGTTCGTCCTCGTCGCCCGATGTCAGGAACTGCTGCACGAACACCATGTGACCGGTGCGGTCGTTCGGGGGGTCGATGGGGTCGTCTTCGGTGAGGTCGAGCTGCCGGAAGGCCATCCAGGTCAGGGACTCCACCGCGTCTTGTGCCTCTGGGCTGGCGGCGTCACACAGTTCGACAGTGGGCAACATGTCACGCTGGTCTTCCGGGATGACACCTGACGTCATGTCGGTGCCGTCGTCCGGGCCGACATTGATCGTCCAGTCGCCGTCGAAGGAGTCGACGGTCACCAGCTGCGCGGCCAGTTGCTCCGCGGTGGGCAGGGTGTCCTGCTCGTCGCCACACGCTGCGAGCATCGATGCGGCGGCAAGTGCGAGCACGCCGAGGACACGAAGAGAGTCGGTATTCCTCATGACACCCCTCCGGTGGATCGCAGCACGCCCTGGTTGGCGCGTGATGCTGATTCCAACTCGATCCTCCGTCTGGCCAGCGGCGCGGCGACAGAGGCCTAAGTCCCGAGAATCCTTGGGTCACGCATGGGGGAAGACCAGGGCGTTGTCATGGACAACAGGATCAGGTCAGGGGCAGCGTCGGAGCAGGCCGTGGGTGACCTCACGGGCAACGAGGATCTGGCGAAGGAAGGCAGCCCCACACCCCGTTGTGCGACCGCACATCGAAGCCAACGAGCTGAACGGAATTCGAGAGCCGATCCGGTTGATGTCGACGAGATCACCACGTCCCGCGATCCAAGCTGGGCCAACTTATCCGCCGTCTCGGTGACGCCGACATGATCAGATTG
>Ga0224512_10001419_pt1 | contig 23040 bp, 19 predicted proteins | sample SF_May12_sed_USG_4_FD_169103 | JGI IMG/M metagenome (GOLD analysis project Ga0224512, IMG submission 169103) | Sediment microbial communities from San Francisco Bay, California, United States - SF_May12_sed_USGS_13 | ecosystem: Environmental > Aquatic > Marine > Sediment | place: USA... | reverse complement strand
TTCGTTACCTCCCCGCGCAGCGGATATGCTAGCCGCCCAAATCCGGGCTACTGGCGGCAAAGGGACTTTCACCCTTCAAAATCGACAGCCTTGTCGGCTGCTCCTCAAACGCCTTCTGATACTGCTTCTTCGTCATCGGCTGATCGAGCATCAGCGATTTCAGCACGTTCAGGTTGTCGATTGCCGGCAGCAGCGGTGGATTGCGGTCGGGCAGCCGTTTCAGCGGCTTTTCGTCGAGCCGCTCGCGCAGTGCCGCGAGCAGTGTCTTGCCGACCGCGAGGTAGCGGTACCGGGGATCCGCACCGGGGACTGCTATCCAGGGCGCTTCACCCGTGCTCGTCTGCCGGATAAAGGGCTCGCAAACAGCGGCGAAGTCGTCGTAGAGATCGAGGAGCTTCCGGTCGAGCTCGGTGACCCGCCAGCTCGTGTTCGGATCACGGGAGCGCGCTTTGAGTCGCTTTTTCTGTTGCTGCTTGGACAGGTGAAACCAGAACTTGAGCAGCAGGACCCCCTCGTCGCACAGCATCTTTTCGAGCCGCTGGATCTCGGAGACATGCCGTTGGAAACGCGCCGCGCTGATGCGCCCCAGGACCCGGTCGATAATGGGCTCGGTATGCCATGCGCCGAAGAAGATCCCGATCTTGCCCTTGGGCGGGAGCGCGCGCCAGAAGCGCCACATATGGGGACGCTCGGCCTCCTCGTCCGACGGCGCGGTAAACGCTCGCACCTCGATATGGCGCGGATCCATCCATTCGTTGAGGCGATTGACGGTCTCGCCCTTGCCCGCGCCCTCGACTCCTGCGATCAGGATCAATACCGCGAACCGCCCGTTCTGACGTAGGTCGTATTGAGCGTTGAGCAGCGACTCGCGCAGCTTCGGCTCCTCCCTGCGGAAGACCGCCTTGCCGATGTCGTGATCGAGTTCAGCTGATTCGAACATGGCTCTGCCCCCGTTGCGCCCGGGCCGGCATCACGCTAGATCGGGCGCCATCGCCGCACGCACGACGACCTCGCCGCGCCCACGGCCGGATAACCACCAGAACGCCCCTTTCTTGAAGGCCCAATCGCGCGCCTCACCGGTCAGCAGGACCGCCACTGCCTGCCCCACGACCGGCTGATGTCCCACGATGAGCACCGTACCACCCCGGTCCGGCCATCCTGCGGCCTCCAGCAGCGCGGCGGGAACCGTTGCGGGGCCCACCTCCGGACGGGTCTCGAAATCCTTGGTCAGCGCTTTCGCCGTCTGCTGCGCACGTTTCGCTGGACTGACGAGCACCCGCGTGTCGTCGGGCAGGCGCTGCTCCAGCCACTTCGCGACCCGGCGTGCCTGCTTCTCGCCCTTGGCGGTCAGCTTGCGCCCCTCATCGGGAATACCATCCTCGGCGTCGGCGTGACGCCACAAGATCAGATCCATATTTCAGGTTCCAGGTTCAAGGTTCAAGGTTCAAGGTTCAAGGTTCAAGGTTCAAGGTTCAAGGTTCAAGGTTCAAGGTTCAAGGTTCAAGGTTCAAGGTTCAAGGTTCAAGGTTGGACGGCTGTTGTACGCGAAATTCCCCGCTTGGAACTTTGAACCCGGAACTTTGAACTTTGAACATGGAACATGGAACGCCGCGAAGCGGTTTACCAGAAACGCTCCGTATCACGGAACGCCTTCCATGCGCCCTTTAATTCCTGCTTCAGTATGACCGCGCGACCGCGGCTCCAACCCAGGAGGATTCCCCTGGCTTCGAGCACGCGCTTGCCTCGCGCGCCCCCAAAACCCTGCGTCAGCAGGCCGGTAACCGTCGCCGCGTCGTTCATCGCGCCCAGTATATCTTGCAGCCGACCGAGGCGCTTCAACGACTCGCGCGCCGTCCTGCCCTCGTAGAGACTCGCGAAGAAATCCGTCGCATAGCGGAATTTCTTGATCGCAATTCGTAGCCGATGAAGCTCGGCCGGAGACCGCTTGGCGAGCCCGCGGCCGCGTCGGCGCGCCTGCTGATAGCGTTTTTCCAGTACCCGGGCGGCGAGTTCAGTGACGGGCCTTTGAATCGCGTCGCCTGCGGGTGCGAGCGGCGAGGCGCGCCAACCCTCTGCCGCAATCCAGCCTGCAAGTCTCAGGAGCAGCCGCTGATAACGCGACGAGCGTACGGCACGGCGTGCTCTTGCGTTCGCTTCGCGCCGCAATTTCCTGCAACGCGCGCCAAATGCCCGCAACTCTCCATGCGCGCCAAACTCTGCCTCGATTGGGGGCAGGGTTTCCGCCAGAAACACGTCCCAGTCGCGGGCGGGTCCCAGGCTGGATGCGAGCCATTTCAAATCCCGCGCCAGCGGCTCGGTTTCCGCCTCGGGCACCGGCGGCGAGAAGACGCCAAGGGCCGAGCGCAGCCGCCGCAGCGCTACCCGCATCTGATGCAGGAATTCAGGATCAGCCCCTTCCAGAATGCCGCGCTCGTTCGCATGCAGGTGTGCGAGATTTGCCCACATCACCGCTTTGAACGCATCACTGACGGTCATTCCGGGATCGAGCACCGCGGCCCGCGCCTTAACCGGTGTTTCTTGAGCCGCGCCCTGGAGCGCATAACCCCGCGCCGACTTCGAGCGGCTCTCGAGCGCCAGCGGCACGTCTTTCTGGAGCTTCAACGCAAGCTCATAGAGCTGCGCGCTGTTCCCGCTCTTCAACTCGAGCTCAAGCTCGGCCAGCGGCTCGACCTGCTCGCCGCTGCGAATCACGCCGCGATCGATGCTGGCCTCGATGGTCGTTCCGCCACCCGGCTCCAGCACGCGCCGGCTGCGCCTGAAATCAGTGACGAACACCGGCCTCAACTCATCGCGTATCCGTGGCCGCTGCAAAGCCGCAGCGAAGGCCCTGTCCTCGACGCGGGCGAGATCGGGCCCCGGCCCGGCGACCCGCGCTTCGGACTCGGCCCGCTCGTGCAGGCCGGCACGCACGGTGCTCCCGCCTTTTACTGTTTGCACCCAGGCGCCGCCTTCTTTCCGGACTCTCAGCGCGATACCTTGCCGCAAAAGGTCGAGCGCGGGTGTGTCGTAGTAGACGCTCTGGAGCCGCCGCGTGACGGGGTGCTCCCTGCCTCGCAACAAGCGGTGCGCTGCGAGGCGGCGGATTGCCTCGGGAGCGACCCGAAGCTTCAGCTCGATTTCCGTTCCGGGATGGCGATGCGGCATGACAGCCCCGCGGCAGCGGCGGGAGGACCTTGAAACCGGAGAATAGGGAATGGTAAATCGGAAATGGAAGCACGGCCACCGGCATCGGTAGGCGCCACGTAGTTCTTCCTATTCTGATTCCCGATTTCCCATTTCCTGTTTGCCGGTTCAGGAGGCCTGCGTCCGGGCGAGCTGTTCGAGCAGCGACTCCTGCGCGGCGAGCGGCTTGCCGCGCCGCGGGAGCCGAAGCTCGTAGCGCCCTTCCGCATCCATCTGCCACGCTTGGCAGTTGTCGTCGAGATACGGCTTGAGGCCCTCGTTAATGACGCGCCGCTTGAGCTTGGAATCGAGCACTGGGAAACAAGTTTCCACGCGGCGAAAGAAATTGCGGTCCATCCAGTCCGCGCTTGAGAGGTAGACGTTCTCGGCGCCGTCATTGTGAAAGTAGAACAGTCGCGAATGCTCGAGAAAACGCCCGACGATGGAGCGCACCCGTATGTTCTCCGACATGCCCGGTATGCCGGGCTTCAGCGCGCACACGCCGCGTACGATAAGGTCGATCTCGACCCCGGCAGCCGAAGCTTCGTAGAGCGCAGCAATCGTTGCCGGCTCGAGCAGCGCGTTCATCTTGGCGATGATTCGGCCCTTCCTGCCCTTCTGCGCGTGGTCGACCTCGTTCTGGATCGAGCGCAGGATCTGCTTGTGCAGCGTGAACGGAGACTGCCACAGGTGCTTCAACTTGCTCGCTCGCCCGAGGCCGGTCAGTTGAACAAAAATGTCGTTCACGTCGGTGCCGATCTCCTCGTTGGCCGTGAACAGGCCGAAGTCCGTATAGAGCTTGGTCGTGCGCGGGTGATAATTTCCGGTCGACAGATGCACGTAGCGCCGTAGCCGCTCGTCCTCGCGACGAACCACGAGCAGCATCTTGGCGTGAGTCTTGTGACCGACCACTCCGTAGACCACATGCGCGCCGACCTCCTCGAGACGCTGCGCCCAGTTGATGTTGGCCTCCTCATCAAAGCGGGCGAGCAGCTCGAGCACCACCGTCACTTCCTTGCCGCTGCGCGCGGCAGTGATAAGGATGTCCATCAGCTCGGACTCCGCGCCGGTGCGATAGACCGTCATCTTGATCGCCACCACTGCCGGATCGCGCGCCGCTTGCTCGAGGAAAGCGATGACCGGCTGGAACGACTGGAACGGGTGGTAGAGCAGGACGTCGCCCTCGCGGATCGTGCTGAAGACATCGGTCTGGCGCTCGAGCTGTGCCGGCAGCCCCGGACGAAACACCGGAAACTTGAGATCCGGGCGGCCAACCCAGTCCGGCACGTTCATCAGCCGCACCAGATTGACCGGGCCGTCGACGCGGTAGAGATCGTCCTCGGTCAGGTTGAACTGGGCGAGCAGGAAATCCGCGATCTGCGGAGTGCAGTTCTCGGCGATCTCAAGCCGGACCTCGTCCCCGAACTGGCGGTGCGGCAGTTCCCCGCGCAACGCGGTACGCAGGTCCTTGACTTCCTCTTCGTCCACGAACAGCTCGCTGTTGCGCGTCACGCGGAACTGGTAGCAGTCGACCACCTTCATGCCCGCGAACAGCTCGCCGACGTGCTCGTGCAGGATCGAGGACAGGAACACGAAATCGTACTCGGCGCCGGCGATCTCCCGTGGCAATCGGACCACGCGGGGAAGCACGCGTGGCGCCTGCACGATGGCGATGCCGGAGTTGCGCCCGAAAGCGTCCTTGCCCTCGAGCTCAACGGCAAAATTGAGGCTCTTGTTGAGGACCCGCGGAAACGGGTGCGACAGATCGAGACCGATCGGCGTGAGAACGGGCATGACCTCGCGCCTGAAGTAGGCCTTGACCCACTCGGCCTGCGCCGGCGTGAGATCCCCGCGCCGCAGGAACCGGATGCCCTCGCTCGCCAGTCCGGGCAGGATGTCCTGGTTGAGGAGCTGGTATTGGGTCGCGACGAGCGCGTGCGCTTCCGTCGCCACCCGCGCGAACACCTGCGTGGCCGGCATGCGATCCGGGCCGATGGCGAGCGATCCGGCCTCGATTTCCGCCTTCAGCCCCGCGACCCGAATCTCGAAGAATTCGTCCAGATTGCTCGAGACGATACACAGGAACCGCAGACGCTCGAGGAGCGGTGTCGCACGATTTTCCGCCTGCGCCAGCACCCGCTGGTTGAACGCAAGCTGCCCGAGTTCACGGTTTACGTACAGCTCCGGGATATCACGTGGCTTGTTCATCGCATGACCGTGGCGCAGCACTTCCGCGCCGCCGGTGGCGCGGACCTCAGCCCGTGGCTTCGTCGCTCGCGTTGTACGTGATTGCGGTTACCGCTTCGTGGACGGTGCTACGTATCCAGCGGCGGCATCTGCCCCGCCACCGAAGAAGTGCTTTTCCATCTGCTGCGCGAGGTAATCGCGCGCGCCCTTGTCCGCCAGGTTGAGCCGGTTCTCGTTCACCAGCATCTTCTGCAGCTCCAGCCACTGCTTCCATGCCTCCTTCGACACGCTGTCGAAGATACGCTTGCCGAGCTCGCCGGGATATGGCGGAAATTCGAGACCTTCCGCCTCGCGTCCGAGCTTCACGCAGTTGACCGTTCGGGGCATGAATAACTTTGCAGTCTACGACTGGGGTATTACGGTTGCATTAAGGAAATGTTACGGTGCCGGCCGGACTAAGTAAACCGCAGTGCCATGTTAGTGTTTTTTAAGCGAGAAGTGCCGAGCAGCAAGGGGTGGTCCGAGCGGGGTCGCTCGAGGTAAAAACCCTGCACGCAATCGACCTCGAGGCTTTTCAGCATACCCAGTGTTTCCTCGTCTTCCACGCACTCGGCGATCGTCGTCTTGTGCAGACCGCGCGCCACTGCGACCATGGCCTGGACGAACAACTGGTTGTCGGCGTCGTTCGGCAGGTTCCGGATGAACAGTCCGTCGATTTTGACGGAATCGACCTGCAAGTGCTTCAGGTAGGCGAACGAGGAAAATCCGGTGCCGAAATCGTCCAGGTTCACGCCGCAGCCGGTCTGGTGCAGCGCCTCGATGAAACGCTGCGCATCGTGCAAATCGGAGACCGCCGAGGTCTCGGTCAGCTCGACCAGAAGGCGCCGCGGCGCTACGCCATAGCGCTTCAACTGTTCGGCGATGTATTGCGGCAGCATCGGCTCGTCGAACGAGCGCCCGGAGATGTTGACCGCCAGCGCGGGGATCGACTTCACGTCCGCCAGCATCTGAATCGACTCGCGCAGCACCCAGCGGTCGATGTCGAGGATCTTGCCCGATTTCTCCGCCATCGGAATGAACCGCGCCGGCATGATTTGGACCGAGCGCTGGTCCTTGTCGCGCATGCGCACCAGTACCTCGAAGTGCGAGAGAGCGCGGTCGACGGTCGAGTAGACGCCCTGAAACTGGAGATCCATGAGGTCATTCTCCAGGGCGTGGAGAATGCGGTCATTCCACGACCGCCGAGTGACCATCTGCTGCGTGGTGTCGAGGTCGCTGCGGTAAATCCTCCAGGCGTTCTTGCCCGCATCCTTCGCCTGGTACATCGCGGTATCGGCGCGCGCAATCAGGTCCTCGGCATTGTCGGCGTGGTCAGGGAAGAGGGCGATGCCGAGCGAGGTCGTGAGGCGCAGGCTTCGGTCTTCGAAATCAAAACGCACGTGCGCGATCGATTGCGTGATGCGATCGGCCAGCGCCTGCAGCATCTCGTCGGAAATGTCTGGCACCAGGATCGCAAACTCGTCGCCGCCCAGCCGCGCAAAAATTTCATTGCGGCGTACCTGGCCCGCCACCTCCCCCGCGACCCGGATCAGCATCGCGTCGCCAGCGCGGTGACCGAATGTGTCGTTGATGTACTTGAACTCGTCGAGGTCGAAGAACAGCAGCACGACGCGTGAGCCGTGGCGCTCTGCCTCCGCGGTCATGCGCCCAAGCTCCTCGTTGAAGCGATGACGATTGTAGAGACCGGTTAGCGCGTCGCGTTCGGCGAGATAGATCAGCTGGTCGGCGGTCTGGCGCGCGCGGGTGACGTCCTCGAACAGCCAGAGATGGCCGACCGGGCGCCCATAGACGTCCTCAACCGAGTGCACCTGCTGCGTGATGAGGCGGCCGTCGGCCATCTGGATCTCTAGCGTGCCGAGGATCTCGCCCGCGCGGGGCCGATGCAGAATCCGTTTCGCCTGCTCTTCCGGCCGCGCCAGCACGCAGGCCGATCCGGCGAGAACTTCCTCGGGGTTGCGGCCGATCAAGCGCGCACCCGGTGCGACCATCCAGATGCGCGTGAACGCGGGATTGCTGTACACGACCTTGTCGTCATGTGACACAAAGAGAATCCCCGCGTCCATCGCCCCGAGCAGCGCCGAGAGGCGGGCGTGCTCGTCCCGCGCGCGGGTGAGGTAGTCCTGCTGTACCGCCTGCGAGTCGCGCAGCTCGACCACCGTGCTCTCCAGCCGCTGCTCGGCCTCCTTGCGCTGGGTGATATCGCGAATGCTGATCCGGATGCCAAGGTAGCCGCCCCGGCTGTCGTATATCGGGCGCCAGTCGGCCGCTGCCCAGAACTCCGAGCCGTCCTTGCGGCGGGCGCGAAACTCATAGTCAGCCCCGCTATTGCCGCGCAGCCCCCGTCGGACCTGACGCACCGTCCGCCCGACGTCGGGCCCGCTGATGAAAGGGGCGGGGAAATTCTGGATTCCAAGGCATTCCTCCGGCGTGTGGCCGAACATGTCGAGCACGCGCGGATTGATCCAGATGAGCTTGCCTTCCGGGCTGATCCACAATTCGCAGTCGTAGCTGTAGTCCGCGATCGCGGTGAACTTGGCTTCGCTCTCCGCCAGCGCCTTGATCCGTCCCTGCAGCACGTTCGCCATCGAATTAAAGGCTTGGGTGAGACGCCCGACCTCATCGCTGCTCTCGACCGGCAACCGCAAATTGAGATCCCCCGCCGCGAGGCCTTCGCTCGCGTGCGTGATTCGGGTGAGGCTCCGCGTAAGCCAGAATGCAATGGCGATCATCAAAATGAGCGAGACGAGCAGCGCCACCGCCCCGATCAACACATTGTCGCGGATGAGTTCCGCCTGCGCCGCCTGCATGAACGCCGTCGAGGTCCCGAAACGCAGGCGCCCGAAGCTCTTGCCCTCTGCCGCGACCTCGATTTCGGCGTCGAACCGCCCCTTTTCCATCACCCGCGAATCGGTAATGGAACCGTCAAGCCGCGGCAGCTCGTCCTCTCCGTACCAGCCGCTAGCGGCAATGACCTTTCCGCTCTGGTCATAGAGCACGAGATAGGTGATGCCGTCGTCTCGGCGCACGCCCTCGAACACCGCCTGGATTCCCGTACCATCGCCACGCTGCAGCGGGCCGGTCAGCGCAGCCAAGAGCAACTGTTTCTGCTCGTCCAGATGCAGCCGCGCGCGCTTCGCGAGCTGCTCGTTCATGAACTGCGTGCTGTGGCCGATAATGAGGGCGAGCATCACGATCTGCACCAGCGCGCTCGCGAGCAGCAGGCGCGCGCGCAACGACAGCGAGAACGGCACCGGCTTCATCGCGCGCCCCGCAGCCGCTTCACGAGCACCACAGAGCGGCGCTGGTAGTTGTAAAGCTCGCGCTTGCGGCGCGGCAGCGCGGTCGGACCGGCTTCGGCAAAACCGCGCTCGACGAACCAGTGCTCGGCGCGCGTGGTAAGCACGAACAAGCGCTTCAGCTTTTGGCGGCGCGCGCGCCGCTCGACGTCCATGAGCAACCGTTCGCCGGCGCCCTGGTTGCGGAAGTCGTCGCGGACCGCCAGGCACGCGAGTTCACCGGCGGTCTCGTCGGTGAACGGATAGAGGGCAGCGCAGGCGACGACGATGCCGTCGTGCTCGAGCACGACAAAACGTCCGACCTCGCGCTCGAGCAAGTCGCGGCTGCGCTTGACGAGCGTTCCATCGGCCTCTAGTGGTTCGATCAGCTGCAGGATGCCGCCGATGTCCTCGAGCTTCGCCAGGCGCAGCGTCTCGATTGGATCCGGCGTGAGCATAGTGCCTACGCCTTTATGCGTGAAAAGCTCGAGCAGCAGACCGTCATCAACGTGACCCGAGATGAGGTGGGCGCGGCGGACACCTGACCGGGTTGCCCGCACCGCCCATGGCAAATAGAACCGGACGTCGGTATCGGCCTGGCCGTCCCTGGCAAGCAGCGCCTCGGCCTGCTGCACGGTGAGTTCGCGCAACAGCTCGCCGCGTCGGCCCGTGACGCCGTTCGTATCCATGAGAAAGATCAACTTCTCCGCCTTCAGCGCAATCGCGGTCGAGGCGGCCACGTCCTCGAGCGCGAGATTGAACACCTCACCGGTCGGGGAATAGCCGAGCGGAGAGAGCAGCGCGAGATCGCTGTCGTCGAGGCGCCTCTGGATAGCGAGGGCGTCCACCTTGCGCACTTCCCCGGTATGCATGAAGTCCACGCCGTCCCTGACGCCAAGCGGCTTGGCGGTGATGAAATTGCCGCTCGCGACCCGGATATCTGCGCCCGCCATGGGCGAGTTGGGAAGACCCATGGACAGCAATGCTTCGATCTCGACGCGCAGGCGGCCGCTGGCTTCCTTCGCGCACGCGAGCGCGGCGTCATCAGTGACGCGCAGACCCGAATGGAAGCGGCTGCGGCGACGGTGCTCCTTCAACTTTTCCTCGATCTGCGGGCGCGCCCCATGCACGAGGACAAGCCGCACGCCGAGCGCGGCAAGCAGGTTCAAATCATGCGTCAGATCAAGAAAACGCCCGTCCGCCACGACGTCGCCGCCAAAAGCGATAACGAAGGTCCTGCCGCGAAACGCGTGGATATAGGGCGCGACCGATTGGAACCAGTCGATGAAACGATCCTGGCTCGTAAGCCGCTGCCGCCGCGGCACCGGCGGCAACTCGATCTTGTCGGGCTCAGCCGCCGCAGGCTTTTTCGACAAACTGGAAATGGCCAGTCTCCTTGTAATCGCGGAGCGCTTCTCGTCTCGTTGAAAACCTTATTCTATCGCTATTTCAAGAACATATTACGCGAACTTCCGGTGAATTGTAAACCGGGAACCGCAACACGGGATGAGGGTGAAACCGGCAGCACGCCTCGGCGCGACCCGATTCACGATTCACGATTCACCATTCACCATTCACGGGCTCAGAAATCGCCCCAAAGCGCCTGCAAGGCCGCAAGCGCTGCCAAGGCCGCGGTTTCGGTGCGCAGCACGCGCGGCCCCAAACGCACGGCAGAAAATCCTGCGGCAAAGGCGTCCCGCTCCTCCTCGGTGGCCAGTCCTCCCTCGGGGCCAGCCAGCAGCAAGACGCCTGCTGCAGGGCGCTCGAGGTCGCGCAGTCCGGTTCGCGCGCGGGGCGAAAGCAGCAACCGGACCACACCGGCGGGTTCGCGTTCGAGGGCGTAGGTCCAAGCGTCGATCGCGCGCAGCGGCTCGACCTTCGGCACCCGGTTACGCCCGCATTGCTCACAAGCGGCAATGACGACGCCCTGCCAGTGCGCCAAGCGCTTCGCCGCGCGCTCGGCGTCCAGCCGCACGATGCTGCGGCTCGTTGCGAGCGGCTGGATCGCCGCCACGCCCAGTTCAACCGCTTTTTGCAAGGTGAAGTCCATGCGCTCGCCGCTCGACACTCCCTGTGCCAACGTCACGGAGAGAAGCGCCTCCCGGTCGGCCACCCGCGCCTCGCGAATCTGGACGGCAAGACCGTCCCCCGTTGCTCTTTCGATAACGGCCCCGTACTCGGCACCGTCGCCGTTGAACAGGATAATTTCTTCCCCCGCCTTCAGGCGCAGCACGCGCACCGCATGGCGCGCTTGAGATCGCGGCAGCAGGCACTTGCGGCCCGGTTGCAGCGCACCCGAAAAATACAGACGAGTCAGTGGCTTGGCGCTTGGTATCATCGCGGCATTATGCCATGGTGCGCGCACTTGCCCGTCGCGTGCGGCACCGCCGCATCCGCTGTTGCCGGGGGTAAAAGGGGTCTAGAATCGCGCTTTTTGCAGGAGCCGCATGAGAATTGTCATCCTCGGCGCCGGCCAGGTGGGCTCCACGGTTGCCGAGAGCCTCGTCTCGGAAGCGAATGACATCACCGTTGTCGATGTCAACCTCGAGCGACTGAAAAGACTGCAGGACCGGCTCGATCTGCGCACTGTCATCGGTAACGCTGCTCACCCGGCGATCCTCGAGCAGGCGGGCGCGCGCGACGCCGACCTGATCCTCGCCGTCACCCAGAGCGACGAGACGAACATGGTCGCCTGCAAGCTCGCCGCGACCATGTTCAACATCCCGAACAAGATCGCGCGCATACGCTCAGCCGATTACCTGTCTCACCCCGAGATCTTCTCGGGCGAGAATTTCGCTGTCGACAGCGCGATCTGCCCCGAGCAGGTGATCACCGATTACATCGTCAAGCTGCTGGAGTTTCCGGAGGCCCTGCAGGTCCTCGAGTTTGCCGACGGCAAGGTGAGCCTGGTCGCGGTGCGCGCGTTCCACGGCGGCCCGCTCGTCGGCCAGGAGATCTCCGAGTTGCGCACACACATGCCCAAAGTGGATACGCGGGTCGCCGCGATCTTCCGGCACGACAGCCCGATCATCCCGGAAGGCAATACGGTGGTGGAAGCGGGTGATGAGGTCTTCTTCTTGGCGGCCACCGAGGATATCCGCGGCGTCATGAGAGAGCTGCGCCGCATGGACAAGCCGGTCAAGCGCGTGATGATCGGGGGGGGCGGCAATATCGGCCGCCGGTTGGCGAAGGCCGTCGAGAACCGCTACGAGGTCAAGATCGTCGAGTTCAACAAGACCGGCGCCGAGCGGCTCGCCGCCGAGCTCAATAACACGCTCGTGCTGTCCGGCGACGTCACCGACGAGGAGCTGCTCGCGTCCGAGAACATCGCCGACATGGATGTCTACTGCGCGCTCACCAATGACGATGAAACCAACATCCTGTCCTCCCTGCTTGCCAAGCGCATGGGCGTGCGCAAAGTGATCGCGCTCATCAACCGCACCTCCTATGCCAACCTGGTGCAGGCCGGCCAGATCGACATCGCGATTTCTCCCGCACAGGCCACCATCGGCACGCTACTCGCCCGGGTGCGGCGCGGTGACTGCGCGGTGGTCCATAGCCTGCGGCGCGGCGCAGCGGAAGCGCTTGAGCTGGTCGCGCATGGCGATGCGAGTTCGTCAAAGGTTGTCGGCCGGCGTCTCGAGCAAATCGAGCTGCCGAAGGGCGCGACGATCGGCGCCGTCGTGCGCCAGCGCGGCGGCGGTAAATCGAACGCTGACGAGAGCAAGGTCAATAGCAAGGACTACCAGGTGATCATCGCCCACCATGACGTCACCATCGAGCCCGAGGACCACGTCATCGTGTTCGTCGTGAACAAGCGGATGGTGCCGAAGATAGAGAAACTCTTCCAAGTTGACCTTGGCTTTTTCTGACCCGCGCGCCGGACCTCCGGCCACGTTGATTCCCGCGGCAGCCGCGCGATGACGTTATCATTGCGCCGAGCGCTTCCGTCATGAACTGGATCCTGAGTTGCCTGCCTCTCCTGGGCCTGATAGCGATGGGCATGAGCCTCACGTATTTAGTCCCCATCGCCATCTCTGCTGCGCTTCACGATGGCATCACGTGGGCCTTCGCCGTCTCTCTCGCCCTGAACTTCAGCGTCGGGCTCGGGGTTTGGCTCGCGACGCGGCGTTACCAGCACGAGATCGGCATCCGCGAAGGCATTTTACTGGTGGTCGCGGTCTGGACCGGGGGCTCCCTGTTTGCCACTGTCCCGTTTCTGCTCACGATCAACGGCATTTCCTTCACCGACGCCTTCTTCGAGGCGGTATCGGGTCTGACTGCAACCGGCGCGACCGTTTTGTCCGGCCTCGACAACTTGCCTCCGTCCATCAACGTGTGGCGTGGGCAGCTGCAATGGCTGGGTGGCATGGGCGTGATCGTGCTCGCGGTTGCCGTGCTGCCTCTCCTCGGCGTTGGCGGACGCCAGCTCTTCAAGGCGGAAATCCCGGGACCCATGAAGAACGAGCAGCTGACACCGCGCATCACGGAAACGGCGAAGGGATTGTGGTTCGTCTACCTGATGCTCACCACCGCCTGCTTCCTGAGCTACCGCGGCGCTGGCATGAGCTGGATCGACGCTCTGGTCCATAGCTTCACCACGATGGGACTGGGGGGCTTCTCTTCGCACGACGCAAGCTTCCGGTATTTCGATTCGCCGCTGATCGAGTCGGTCGCGACTGTATTCATGCTGCTCGCCGGGATCAGCTTTGCGACGCACTTCGTCGCGTTGCGGCACCTTTCTGTAAGGGCGTATCGTGTCGATGTCGAGGCACGCTACTTTGTGATGGCCGTGGGACTGAGCGTGCTGGGCATCGCGTCTTTCCTGTGGCTGAGCAACGACTATCCGGATTTCATCACCGCCCTACGCTTTGCGGCGTTCAATGTGGTCTCCGTTGGCACCACCACCGGTTACTCCACGGCCGACTACAGCTTGTGGCCGGTGTTCGCGCCGCTGTGGCTGCTGTTCCTGGGAACGTTCCTGAGCTGTTCCGGCTCGACCGGAGGCGGCATCAAGATGGTACGCGCGGTCGTGCTGTTCAAGCAGGTCTACCGGGAGTTCAACCGCCTCTCGCATCCGCAAGCCGTGACGCCGCTCAAGATTGCAGACCAGGCGATTTCCAACCAGATCATATTCGCGGTTCTCGCCTTCTTCTTCACCTGGACCGCCACCATGGTCACGATGACGCTCGTGCTGGCGCTCTCCGGCCTGGATGCAATGACCGCATTCTCCGCGGCGGTCGCCTCTCTCAACAACATCGGTCCGGGTCTCAATGAGGTAGGTCCCTCATCCAACTACGCGGGCCTGACCGATTTCCAGACTTGGGTCTGCGCGCTGGCGATGCTGATGGGCCGGCTCGAGCTGTTTACTTTCTTTATCGTATTCACGACGGCGTTCTGGCGCAAGTAAATACAGGGAATAGGAAGTAGAAGTTAGGGAATTGTGAAGGTGAACCGGGCCTTTTACGATTACAATTGGACTGGGAGCGGTGCTGCGGTTGGATTGAGCGCGTTCGAACGGAGGCGCGGTGCGCCGCTCAACGCGCGCAAGGGCTGGGCGAAGGGAGATCGGGATATGCAACAAATGAACCTCACACATCATTTTCTCATCGCCATGCCCAACATGGCGGATCCGCACTTCACCAAGACGCTTACTTACATCTGCGAGCACAACGATCAGGGTGCGCTTGGCGTCGTGGTGAACCGGCCGATCGAGATGAGCCTACAGGCACTGCTTGAGCAGGTCAGCATCCCGCTGGACAGCGAGGCCCTGAAGGCGGTCCCGATCCATTTTGGCGGTCCGGTGCAGGTTGATCGCGGATTCGTGCTTCACAGCCCGCTCGGCGAATGGCAGTCCACCCTCGCGGTAAGCTCCGAGATCGGGCTGACGACCTCCAAGGACATCCTGCAGGCCGTGGCGCGCGGAGAGGGCCCCGGCAAGCTGCTGGTGACGCTGGGCTACGCGGGCTGGGCTCCAGACCAGCTCGAGAGCGAGCTGGCGCAAAATGCCTGGCTGACCGTGCAAGCCAAGCCCGACGTCATCTTCGATGTTCCTGCGGAAGAACGGCTGCCGGCCGCCATGCAACTCCTCGGCATCGACTTTGCCAGCCTTTCCGAGCAGGCCGGCCATGCCTGAACCCCGTGATGAGTGATGAGTGATGAGTGATGAGCTGAAAGCCAAAGGCTCGAAACCCTGCCATCACCCGTCACCCATCACCCATCACCCCAAGGCCGGAACGGTCTTGGCCTGCGACTTTGGCACCCGGCGCATCGGCATCGCGGTCGGTGACTTCGAAACCCGGCTTGCCCACCCGCTTGCCAGCATCGCCGGAGCCAACAACCGGGCGCGCTTTGCGGCCATTGAGCGTATCGTGGCCGAATGGCGCCCAACGCTCTTCGTAGTCGGGGTTCCCTCTCGCGTGGACGGATCGGAACATCCGGTGGGGAAGCTGGCGCGCCGCTTCGCACAAAAACTATCCGGGTGTTTCGGCATTCCGGCCGAACTGGTGGATGAACACCTTACCTCGTTCGAGGCGGAGCACGATTTGCGCGCCGCCGGCGCGCGCGGGGCCAGGCTTAAATCGAGGCTCGATTCCGTCGCCGCCCAGCGCATCCTGGAATCCTATTTCGCTAGCGCGAAATAGGATTTAATGAGAAAACAGGGATTAATTGGTAGTGCGCATAATGCGCCGGAGTGCGATTTCCGTCTGTCGTCCGTTCGTGGCATCTCTTTGTTATTCCCCGCTCCCTAGGGAGCGGGGAATTGTGATACCCTAGCGCGCCATTCACAACTCGAACACAATGCCCGGCAACCCGTTACCTGACGCCGAGCAGCTGCTGCAAGCGCTGATCGAGCAGATGCGGCCCACAGTGGGGCCGGAAACGGGTTTGATAGGCATCCACACCGGCGGGGTCTGGGTGGCCGAGAGGCTGCACCAGGCCCTCGGTGTCAAGGTCCCGCTCGCCGCCCTCGACGTCTCCTTCTACCGCGACGATTACCAGAGCCGCGGGCTGCACCGCGACGTTCAGCGCTCCGACATTTCCTTCGAAGTCGAGGAGCGCGATCTTGTCCTAGTCGACGACGTGCTCTACACGGGCCGGACGATCCGCGCCGCGCTCAACGAAATCTTCGACTATGGCCGGCCCGGTCGCGTGCAGCTCGCGGCGCTGATTGACCGCGGCGGCCGCCAACTGCCGATCGCGGCCGATTTCCTCGGCGCAACTGCGCAGCTTCAGCCAGGCCAGAGCGTTGAGCTCACCCGCGATGCGGAGGGGCGCCTCAAGTTGGTGCTGCACGAGGAGAAGCCGTAATGTGGCTCAATCCTTCGAACCCGCAGCTCAACAAGAAGGGCCAGCTCCACCACCTGCTCACGCTGGAGGGTCTGCCGGCGGAGCTCCTTTGGCAGATACTGGATACCGCGAAGTCATTCGTCGGGGTCAAGGTCAAGAAGGTGCCGCTGCTGCGCGGCAAGGCGATCTTCAATCTCTTCTTTGAGCCATCCACGCGCACTCGCACGACCTTCGAGATCGCGGCGAAGCGCCTCTCGGCCGACGTCATCAACCTGAACATCAACGCCTCGTCCCAGAGCAAGGGAGAGAGTCTGCTCGACACCGTCGACAACCTCTCGGCGATGCACGCGGACATGTTCGTCGTGCGCCACGGCGAAAGCGGCGCGTCCCATTTCATCGCGCGGCACGTCGCGCCGGACATTAATGTCATCAACGCAGGGGACGGGCGCCATGCGCACCCGACCCAAGGCCTGCTCGACATGTACACGGTACGCCACTACAAGAAAGATTTCTCGAGTCTGCGCGTGGCGATCGTGGGCGACATCCTGCATTCCCGGGTAGCGCGTTCCCAGATCCATGCGCTTACTACCCTTGGTTGTCCCGAGATTCGCGTCATCGCGCCCAAGACGCTGCTGCCCGCGAACGTGGAGCAGCTGGGCGTGCACGTCTACCACGACATGCGGCAGGGCCTGAAAGACACGGACGTCGTGATGATGCTGCGGCTACAGAACGAGCGCATGCAGGGCATGCTGCTGCCCTCGGCCCAGGAGTTCTACAAGTCCTACGGCCTCACCAGGGACAAGCTCGCGCTCGCCAAGGCGGACGCGATCGTGCTTCACCCCGGGCCCATGAACCGGGGGGTGGAGATCGATTCGAGCGTCGCCGACGGCAAACAGTCCGTGATCCTGCCGCAAGTCACTTTCGGCATCGCCATCCGGATGGCGGTGATGAGCATCCTTGCAGGCACCAAAGGTAACGGGTAATGGGAAATAGGAAATAGGAAATGGTCGGAAACCCGCCGCCGGCTCGACGAGAGAAGATCTCCCATTCCCCATTCCCTATTCCCTATTCACCATGAAGATTCACATCAAAGGCGGCCGTCTGATCGACCCGCGGAGCGGCGTGGACGCCAAGAAAGACGTCTATATCGCTGCCGGCAAGATCGCGGGAATTGGCGACCCACCCAGTGGCTTCACTGCGAACCGAGTAATCGACGCGGCCAATCTCGTCGTATGCCCGGGGTTGGTGGACCTGGCAGCACGGCTTCGCGAGCCGGGCTTCGAGTACATGGCAACGCTCGAGTCGGAGATGAAAGCGGCAATTGCCGGCGGGGTAACGAGCCTCGCCTGCCCGCCCGACACCGACCCGCCGCTCGACGAGCCGGGCCTCGTGGAGATGCTCAAGTTCCGCGCGAAGAACCTCAATCAGGCCCACGTCTATCCGGTTGGCGCCCTCACCCAGGGCCTCCAGGGAGAGCGTCTCACCGAGATGGCCGAGCTCACGGACGCCGGCTGTGTCGCGTTCTCGCATGCGGACTGTCCGATTAACGACAACGAAATGCTGCGGCGTGCGCTCCAGTACGCCGCGACGTTTGGTTTTCCGGTCTGGCTGCGGCCCCAGGAAGCGGCGCTGGCGCGGCACGGCGTGGCGCACGACGGGCAGGTCGCTACCCGTCTCGGCCTGCCTGGCATCCCGGTGTGCGCGGAAACCGTGGCGCTTTCGACCATCCTGATCCTTGTCAGAGAAACCGGCGCGCGCGTGCATCTGGCGCGACTCTCCAGCGCCGAGGGCGTAGCACTGGTGCGTCAGGCGAAGGCGCAGGGGCTGCCCGTGAGCTGCGATATCGCCGCGCACCATGCGCATCTCACCGAAATGGACGTGGCCTATTTCGATCCGAACTGCCACGTGATGCCTCCGCTGCGGACCGAGCGCGACCGCGACGCGCTGCGCGCAGGGCTCTCGGACGGCACCATCGACGCGATCTGCTCGGACCACACGCCGGTGGACGAGGACGCCAAGCAGCTGCCATTTGCGGTAGCCGAGACCGGCGCGACCGGGCTGGAGCTCTTGCTTCCGCTCACGCTCAAATGGGCGGACGAATCGAAGACACCCCTCCTCTCGGCGCTGGCAAAGATCACCGATGCGCCAGCACGGGTGCTCGGGATCGCCGCCGGCCACCTCACGCCCGAAGATGTGGCCGACGTCTGCCTGTTCGACCCCGAACAGTATTGGAAGATCGAGCCCGGCGCGCTGAAGAGCCAGGGCACGAACAGCCCGTTCCTCGGTTTGGAGCTGAAAGGCAAGGTGCGCCATACCCTGGTCGAAGGCCAGCTCGTCTACGAGGCAAAGTAAGTTTTCAGTCGTCGGTACCTGTCGTCGGCTGCAACCGTTGTCCCGCGATACAATGCGCCGTTCCTTGATCGGGCCATGATCAATGCCGACCACTGAAAACTCACTGCTCGATTTTTCCGGGCTGCCGCGGTTTGCCGATTTCAAGCCGGACCAAGTGGCGCCGGCGATCGACCAGCTGCTCGACGACAACCGCGCGTTGATTGCGCGCCTTGCCGCACCCGGTGTCCCCGCTACCTGGAACGATTTCGTCGAGCCCATGGAAGACGGCGACGAGCGTCTCGGCCGCGCGTGGGGCGTCGTCGGTCATCTCAATGCGGTCATGAACTGCCCGGAGCTGCGCGAGGTCTATAACGCCAATTTGCCGAAGGTCACCCAGTACTACACCGAGCTGGGGCAGCACGAAGGCTTGTTTGCCAAATTCAAGGCGCTGCATGGCAGCCCTGGCTTCGCGGATCTGTCGCAGGCACAGCGCAAGATTGTGGAAAACGAACTGCGTGATTTCCGCCTGGGCGGCGCGGAGTTGCCCGCCGGCAAGAAAGCCCGCTTCATGGCCATCCGCGAGCGGCAGTCCGAGCTCGGCTCGCGCTTCTCCGACAATCTGCTCGACGCGACCAACGCCTTCGCGCATCACGTCACCGACCGTGCCGGGACCGCCGGCATTCCGGAAGATGTGCTGACGGCAGCAGCCGAGGCCGCGACGGCCGACGGCAAGCCGGGATGGAAGTTCACATTGCATGCACCGTCGTATCTGCCGGTCATGCAATACGCCGAGGACCGCGGGCTGCGCGAGCTCATGTACCGCGCCTATGTGACGCGGGCCTCAGAGTTCGGAAAACCCGAGTGGGACAACACACCGCTGATACGCGAAATTGTCACGCTACGCTGCGAACTGGCGCAGCTGCTGGGCTTCGCGAGTTATGCCGAGTACTCTCTCGAGCCCAAGATGGCGGAATCGCCGCGGCAGGTGGGCGAGTTTCTGGACGAGCTTGCGGTGCGCGCGCGGCCTTATGCGGAGCGTGATCTCAGTGAAGTCGCCGAGTTCGCGCGCCAGGAGCTCGGGCTCGACCGGCTCGAGGCCTGGGATCTTGCCTACGCCTCCGAAAAGCTGCGCCTGAAGCGTTATTCCTTCTCCGACCAGGAGGTGAAACAGTATTTCCCCGAGACGAAGGTGCTGCCGGGGATGTTCAAGCTCATCGAAACCCTTTACGGCCTGCGGATCGCGCCCGCCCAGGCCCCCGTCTGGCATCCCGCTGTCCGGTTCTACGACGTCAGCGACTACGCAGGCGCCCCGGTCGGACAGTTCTACGTCGATCTCTATGCGCGTCCGTCCAAACGCGGCGGTGCATGGATGGACGAAGCGATCGCGCGCCGGCGCAAGGAAGCGGGCGTGCAACGACCGGTCGCGTACCTCAACTGCAACTTCTCCGCCCCGGTGGGTGTTAAGCCCGCACTCTTCACGCACGACGAAGTCATCACGCTCTTTCACGAGTTCGGACACGGGCTGCATCACTTGCTCACGCATGTCGACTATCTTGGCGTCTCGGGAATCAACGGCGTCGAATGGGACGCCGTGGAGCTCCCGTCCCAGTTCATGGAAAACTTCTGCTGGGAATGGGACGTGCTGGCACCCATGACCAGCCATGTCGACACCGGGGCGCCGTTGCCGCGTCCGCTTTTCGACCGGATGCTTGCCGCCAAGAATTTCCAGAGCGGAATGCAGATGGTGCGGCAACTCGAGTTCTCGCTCTTCGACCTCCACCTGCACTACGACTACGACGCGGAAGGGGCGAAGACCGTGCTGGAACTGCTCGATGAGGTGCGGGCGCGGGTCGCCGTGGTCGTGCCGCCGGCCTATAACCGCTTTCCCAACAATTTCTCGCACATTTTCGCGGGCGGTTACGCGGCGGGCTACTACAGTTACAAGTGGGCTGAGGTGCTGTCCGCGGATGCATACAGCCTGTTCGAGGAAAACGGGGTGCTCAACCCCGCGACCGGCAGCCGGTTCTGGACCGAGATTCTGGGCGTCGGAGGGAGCCGCCCCGCCATCGAGTCGTTCGTCGCTTTTCGCGGCCGCGAGCCAAAGATGGATGCGCTGCTGAGGCATAGCGGCATGAGCGCAGGAGCAGGGGCCCCGACGTCATGACGTCGGGGATGCGACCCGCGAGAGCCGCTGGCTGCCGACGCGTCACGGCTCGTTTTGCGATGGAGTGGCCGAGGCAGCGGCATGGCGGATGCCGCCGTGACAACGTGACAGTAATCACGTTTTGCGCGCCTAGAGTCGAAGTGCTACAGTCCATGCGGAAATCGTGTTTGCGGGAGCTTGCTTATGGGACGGTTCTTGATCCTGGCATTAGCGCTGAGCATGTTCTCGGGCGTCTCGCCCGCCGCGCAGCAGGTCTACGTTTGGACAGACGAGCTAGGCAATAAGGAATACCGCGATACGCCCCCGCCGCCCGGTGCGAGGAACGTGGAGCGCCGCAATATTGGTATCAGCACCATCCAGACCAGCGAGCTTCCCTATAGCGTACAGCAGGCAGTCAAGAACTTCCCGGTGACGCTGTGGGTACTCGATTGCGGTGCGGTCTGCGACAACGCGCGCGCCCATTTGTTGCGTCGCGGCGTGCCGCACACGGAAAAGGATCCGCAGGCCGACCGGGAGGCGTTCGAGAAACTAACCGGCGGCGTCGAGGTGCCCGTTCTTTACGTAGGAACAAATCGGCTCAAGGGCTATCTCGCTAGCGAGTGGGACGCCGCCCTTGACGTCGCGGGATATCCAAGGACCCCACCGTTGGGATTCAAGGCGCCAGTGAGGCCCGCGCCCGTTGCAAAACCGGCGGCAGCGCCGGCGAACGGCGCCCCTGGGGTCGGGGGAAGTCAGCAGGCCGCGGAACAACCTGCGGGCAAATGAAGCTGGCGACCTGGAACGTCAACTCTCTTAAAGTCCGACTCCCGCAAGTTCTCGACTGGGCCGGCAAGCAGCGGCCCGATGTGCTCTGCCTGCAGGAAACAAAGCTCGAGGACGCCAATTTTCCCGGCACGCAGCTCGAGGCCGCGGGATACCGCGTGCTGTTCAGCGGCCAGAAAACCTACAACGGGGTGGCGATTCTCTCCCGCGAGCCGAGCACTGATCCCGTGACCGCCATCCCGGCGTTTCCCGACGAGCAGAAACGCGTCCTCGCCGCCACTATAAGCGGCGTTCGCGTCGTGTGCCTTTACGTCCCGAACGGTGAAAGCGTCGGCTCCGAGAAGTATCAGTACAAGCTCCGCTGGCTTGCCGCGGCGCAGGACTGGCTCAAGGACGAGATCTCGCGCAATGCCCGCCTTGCCGTGCTGGGTGATTTCAATGTCGCGCCCGAGGCGCGAGACGTTCACGATCCGCAACTCTGGGACGGCAAGGTCCTGTTCAGCGAGCCGGAACGGGCAGCGCTGCGGGGGCTCATGGATGCCGGCCTGAGCGACTCGTTCCGGCTTTTCGAGCAACCGGAGCGCTCCTTCACCTGGTGGGATTATCGGATGAACGCGTTCCGCCGCAAGATGGGCCTGCGAATCGACCACATCCTGTTATCGAAACCGCTCGCGAAACAGTGCACGTCCTGCGCCATCGACGTTGAGCCGCGCGCGGCCGAGCGGCCTTCCGATCACGCACCCGTCATCGCCGAGCTAAACTTGTAGGAAGCCGAGACACAAAGGAAGCAAACACGAATCTGCGAATGCAGGCCCCAAGAAATCTGCATACCGCTTTCACCGATCAATAACCGGTGATCGACGGCCTGGCGACTCCGGTCGTTCAATTCTTGTCCTTGCTTTCCTTCGTGTCCTTTGTGTCCTTCGTGTCGATGCTTTACTGCTCGCCCTTCACGCCCTTCCAGAACGCGATATAACCTTTCACGTTATCGGCCGCCGGCTTGGTGTCCGGGTAGTACCACGCCGCATCCTTGTTGCTCTCGCCGTTGACCACCAAGTCGTAAGTAATTGTTAAATCGAATCCGACTTCTTGTCGGATTCGATTCCCAGCTCCTGCACCTTGCGCGTAAGAGTATTTCGCCCGACGCCCAGAAGCTGGGACGCCTCGATCCGGCGGCCGCGGGTATGGGCCAGCGCCTTGACAATGAGGGCCTTCTCGAAGCGACGTGCGAGCTCCTCCATGATTGCAGTTTCACCACGACTCAAGCGCAACTCGACCTCTTTCTCGAGCACGTCCACCCACCCCTGCGCCGCCGCGACTGCTGTTTCGGGCCGCAGCTCGGAGGGCAGGTCCTTCACCTCGATGTTGACCGATGGCGCCATGACGGTGAGCCAATGGCAGAGATTCTCGAGTTGCCGAACGTTGCCCGAAAAGTCCTGCGCGGCCAGATGCTTCACGGTCGGCTCGGAAAGGCGCTTCACCTCTACGCCCAGATCGCGCGCGCTTTTGGCAAGGAAATGGCGCGCCAGCGGCGCGATGTCCTCGCGCCGTTCCCGCAGCGCCGGCAAGCGCAGGCGAATGACGTTGAGGCGATGAAACAGGTCCTCGCGGAACAAACCCTGCTTTACGCGCGCATCCAGGTCCTGGTGGGTCGCCGCGATCACCCGCACGCTCGCCTTAATCGGCTGGTGGCCGCCGACGCGGTAGAAATTGCCCTCCGAGAGAACACGCAGCAACCGGGTCTGCAGCTCCGGCGGCCTGTCACCAATCTCGCCCAGCAACAAGGTG
>Ga0224512_10001418_pt1 | contig 23070 bp, 22 predicted proteins | sample SF_May12_sed_USG_4_FD_169103 | JGI IMG/M metagenome (GOLD analysis project Ga0224512, IMG submission 169103) | Sediment microbial communities from San Francisco Bay, California, United States - SF_May12_sed_USGS_13 | ecosystem: Environmental > Aquatic > Marine > Sediment | place: USA... | reverse complement strand
AGCGTCGCGAATACATTGCCCAGCTGGGGCGGCAACGGACCCGCAACAAGCGGACGTTGCGCTAGGCCTCCAATGAAGACACCGGTCTGCTCGATACGCTCGCTGCAAACGATAACTAAAGTACATATACAAAAATAAATAACCCGACCCAGACCGTATCCACGAAATGCCAATACCAAGCCGCGGCTTCGAACGCGAAGTGATACTTGGGTTTGAAATGGCCGCGAATACATCGAAACAAGATTACCGTCAATATGATCGCGCCAATCGTAACGTGGAAGCCATGGAACCCCGTCAACATAAAAAATGTCGCGCCATATACTCCGGTGCCTAACGTAAGACCGAGTTCGCTGTAGGCGTGAATATATTCCATCGCCTGCAGAACCAAAAAGATTGCACCGAGCACAACAGTTATCGCTAACCACAGGACTAGTTTGCCTCGATCGTTATTCTTTAGCGCCCAGTGCGCAATCGTCACGGTGACACTGGATGTCAATAAGATGGCGGTATTGACAAAAGGAATGCCCCAGGCGCCGATTGTCGAAAACTGACCAGCCTGCACCGGCGTATCGGCAGCGATAGCGGTCTCCCCCTCCGGACCCGCAGTCGGCCAACCGCCACCGTAACCGGGCCACAGCAACTCAGTATCCGCGAGCCACGGCACCGCTAGCATGCGGGCGTAAAACAACGCCCCAAAAAACCCAGCGAAAAACATGATCTCCGAAAAAATAAACCAACCCATGCTCAATCGAAACGACATATCGACATGGTCGTTATAATGGCCACTTTCACTTTCGCCGATAACGGTACCGAACCATCCCGCCATCATATAGAGAATGATGGCCACACCGCATAACATGATCCAGGGGCCGGCACCGACATCATTCAATAACATCGCGAAACCGAGCGCCAGCGAAAATAATCCAATCGAACCGATGATCGGCCAAACACTTGGATTAGGAAGATAGTAACTACCCGGTACTCCACTCATGCTCAAAACCTCTCAGATAAAAATCAATGCGCCCGATTCACGTTTATAGCAACTGCACCGGCGCCGGGGATTCGCCGGGAGGATCGACATATTGGCCGGCATCGAAGAATGCGTAGGACAAAGTGATCGTTTTGATCTGCTGCGGCAGCTTCGGATCCACCACGAATCGCAGTACCATCTGTTTGGATTCCCCGCCCGCCAAAGGTTGGCTAGAAAAACAGAAACATTCGGTCTTCTTAAAAAATCGCGCCGCCGCTGACGGCGTGACGCTTGGAATTGCCTGCCCAACGATCACTTCGTCACGCAGATTCCGCGCGAAGTAGGCAACTTCGGTAATCGCACCGGGGTGCACTTTCACGCTTTGCACCATTGGCCGGAACTCCCACGCCAAACCGTTGGCGGTATTACCAGTAAATTCCACGGTAACCCATCGGTCCTCGACGACCACACGGGCTTGCGCCTCGGTGGTGACGCCGGTCTTGCCGCCGATGCCAGTAACTTCACAGAACAGGTCATACAGTGGCACCAACGCGTAGCCAAACCCGAACATCGCGACAACAACGCCCGATAAAAGCATTGCCAACCGTCCAGTCTTCATCGCAAATACTGTACTACTCCGAAAACAACAAAAAAGCCGAGTGCGACCGCCCCCAACAGTAGCGCGAGCTTCAAATTGCTACGCCGTCGATCGCCCCGTGCCGCCATAATATTTATCACCTCGACGCTGTTGCGATCGCTATCTTACCTGCGGCGGGGTCGCGAAAGTGTGGTACGGCGGTGGCGACGGCAACGTCCATTCCAACCCATGAGAACCTTCCCATACTTCGTCCGACGCTTTCTGCCCACCACGAATCGTCTGCACAACAATATAGACGAATAACAACTGCGCTATTCCTAAGCCAAAAGCGCCGATGCTGGACACCACATTAAATTCAGTGAATTGCAGCGCATAATCCGGAATTCGGCGCGGCATGCCGGCGAGCCCCAAAAAGTGCTGCGGGAAAAAGGTTATGTTGAAGAAGATTGCCGTGAGCCAGAAATGAAGTTGTCCGAGCTTCTCGTTATACATGTGCCCGGTCCACTTCGGTAACCAGTAGTAAACAGCGCCCATCATCGCCATGATGGATCCAGAAAACAGCACATAATGGAAATGCGCCACGACAAAATAGGTGTCGTGGTACTGAAAATCCGCCGGTGTGATAGCCAGCATTAACCCTGACAGTCCACCGATCGTAAACAGAAAAACCACTGCTACCGCAAACAACATTGGTGTCTCAAACGTCATCGAGCCCCGCCACATCGTAGATATCCAGTTAAATACTTTGACACCGGTAGGCACTGCAATAAGCATCGTGGAATACATAAAGAACAATTCACCAGTCAACGGCATACCCACTGTGAACATATGGTGAGCCCAAACGATAAACGATAAGAACGCGATTCCCGCGGTCGCAAACACCATAGAATCGTAGCCGAACAATGGCTTACGCGCGAAGGTCGGTATGATCTCTGAAATCACGCCAAACGCGGGCAGAATCAGGATGTAGACCTCGGGGTGACCGAAGAACCAGAACACGTGCTGGAACAACACCGGGTCTCCACCACCCGCCGGATCGAAGAACGCGGTGCCAAAGTGCCGATCCGTCAATAGCATGGTAACCGCGCCTGCCAATACTGGCATCACCGCAATCAACAGAAATGCCGTGATCAGCCAGGTCCATACGAACAACGGCATCTTCATAAGCGTCATACTCGGCGCGCGCATATTGAAGATGGTGACGATGACGTTGATGGCCCCCAACACCGACGAAATACCCATCATATGGATCGCCAAAATTGTCATATCGACGCCCATTCCACCTTGTATCGACAGCGGCGCGTACAGTGTCCAGCCACCCGCAGGCCCGCCACCCTCGACAAGCAGAGTGCCTAGCAACATTGTGAACGCGAACGGCAGGATCCAAAAACTCCAATTGTTCAATCGCGGCAACGCCATGTCCGGCGCACCGATCATCAACGGGATCTGCCAATTTGCGAATCCCACAAATCCCGGCATGACCGCGCCGAAAATCATGATCAGCGCGTGCATTGTTGTCATCATATTGAAGGTCTGCGGATCGATCACCTGCAATCCGGGCTGAAACAATTCGGCACGAATCATCATCGCCATTGCACCGCCAACGAAAAACATTACCAGCGAAAATATCAGGTACATCGTCCCGATATCCTTGTGGTTGGTGGTGGTTACCCAACGCATAAACCCGTAAGGGTGATGATCGTGGTCATCGTGGTGGGCGATATCTGCAGTAGCCATAACTGGACTCCTTAAAAAACCTATTCGGATTCGATCGGGAGCTGAGCGCGTCGCTTTCGCTTAGCGCTTCGCTTTAATCTCGGCGGGCTGTACTGCGTCGCCGGTATTGTTACCAAACGAGTTGCGCTGGTAAGTAATCACCGCCGCCACATCAAGGTCGTTGAGTTGGGTCTTGAAAGCGGCCATAGCCGTACCCGGGCGGCCGTTCATGACTAAGTCAACGTGGGAATCGATGGGCCCGGTCGCAATCGCACTGCCGGCGATGGCGGGAAACGCGCCGGGCACACCTTGGCCTTCCGCACCGTGACAGGCTGCGCACTGGCCATAAACTTCCTTACCGCGAGCCATCAATTCTTCCGACGACCACGTTTTATCGGCGGCCTCATCTGCCACAGCCTGAAGTTGTGTCTGACTTTCGACCCATGCATTAAAATCCTGTTCTGACAATACCTCGGCAACAATGGGCATGTAACCGTGATCCTTGCCGCACAACTCGGCGCACTGCCCACGGTAGGTACCGGGTTCGTCAACATTGACCCACATTTCATTGATGTAACCCGGGATTGCATCCTTTTTGACACCGAATTTCGGGATCCACCATGCATGAATTACGTCATTGGCGGTCAGCAGGATACGCACCTTCCTTCCCTCCGGTAGAACGATCGGGTTGTCCACCTCCAGCAAGTAGTTTTCGCCCTTATCCGCTTTATTTTCAATCTGATCGCGGGCGGTCGACAACGTGCTGAAAAAACTGATGCCTTGCTCGGGATATTCATAACGCCATTTCCACTGATATCCCGTCACCTTAATCGTGAGCGTCGAATCGGTCGTGTCTTCCATCTTAAGCAGCACGTTGGTGGACGGAATCGCCATACCCACGAGTATCAAAAACGGGATAATGGTCCAGACAATTTCAAGCTTGGTGCTGTGGCTGAATTTGGCCGCAACGGCGCCTCGACTCTTGCGGTGACGAAATACCGACCAGAACATTGCGCCCGACACGATAATTAATATTATCAGGCATACCAACATGATCATGTTGTGCAGATCGAGAATATCGGCAGCGACGGGACTCGACGGTGGGGGCAGATTCAGACCCCACTCGGCGTATAGGTTGGGCGCAGCAATAAATGCCGCAGTCCCTGTCAAAAATGAAGTGATTGCGGTAATTCTGAAGACCGGCATTTTCATCATTCCCAACTCGAGAGTATTAGTTTTGTTTACATTCATTCAATCGACAATAGTCGCCCACCACGGAGCTACACCAAACTAGAAACAATGCTTAACTTTGTCGCGCACCTTTGGCGAGATTGTTCCGTCAACCACGTACCGATTTCCATATGCCGCCCGTGCGAACCGATCGTCGATCGAAACGGATGGGTCGCGTAGCGACCACGATTCAGCTTCATCTAAATCCAGTCACGCTGAAAACGTACCTCCGTTGGCGGCGCCCGATGCGTCGAGTCAAATGCACATTGTCTCCACACACTCGCAATTTCTCGTAATCGCCCGAGTGATTACCAACCAGCAGCACGACGGTGCCGCCCACGGTGAGTTCGATCACCGCAAATGGCGCCACCAATCACGCTCCAAGCCACCAAAAAGCCACCGCGATTACTAGCAACACACTGCCTGCCTCGTCCGCAACTGCCACTAATAAGCACGGCGATATCGAGCAATTTGGCCGTATCGTGAGCTCCAGGTCGACGGCACTTGTCGGATCGACCACCGGTGTATTCGTAAATCCATATTATCCGCGGAGCTCCAAACGCCATCCTAGCAGCGGCGGCCGCGCGACGAAAGGACACGCTACTAGGCCCGTAAACCGAGCGCAGCAGCGACATTCGCGGGCGCGACCGTACCACACCGGCGTTTCCAGCTGCAAGCTTACAGCGGTGCCCGACCCCAACGGAAATCCTCGTGTCACGCCCGGCATCGCGGCCGTGGGTCAACCGCGGCGAGCGCCGCCCGACCTGTCAAATCCAACCGTGATCGACCGACCTGACGAGGTCGGCGGCGGCGCCGCCCACGCATGCCCGTATACCACCTCAAACGTTAACGGCCAGCGGCCGTCGGCGCCACAATAATACTCATAGGCCCTGATAAAGCTCGCGAACCGGTTCCGGCCAGTCAACGTGCGTCGCCTTTGCGGAGACACGTTCTGCCAGCCGCAACCCTTCAGCTCGCTTAGTGCGGCGTCGTGGCTCGGGTATGTCACGACCACCCGTTCCATATCCATCACCGGCTCGGCGAACCCGCTGTCGATCAGTGCATCGCCGATAATATGCATGTCCAGAAACGGATGGATATGAGGCATTGAATCCACGGTCTGCCAGGCGGCGCGTAATTCCTGCAATGTATCCGGGCCCAGGCTGGTAAACATCAGCAACCCATCCGGTGCGAGCACCCGACGTAGCTCAGGAAATACCCGCCGGCAATCACTCCACACCAACGCCAAATTGGATACCGCGAGCTGCACCGTGTCATCGGCCATCGGCAAGCGCTCCGCCGCCGCCACCAGATAGCGTTGCCGGCCGCGCCATCGCAGCCGCCGAATCGACGCCGATAATTCGCGCCCGGCGGTAACGTGCTTCGAGAAGCCGCGCGCAATGGCCGGTGCCGGTTCCAATATCGATCACCGTGTCGGGCTGTAGCCGCACAACGTCGAGGCGTGCAACGAGTTCGGAACCGATGCGACGCGCGAGATGGGCCGACGCGTCGTAACCGCTAGCTGCGCGGGAAAATGCGCGACGGATGTGACGTGCATTCGCGCGTCGATCGTCCACCGGGAAGGTCATCTGCGTTCGCTAACTTTCAATTATCGCAAATATTGGCGGAGCCGCAGATTCATTGTTATATACGACAGCATCGGGATAGAGACTACCGGATTCGCAGCCACAAATCTTAACAGTAACCCAGCTTAATCCCGCAGCAACGGAACGTAAGGAGCGCGAGCGAGCGCTTATCTGAATTTCCGACGGCCGCCACACTGTTGCCACATCATATGTGTGTCGCGGCCCGTTCTCGGGTACACTGCCACCACGCCTCTACAAAAGTCACCACACGCCAATCGGCAAGGATGCTCAGGCGATGATCACACGAATTCTCGAGTACGTATTTCCGCGCTACTGCTGTCTATGCGGCGACCCCACGACCTCCACAACGAATTTCTGCCACGGCTGTCTGGACGATTTACCGTGGGTCGAAAACGCGTGCCCGCGCTGCGCCACGCCGCTGCAGGGCCCCGGTGTATGCGGCGTGTGCCAACGCTCCGCGCCGTTCTACACCCGCAGCATCGCGGCGCTGCGGTATAGTTGGCCGGTGAACCGAATCGTGCATGCCATGAAGTACCAAGGCCAATTGGACGCCGTCGATACGCTCGCGGCGCTAATGGCACTGAAAATCGAGGGTCAGATCGCACGGATACCACAGCAACTGATTCCGGTGCCCTTGCATCCGCGTCGACTACGCACGCGTGGTTTCAACCAGTCGCTGGAATTGGCGCGGCGGCTCGCAAATCGATTTCAGGTCATCGCGAACAGCGAAAGCGTGATCCGTCGTGTCGATACGCGACCGCAGACTGATTTCGACGGCGAACGGCGGCGGCGCAACATGCGCGACGCCTTTTTGGCAACTGGTTCGATTTACTGCAAACACGTCGCAATTGTGGACGACGTCATGACTTCCGGTGCGACCTGTGATGAGCTTGCCAAGACGCTGGTGGGCGCCGGCGCGATCGAAGTCGATGTATGGGCTGTGGCGCGGGCTGATTTCGTCCCGCGACTGTCAACCGCACGCACTGCCGGTGGCCCGCACCAATGACCTCGGCTGACACCACCGTCAATCACGATTCTATACGCGAATATTGGCGATCGCTGTATTACTTCAACCTGTACCGAATTGTACTGGCCGGTGCGTTGTTGACGCTCGCGGTTTCGGAGGGAAAAATTGCGGATTTCGGCGAGCGTTCGCCGACCTTGTTTCTCATTGCGTCAATTGGGATGGGACTCATGGGAATAATCAACGTCATCACAATTACACGCGGCGTGCCCGAGTTTTCCACTCAGGCGATCTTTCAGATTACCGCCGACATCATACTTTTAACGCTGTTGATGCATGCCAGCAACGGCATTGAAAGCGGCTTAGCGTTATTGATGATTGTATCGATCGCAGCCAGCGGCGTCGTGCTGTCAGGCCACTTAACATTGTTTTTCGCCGGGTTTGCGACGTTGCTGGTCATGGCGGAGACCGGCTACGACGTGTTCATCGGGCTTAAATCGATGGTCAGCTTCACCCAGGTCGGATTGCTGGGCGCCGGCATGTTTACGACTGGCATCGTCCTGTCGACCCTAGCGACACGAACCCGAGCGACTGAAGCCTTGGCTGAGCAACGCGCCGTCGACCTGGCTAATCTCGACCAGGTCAATCAACTTATTGTCGAGCGACTCGATAACGGTATCCTGCTATTGCGAGGCGACCTCTCGGTAGGGTTGATCAACGACGCGGGGCGCAGATTGTTAGGCATAACGGCAACCCACACGCCCAGTCATCTAGCCGCGGTCAATCCGTTGTTGGCGCAAGCCTGCGACGCCTGGCGCCAAGGAACGGCGGAACAAACCTTGCTGTTTCGCGCTGGCGCGGCCGCATCCACCATTCATGCGAGATTCGTCGGCATCGGCAGTGGGACACTGGTTTTCCTTGAAGACATGACCGCCGCCCAGGAACGCACACAACAGATCAAACTCGCCGCTCTCGGTCGCCTATCGGCCGCCATTGCGCATGAAATCCGAAATCCGCTCGGCGCGCTCAGTCACGCGGCACAGCTGTTGAACGAATCCGACAATATTGCGGCCGATGATGCGCGCCTGGCGCGTATCGTCCAGGATCAGAGCGTGCGCATCAATCGCGTCATCGAATCGGTGCTTAGCCTAGGCCGCCGCGAGTCGGACGCGGGCGATACACTTGAGCTCCACGATTGGTTGGATGAATTTCGCGCAACATATTGCAACTCCCAATCGATACCGCTGGAGGCACTCGCAATCGAAGGCCCGAACCCGACCGTGCCGATGAATTCCGACCATTTGAATCAGATAATGTCCAACTTGTGCCAAAATAGTATCCGCCACAGCCCGACGTTTAGCGGGGACCCATTAGTTCGCCTTGAGATTCGGGATGAAAACCACGCCGACGGGGCACGCTTGGACATTGTGGATTTTGGCAGCGGCATACCTACCGCCGCGGAGGAACAGTTGTTTGAACCGTTTTTTACCGGAAGTGCCCAAGGCACTGGGCTCGGGTTATACATTTCCCGTGAACTTTGTGAGGGGAATCAAGCCCGGTTGGATTATATTTCAGGTAACGGCGGCGCCCGATTTCGAATCACCTTTCACCGTCATACCGACAGACCGCCTAATCGCTGATCATGGCTAACGTCCTCATCGTCGACGACGAACCCGATATCCGCGAATTGCTGGGTATGACTTTAGAGCGGATGGAAATTGAAAGCCGCTCCGCAGACTCGGTCGGCGCGGCCGAACGCCTGCTCGCCGACAACGCGTTCGATTTGTGCCTGACCGACATGCGCCTCCCCGACGGTACCGGCATCGAGCTGGTGCGGCATATTCAATCAAAGTATCCCGAGTTACCGGTCGCAGTCATTACTGCGTACGGCAGCATGGAGACCGCCGTTGAGTCACTACGAGCCGGCGCGTTCGATTGTGTGTCAAAGCCTATCAAATTAGCGGACCTACGCAATCTTGTAACATCCGCATTGCGACTCGGCACCGCTGCCGGGACATCCGAATCGGCGACAGCGGCTGGTCAAACGCTGCTCGGTGAATCGGATGCGATGCGCAGTATCAGAGCCTTGATTGCGAAAGTTGCGCGGAGCCAGGCCCCAGTTTACATCAGCGGCGAATCCGGCACCGGGAAAGAACTTGTCGCGAAATTGATCCACGGGCAGGGCCCGCGTGCGGACAAACCATTCGTGCCGGTTAATTGCGGAGCGATCCCGAGTGAACTCATGGAAAGCGAGTTCTTCGGGCATAAAAAAGGCAGCTTTACGGGCGCCGTGGCCGACAAAGCCGGACTTTTCCAGGCCGCCCATGGCGGCACACTGTTTTTGGACGAGATTGCGGATTTGCCGGCCGCAATGCAAGTCAAGCTACTGCGAGTAATTCAAGAAAAAGCCGTGCGCCCGATTGGTGGCCGCGAGGAGATGAATGTCGACGTACGGATACTTAGCGCAACCCACAAAAGTCTCGCCGATTTGGTTCAGAACGGCGACTTTCGACAGGATCTGTTCTATCGTATCAACGTCATCGAAGTACAGGTGCCGCCACTAAGGGAGCGCCGCGAGGATATTGGCTTGCTGGCTTCGCATTTACTCACGAAACTCGCCGCCCAAAACCAAACCGCTACTCCGCAAATCAGCGCCAGCACGCTGGACAAACTCAGTGCCTACGGATTCCCAGGTAACGTCCGGGAACTCGAAAACATCCTCGAACGTGCGCTTGCATTATCCGAGGGGGAACAAATCGAATCCGACGCGTTGATTCTGCCGTTGCGCACGCCCGATTCAGCCGAAGACCCAATCCTGGGACGCACCGGGGAATCGTTAGAAGATTATGTGAGTCGTGTGGAACGCCTCGCCATTGAGGACGCGTTGAAGCAAACCGGTGGCAACAAAACCGCGGCGGCAAAATTGCTTGGCATTACGTTTCGCTCATTGCGCTATAAGCTCGACAAACTCGGCGTCGATTGACCTGGATATTTCACCAGAGCGTCTGAATTTTATTGGAAATTGAACAGAATGCGAGCCGTCAGTCGAGACATTAAGCAAAGCTAGGGGCCAAACGACACATTCGGTCGGAATTGCGATGCGTAAATCAAGCACCCGGAATCTGCCAATTATGGGCCGTATGGGTGACGATTTGTGTCACAATTTAACGCCTCACGGCACCCCGCAGCGATCTCGTTGATTTAGTTCTGGATAGGCATTGATTTTATAAGTCGTTGTAATTGCTATGTTATTTTAATATTCTAGAATATTCCCCAAGCTTGGCACGCTCTGTGCATATACTTTAGCAACATCCGGTGCATTCGGTGCCAGGTGGGGGTGGCTGAGGAGACCCGCAAACAAAGCAACGGGGCTCAGTCAGTCAGGGGGTCAGCGTCATCGGCCTGTCCCGAATAATTGGAACACTTAAACGATATTTATCGAGAGGAAATCTGATGAAAAAGCAAGCTGGTTTTACGTTGATCGAACTGATGATCGTGGTGGCGATCATCGGCATTTTAGCGGCCATCGCCATCCCGACGTATCAGGACTTCACGGTTCGTGCGAAGGTGTCGGAAGCGCTGGTGTCGGTCGGACCGGCCAAAGTCGGCGTGTCTGAGTACTACAGCGCGTTGGCGGAGTTCCCGACCGATGCGGTTACAGCCGGTTTTCAGTCCAACTACGACACGAAATTCGTTAATTCCGTACGCTGGAATTTAGGAACTTTGTCGCTGGAAGTTTACATGAAGTCGATTGGCACCGCGATCGCTACCGATCAGACCATATTCATCGAAGCGACCGGTACTGAGGGCGCCGTAGACTGGAACTGCGACACGGCTCTCGGCGGCACGGTGCTCCCGGAATTTGTTCCGGCCGACTGCCGCACCAACTCATATCAGTAGATTTGAACAGCAGATAGGGAGGCGAGCCGCAAAGTTTGCACTCTCTCTAAGTTGACCAAAAGCCCCGTGCTCAAGCACGGGGCTTTTCTATTATGACTCTTGGCACGCGTGGGCAAATCGTCTTTGCGCTAGTCGCTTTGCTGGTGGCGGCATGTTGGGCGTATTCCCCTGGTCTGTCAGGCGACTTCCTATTCGACGACGAGGCCAATATCCGTCAAAACCGCGCACTGGCCTTCGACGCCCTAAACCTTGAAGCGCTTTGGCGAGCGGCCAACGGTGGCTTCGCCGGGCCGTTAAACCGGCCCATTGCAATGCTGTCCTTTGCAATCGATACCGGATTGCACGGGTTCGATCCGTTCTATTTCAAAACCACCAATCTCGCGATACATATCGCGACTGGTCTCAGCGTGTGGCTGCTCGTACACCTGCTGCTCACGCAGACGGGCGTAAATTCTCGGCGTGCGCAATGGATCACAATAGCCACCGCAGCGGCTTGGACACTGCATCCATTTAATCTCAGCCCGGTGTTGTACGTCGTGCAACGCATGACCAGTCTGTCCGCCTTGTTTGTTTGCTGCGGGGTGATCAGTTATGTACTGGGACGACGCCGGCTACAGGATGACCGCCGAGCTTGGCCATATTTGCTGATTGCGACACCGCTGTTTGGCACCTTTGCGTTATTGTGCAAAGAAAGCGGCGCGCTGTTACCGTTGTTGCTGTTGGTTACCGAATATTGTTTATTCCAATTCAAAGGATTGGATTATAAATCGCGGCGCCTGCTAGTTGCCTACCTGGTCGTATTCGCAAGCGCGCCGTTTCTGGCACTGGGATATTATTATTGGACTCACCCGTATTCGTTTGCAGGAGGCTATAGTCACCGCGATTTCAACGCCATCGAACGACTGATGACGGAGTCACGGGTTATCGTTTGGTATCTCAAAATGATCGTATTTCCGGTCACTTCCGAAATGGGCCTGCAGCACGACGATATCGCGATATCCCGGTCGATATTCGATCCCGTCACCACGTTGCCAGCTATTCTCAGCATCGTCGGCGCGGTAATCGCAGCCGTTGCGCTTCGCAAACGCGCTGCCGTGTTATCGTTTGGATTACTATGGTTTTTAACGGGCCACTTGCTCGAGTCTACCATTCTGCCGCTCGATATCGCCTACGAACACCGCAACTACTTACCAAGCGTCGGCATCGTATTCGCGCTTTTGTATTACGGGCTAAAAACTTGGCGACTCGAACTGCTGCTTCCCCTTCAAACTACGATAGTCCTTGGCACGGTCAGTATACTTGCGTTTACTACCCATATTCGGGCGAGCGATTGGGGCGACCCGCAACGATTTACTTTGAGCGAGGTTAAACACCATCCGAAATCGCCCAACAACAACTACTTCGCGGGGATGCAGCTCTTGGCCACCGCGGCGCGCCAAGATTCACCCGACGAGTCCGCCATAGCGCTCGCCTCCAAATACCTAAAAACGGCGCTTACATTGCGCCCGGCCATGGCCAGTGCAACCATCGCACTACTGTGTATGAATCTTGATTTTCGTCAAACCCTGGACCAATCCGCGCTCATCCGATTACAGAATCAGCTAAAGACGCATCCGGTCACACCCAGCACTATGAATTCTCTGCATTTCCTATCGAGTTGCACCGCACGCCATCCGAACGAGGTATCGAAAGACATTTATCTATCAACGGTTAGCGCATTAATCGAAAATTCCGGGCTAATAGGATACAAACGCTCATTGGTCTTGGCACAAATTGCTGATCATGCGGGACAGCACTTCGGAGACTTCGACTTAGCGGTCAATTACGCTGACAGCGCCATCAAAACCTCGCCTTCACAATCGAAATACTACCTGCTCAAAGCAAAATGGTACATTTACGGGAAGGATTATTCGCGCGCGATAATAGAAATTGACAACGCCGCACGCATTGACACTCACCACCGATATCAATTGGAAATACGTCAACTACGCGCCGCCGCGCAGACGCTCAGTCAGAACCGATCGACTATAACGAAACCCGATCCCACCGATTAGAACTACTCGACGATATGTATACAAGCGCGGATAGCCGCCGCCCGCTTAAACGACAATGGGTTCCAGGATTATTGTTATATGGAATTCTCCTATTAACGGTTGCGGTCTACTGGCAAGGGATACACGGGCCGTTTTTATTGGACGATAAACCGAATCTGAATGGGTTAGCGTCTATTTCTGATCGGACGGACTGGGACCAAGTCGTGCAGTTTCTGGAAGGAGATGGTGGTCACCGCGGTCGATATGTTTCACGTTTGTCATTCATCCCCAATGCCCTGGACTGGCCGGCCCGGCCACAGCGCTTTAAGCATATTAACATTTGGTTGCACGCCCTCAATGGCGTGATCCTGGCTTGGATGTTGCTACTGATACTGCGAATTTTCGGGGACCGGCCCGCAACAATACCAACTATCGTTCTCTCCACGACCGCGCTGTGGTTATTGCATCCGCTAAACGTGTCCACGGTTCTCTATGTGGTCCAGCGCATGACCGAACTTAGCACGCTATTTACCCTTGCAGGGCTAACCGGCTACCTCTGGGGCCGGAGGCTTGCGACCCGCCGCATGGCTGCCGGTTATGCGATTATGTCCGTTTTCGTCACGCTCGGCACAATTCTTGCGACGTTGTCCAAGGAGAACGGTATTTTGCTGGCCGCTCTGGTACTGGTTCTGGAGTTCACGGTATTAAATCGACTCCCTAGACCGAAACACTGGAGAATATGGGGCGCAATATTTCTGTCACCCCCGCTGATTTTCCTCGTCGGTTGGCATATCACTCACTTTGAGGGCTTTCTCCACGGATACAGTAACCGCGACTTCAGTATGGTCGAGCGTCTAATGACGGAGTGGCGGGTCCTGCTTGACTATCTAGTACAAATTGGTATTCCGAGTCGAACTGGCACCGGCCTCTTTCATGATGACTATCGAATTTCTCACGGACTTTTTGATCCATCGACAACTATTCTTTCGCTTGTCATCATTTTGGGCTTACTTGCCATTGCACTCCGCGCTCGATTCAAACATCCGATTCTGTCATTCGCAATACTGTGGTACTTCTCCTCACACCTCTTGGAATCAACATTGATTCCATTGGAAATCTATTTTGAGCACCGCAATTATCTTCCGATGATCGGACCATTACTCGCGGCCATGTACTATCTATCGGGTGTACCAACCAGGCTCAAGCCTATCGTGCCAATCAGTACCGCTTTGCTATTGGCAATAGTTACATTCAACACATGGTCCAATACACGAATTTGGGCGCGCTCGGTATCGCTGGCGGAGACTTGGGAATATGAACATCCGACATCGATTCGCGCCCTGCAATTCGCCGCAAATGCGTGGATAAAATTCCGACGGTTCGATGAAGTCGAAAGACGACTTCGCGCCGTACTGAATCTAGACAAGGATAATTCCGGCGCCCGTGTCCAGCTTGTTTATGTGAATTGCTTAAAAGACGGACGTCTTAACGAGAGCTTGTACGAAGACGCCATCCGTCGATTACCCGAGACTCGTGCCGATAGTGCAGCTAACGAGACATTGGACCGACTAATTGACCTAAGTATCGGTTCACGATGCGAGGGATTAGAGAAATTACAACTGCTCGCATTAACGGATGCACTAATGAAGGCCGCCAACAAGAAACCTAAGGCGTACACTATAGCAATGCTACATTTATTATCCGCGAAAATTTACAACGTTTCCGGAGACAACAGAAATGCCGCCCACGCACTGGCTGCATCGTTCAACAAGCGACCGCTGGCGAGAACAGCGATACTCGAGTCGGTATCTTGGGCCGCGATCGGCGAATACACCACTGCCCTCGCTGCCGTCGACAAAGCGAAGCGCATTTACGATAGAAAACTGCTAAACTCCGCGCGTGCGGTCGACGACATTAATCGTTGGAAAGAACAGTTGCTGGAACAACAATATAATGCAAGTCTAAATGGAGCCCACCCCTAACCTGAGCATTATCCTTCCCTGTCTAAATGAAGGCGACTCACTTGCTGATCTTTTACGAATCTTACGGAAACTCTATCCGCATGCCGAAATAATCGTTGTAGACGATGGATCAACCCCCGAGATAGTCGCCGATTCATCAATTCGAGTTATTCGCCACCCCTACCGAATCGGCAACGGCGCTGCTATAAAAACGGGCGTCCGCAACGCACATGGCGACATCCTGGTCATGATGGACGCCGATGGTCAACACGACCCTCAAGACATTCCGCGATTTCTAGATGAGTTGTCACAAGGACATGACATGGTAGTGGGCGCACGGGAGGTATCGACCCACGCATCCATTGGACGCCGAATTGCAAATAAACTATATAATCTTCTCGCCAGTTCTCTAACGGGGTTTATTATTAAGGACCTCACCAGTGGCTTCCGCGCGGTGCATGCGAAACCATTTAGGAATTTTTTGTATCTGCTCCCTAATGGTTTCTCTTATCCGACGACGAGCACGATGGCATTTTTCAGATGCGGTTACTCGGTCGCCTACGTGCCAATTAAAGCACGGGCTCGTTCTGGAAAAAGTAAAATCAGACTAATCAAAGATGGTATTAAGTTCTTAGTAATAATCCTTCGCATTGGTGCTCTGTTCTCTCCAATGCGATTTTTCCTACCATTGAGCGCCGTGTTATTCATCCTTGCGTCGTCATACTATGGATATACGTTCGTCACTTCGCATCGCTTCACCAACATGAGCGCCGTACTGTATCTTTCTGCCCTTTTTACCTTTTTGTTTGGGATAGTGTCAGAACAAATTTCAGCGTTGCACTACCGATACTCCGAGGAGCGGCGACGTTCCCGTGATCATTGACACAATCAACTAAGGCGTACCGTCTACGTCGCGCTAAATTGTAACGATTTTCAATGAGGCTAGTGCTTTGCTGGATGACATAATAGGACAAATTTCAAAAAAGTACTGGCTATTAAGGTTTGCGCAGCAACCATACATATGTCGGACACAACCAATAGGCGGTACTCAGGACAGTAAGTGCGAGTTTCTGCTTTCTTGAACCATCCTTGAGCATGTCGGTCGCCATGAATTTGTCCGGCTGCCGAATAATTTTCAGCGAATAATCCAGCAAATCAAACCGCCCCACGAGTTTCTTCAACGACCAATACGAACGATGGGTTTCGTAGTAGTAATCACCTCGCCCAATCCAACGCAAGTAGTAGTGGGCCGCCCACTTTGGCACAACGGAAAGAAACGGTAGATGGTAATGCGGTTCCATAATTGACAGTCGATTCCCGGCAGCGAAATAACAAACACCCCCCTGCTTAAGGATACGAAAAATCTCCGTAATTAGTTTTTCTGCACTCGGAACATGCTCGTAAACATGACTACAAACAACAATATCGAAGGTACCATCGGCGAACGGGGAAGCTTGGGAGTCCGCCAGGCAAAATAATGTGTTCTCGTTCGCATGATTCTTTTGGGCGTGAACGACTGCCTCACGATCAACGTCGATACCAAACACCAGGCCGGTTCGCTGCGCATACCAACGGGTACATTTACCGGCACCAGATCCTACATCTAGAATACATAAATCATCGAGAGAACTAAAGTAGTCCTCCAATACCGCCAACGTTTTCTCTGCTTTCTTCTTGCGCGCAACCTCATCGTATATAGCATGGGGCTGCAATTTGGAGTAATTCGACTGTAATGACTCTTGCATCGTGCAATTACCCGTATTCGCTCCGTGATAATTCGCCTATATTCATTGTCCCGTATAGCAACAAAACTTCATTCGTGCTCGGCGGAGTCCGGATAGATCTAGCATGAAACAGAACTCGCACCAACGCTAAATGACCAATAGACCGCTTGCTTCAAACAATTCATTCTATTCCGATAACGACCACACCACTTCGTGCACTCGCGACCGATCCATACCGGCAAAACGACTCAGCCGTCGCGTCAGAAATCCGGAATTCCCAACCAATATAAAATAAACTGCCTTTTGTTTCGCGACCCGCTTCATCTCTTCGAGCGCACTGACGGGATCAATAAAATGCTTCAGTGAACGGAGACAAGTGACGAAATCGAACTGCGCATCCGGCCACGGCAGTGTTTCCGCGCTCCCGACGTTCAAATCGGATCCCGGAAGTGCCATTCGGCAGACATCGATCGCCACATCTGATAGATCGATTCCGGCAATATGCGCCCCCACCGATCATTAGCGGTTTTTGCCCCCCCGGTCCCGCAAGTGACATCGGGAACTTCGTGATCTGCGCGCACGCCGAACGGCGCAGCCAATGTTTTGAGGTCAGTCGATATTCCGTTATTGCTGCATGCGCCCGCATGATACACACCGTTGTACGATCCGCGTATTATTTCAATTTCCGAAGTTACCGATTATTCACCAATGGTGTTGCCAAGAGCACGACTCTCTCTAACTTCATTACAATATTCAATCAACTTTGTCGCAAATATATCTGGCGAAAATTTCTGCGCAAATTCCATACAACCACTCTTCATCGAATTACTCCGACCCTCCAGCATATGGCGAACAATGGCACTTGCGAACCGTTCATAGTTACCGGGTGGAATTAGATATCCAGAGACACCATTATGTACCGCGTCCGGAATGCCGCCGACTTCGAACGCTACGGACGGCAATCCACGTGCGGCAGCTTCCACTGCAACGATACCAAATCCTTCGACATCGCCAGATTTACTAATTCCGGGAAACACAAATAAATCCGCAACTCGATAGAACTCCTCTAATGTATCGTCATCGACTGAACCATAAAATCGAACCGCATCACTCATGCCTGATTGCTCAGCGGCCGAACGAAGTAATTCCGTTTGACCACTGGATCGATTAACCGCTTGATTTGCCTCTCCACCAACGACCGCCAATAATACATTATCGATTGATTTTTTGACGAGAGGGAGGCTGTTTAGAATAAATTCCTGTAAACCTTTTCGCGCCGTTAACCTTCCGACTGAAAGCAATATTGTTCGGTTTTTCAGGGAATATTTTTCCTGTAGCGAATTTATATCTATGCCCGAGTTTGGCTTTCTATTCTCAATACACGGATGCAGCACCCGAACCTTGCCATCTGCAACGCCGTTCGTGTGTGCGAGTCGGGCCGTATTTTCACTATTCACTAACAGTAAATCCAACCGACGGATACAAGGTAAAAACACGGATTGGTAGATCGAATTGGGAGTAACAATATCCAAGCCATGCAAATAGCAGATACTCGCGCCAGCAGCGTAGCGAGATGCGAGAAGAACGGTTGGGGCCATCAATCCGCTACCACCAAACACGATCGCAGACCGCTTACGCGGCACCTCAAATAATGTTTTAACCATACTACACGGCAAGAATGTGGAAAGATTAGCAAATCCACATTCCCCCACGACTGCCCCGCCGAAATATTTTTGGCATCCATTTGGACCGATAATAGAAGTCCGAAATTCCTTAGCCAAGACCCGGCACAAATTAGCCCCCAGATTTTCCATGCCTCCTAATAATGGCGGCAAGTTTCTGGAAACAAATACAACTTGACTGTCATATTCCAATGACGGAAATTTTGCCTCCATTCTATAGATTATTTATCTTCGAGATAATCGTATCGGATTAGGTAACATGAATTCGACGCATAGTCATTTATATGCAATCGCTCAAATCAAACTTCTAATTTGTATATATGTGTCACTGGTAGGACAATTACCAGAGCCATTGCCACATGAAGTGCAACCGACGTGCCCCAAATAGCAGTCTAATTATCTCGATACATCCTTAAATGTAATGACATTTAACAGGCCGAATCGGATAGCCAAATACTCTCACTCATCGCCTCTTTGCATGAAAACATCAATCGAGATTAAACAATATGTAGAATATTTCCTCAAGGATAATAGTTCTTCGGATAACTCACCCGGCAACGACTCTGGCAAGCCCATGATCTTTAGACCACTCCGAGTGTTAGGGTTTTGGGTTGGTGAATCATATTTCCTTCTATCCATCGTTGTAGAAACCGTTCGGGATTCATTCCCCCGAGCGATCCGTGGGGTCTGATCGTGTTGTACTCGTCGAGCCACTGGTTGATGACGACCCGGGCTTCAGTCAGCGAGGTAAACAGCCATCGATCCAGACAGGTGATGCGAAAGATGGAATTGAAACTTTCGTTATAGGCATTCTGCCAAGGACTGCCCGGATCGATATAGTGGGTATCGACCTGTTTGTCTTTCAGCCATTTCTGGACGACGGTCGCCACCAGTTCGGGCCCGTTGTCGCTGCGGATACAGACCGGCCGACCGTGTTCCCGAAATAGGGCCTCCAGGGTACGAACAACATCGCCGGCGGTCAGACTGCGGGCGACCTCGATGGTCAATCCCTGGCGCGTGAACTCATCCACCACCGTCAAACACTTGAGCCGGCGAGCGTCCCCAGTCTGATCGAACACAAAATCGTAACTCCAGACATGATTCGGATAACACGCCCGATGCACCCACTGCGTCGTCGTCCCCAGTACCTTGCGTTTGGTACGTTTCCTCACCACCTGCAACCCCTCCCGGCGACGAATCCGCCGCACCCGCTCGCGACTGATCGGTATCCCTTCCGCTCTCATCAGATCGTAAATCTTGCGATATCCCCAGTAGGGATACTGCTCCGACAAACTCAATACCCGCTGGTATCGTTTGTCCAGACATTCCTGAGTCCCGACATAACGATAGCTCGCACGGTTCATTACCATCGCCCGACAGGCGCGTCTTTCGCTGACTCCGTACCGATTCCGTAAGTACGTCACACCGCGTCGGCGCTCCGCCAGGCTCACCACTTTTTTGAATTAACGTCCTTCAGCATCCGGATATCCAGAGCCTGCTCCGCCACCATCTTCTTCAGCTCACCGTTCTCCCGCTCAAGCTCCCGCAGCCGCTTCGCTTCCGATACCGTCATCCCCCCAAACTTCGCCTTCCAACGGTAGTACGACTGCTCCGAACAATTGTGCTTACGGCACAAATCCCGGACCGGCACCCCCGTTTCTCCTTCATGCAATATCCCGATAATCTTGTCTTCGCTAAATCGATCGCCTTTCATCGATCCCTCCTCGTTTGAGAAACCCTAACATAACTAATGGTCTAATTATGACGAGGCAAGTCACAACAGTTGCGCTTTTTTAGCTAAGGCGTAACTGTCTGCAACGTCAGCTTGCGGGCCTTATTCCGGACACGTCATTTGCTGAAACTCGAATGGCGGTAACGGGTCGGTAGCCGCCTTCCACCACAGCGGCACGAATGACGGCTTCGAGTATTTAGCCGAAGTTTATAATGAGAATAAAATTGTCTGCTTACGGGAAATCAGCGTATTTATTAGAAGCGGACGTTTACAAAATTGGATTAATCGTCTCTAACTTGCCCAAAGCCGACGGCGTGTTGCAGTGCAGCGAACGCCTCTTCCCGGCCAGAAGAGGACTTCGGCAGATAAAGAGAACCCGGCCGCGGGCCGGGTTTCCCAAGTTAAGCGGTGACCTCAACTGTCTCGCGGTGTATACCAGATAGGCGAGGTGGCGGCCTTACCCAACTCTCGCCTTATCACTCGCACTGCCCAAAACATGTTAGGGTCGATAGTTGTGATATCGATATGTCAGAGCACTACTTACTACTAAGAAGGAGATTTAGACTGTGAATAAAGAAGCGTTTCGCAGAGCAAGCAGGAACGTATGGGAGAAAATGGCCGGAGGTTGGGATGCCAACCGTGATTACATCTGGGAAACGTCGAAGCCTGTTGGAGAATGGTTGGTAGCAAAGCTCGAACCACAGAAAGGAGAGACCTTATTGGAGCTTGCCGCCGGTATGGGTGACACGGGTTTCGTAGCGGCTGATTTGATCGGCGCGCAGGGTCGCCTCATCTCGAGTGATTTTGCGCCTGCCATGGTGGATGGTGCCCGTCGTCGAGCCGACGAGCTTGGGATCACAAATGCTGACTTTCGGGTAATGAACGCCGAGAACATGGATCTGGACAGTGAAAGTGTCGATGGTGTCATTTGTCGTTGGGGATACATGCTGATGGGTGATCCGGGCGCGGCGCTGAAAGAGACGCGGCGCGTGTTGAAACCCGGCGGACGCCTGGGTCTTTCGGTTTTTGCGACGCCAGAGCAGAATCCTTGGGCTGCGGTGCCCGTTAGGGCGCTTGTCGAGGGTGGTTTCATGGAAGCACCAGCGCCTGGTTCGCCTGGAATCCTTGCATTAGGAGACAGGGAACGCTTAGAAAGTTTACTGACAGAAGCGGGATTCACGGAACTTCTAGTAGACGAAGTGCCACTTACCTTTCGTCATCGGGATTTCGAGGGCTATTGGCAGTTCCTGACTGAGGTGGCTGGCGCGATTGCGGCCTTGATTGAGTCTCTCCCCTCAGGAGAGCAAAGTGCAGCGAAAAAAACCATAGCGACCGCGGTATCACCCTTTCAAACAGAAAACGAAATCGCTTTACCGGGCGTGACGTTGAACGTGCTGGCCAGATAACTACCCGATCTCCAGGGTGTCCGATTGGGGTCGTAAGTTAGCGTTTACTATGAAAGCCCCAAGGTCCAGTTCGAGTATTAAGCCGAAGTATATAATGAGAATAAAATTGTCTGCTTACGGGAAATTAGGGTATTCATAGGAAGCGGACGTTCACAAAACTGGAAAAATCGTCTGGAAGTTGCCCGAAGAAGTCACTCAGTGAAGTGGCGCGGCCTTTGCCACAGCAAAGGGCGTCACGCTTTGCGTTGTCCGTTCCATCGCTTTGTTAGGCGGCACCGCTCCACATTCTAGCCATCATGAGCTGAAACCTCTTGGACCAGGGAAGACAATTCTCGAAATGACTCGGGAGTTCCCAAAATATTGTGGCCCAGCCCCGGTGCGATTGTTAGCCGCGCATCGATGCCGCGCCGCTGCAAGGTCTCTGCATACTTGCGACTGTCTTCGGGTATCGCGACATCGTCGTCTTCGCCAACGATTAGACGCACCAAAGTCCCTTGGCGGATTCGCGAAGCCATTGATAGCGGCATGAGGCTGGGATTCGGTTGATCCCAGATAGGACGTGGGTCCTGGACACGCCTTCGAGATCTCCAGGCTTCGGGATCGCAACCGCAGCCCACCAGCAATGCCCCGTCCACCAGACCCGGATATCGGCCGAGGAGATTTGCTGTTATCGCACCACCGCCCGAATGGCCGATGACAACAACGGCGCGTGGGTTGGACATTTCCTTGAGTGCGCCGGTCGCGCTCGCGACGGCGTCGACGACTTCAGGTGTGTAGTTGTCCCCGTATGCCATCCCCATATCACCAGCGGATCGATCACCCGAGGGATCGGTATAGCCCGGCCGTAGAATACCGGCTGCTACGATTTCCTCGTTTTTCCATTTCTCGCCGAGGGCGGATCGAAGGCTAGCTGACTGTTCGTTGTCTTCAGAAAATCCCGTCGTAATGGCCCTCGTAAATCGATACTGGTAATCGGGCCGCGGGTTGGGGATGTCTCCGTGGAGAACCAAAATGAGAATCGGCCGCACGCTTACGTTGGCTGTCGCGAAAACTTGTGTCTTCAACTGGCCTTCTGCAACGTCGATCCAGACGGTCTCGCCGCCGATTCTGGTTGAGGTGTGGGAACTACACGCAGTGGCAAATGCCGACATCGCTAACGTCACTACTATTGCGTTTAATATTCTCATACGGTCATAACCATGTTGCACTGGGCTACTCCGCAATCATCCATAGCCGACAAGTGACTAGACACGTTCAGTCTTCTTCGCGACTATGAACACCGCTTTGCCTTTTCCCGGTTGCCATTGGCAGTCAAGCTTGACACTGGAGGTAGTCAGACTGTCTTCCAGCGCTTTCATCGTGAAAATCTTGACGGGCGGCATGATACCTAGGAGACGCCCTATTGGTAGGACCCATTTGAGGTAACTCTGGGTGTCGCCGAGACATGGCGTGCTAGTAACGAAAACGCCTCCGGGCTTGAGCATCTTATGTACCTTGGCGATGACCGCTTCCTTGTCTTCGAGCAGGTGTAGGATGCTTAGCCCGAG
>Ga0224512_10001417_pt1 | contig 23072 bp, 16 predicted proteins | sample SF_May12_sed_USG_4_FD_169103 | JGI IMG/M metagenome (GOLD analysis project Ga0224512, IMG submission 169103) | Sediment microbial communities from San Francisco Bay, California, United States - SF_May12_sed_USGS_13 | ecosystem: Environmental > Aquatic > Marine > Sediment | place: USA... | reverse complement strand
CTTCCCGGTCAAGAGTGGAGACGCTCCAACCATATCGCGGATTAGCGCTCTAAGTGGTCGCGATTCCAAGAGCATCGAGTAGAGTGTCAAGGCATTACTAGTTGCTCCGGCGATCTTCGAAAAGTTGAGAAGTGCGCGATTCGGATCGGCGGTTCGAGCCAGTTCCTCAAGCAGCAAAGGAAGAAGTCTGAGAAACGACTCCCGAGTACCCCGATCAATCAGGTGTGGAAAGGATCCGTGAGCAAGTGACTGAATAGTCGACAAAGCGTGCGCTGTGTCAGACAAACCGAATTTGGAAAGCGTTTTGCGAGTGAGTGCAGCATCTTCGGGACGCAATAGCAATAATGTAGATTCGGAAATACAGACGCCTCCAAAAAAACTGTCACTGACAAGACGTATCTTGGTCAAATGCTTGGTCAATGTTGAAAGAAACTTGTGGTGCGAGTAGGTGCCCATCGGGCCTCTGGATACCCGCGCAGCTAGAAGTGCGATCTCTTCTTGAGATTCGGGAATCGAGTGCGTCTTGAGTTGGTGCATCATCTGTAAGCGGTGCTCCACGAGTCTGAAGAAGCGGTACGCGTTCAGCAAGGTTTGTTTTTCAATCCTCTTGAGCAGCTTTCTCTTATGCGCGGCCTTGACGCCATCGATGGTGTTGGCGACCAGCAGCTCAGGGTAGTCGTGGCCATGAACGAGTTGTAAGGTCTGTACGATAAACTCAACATCACGAATGCCACCCTCCATTAGCTTGATGTTGAACGACCTGTCTCGAAGCGACATATTCTGTCGAATACGGTTTCTCATCAGTGCTATGGTTTCCACTGGCGAGTACGATAGCGTGGGGTTGAACATCAGGGCAGAAATAGCGCCCAGAAAACGTTTACCCACGGAGCAATCACCGGCAATCACGCGGGCTTTGAGCATGGCCTGAAACTCCCAAGGTCTGGCCCGATTCTCGTAATAGAGCATCATTGAGGTGAACGGGTTTACGAGAGGCCCCACGTCACCGTCCGGCCTGAGCCTGAGGTCCACACGATACAGATACCCTTCCGCAGTAACCTCCGAGAGGACAGTCGTAAACCTCTTGGCCACATCTTTGTAAAGCACCAACTTGTCGTCACTGGTGTCTTCACAAAGATAGATAAGGTCCACATCGGAGCTATAATTCAACTCGCCACCACCCAACTTGCCAAGCGCCAGGACCGCCAGCCCGGGCGCCGTATCAACTTCGGCGCCAGGTAGATTCTGCCACAGAACATCGAGTACGTTTTCTGCAATGGCGTCGGCCAGATGGCTCAGACTCGACGTGGTCTCTTCGATGGTCTGTTGTCCGAGAAGATCCTGCACGCCAATCTTGAGTAGCATACGTCTCTGAAATCTTCTAGCGGCGTCCAGCTTGCTTGCGACGGTCTGAAAATTCGCCACGTCGCACTTGAGGTCCTCCAAATAGCTAGCCCTCGTTTCTCGGCGCTCCCAGGTTTGCTTCTCGATCAACCAATAGAGGTATCCTGGATTGCGGATGATGATGTCCGACATGTATTGGCTTGTTCCAAACACAGTAGAGAGTATCTCTCGCACAGGTTTGCCCCCAGCCACGATATTCAAGAAAGTGTCTGGGGCGCCAGTCTTGTCGATATAGCGGAGTAAGTTGACGAGGGCTCCCGAGGGAAATGGGGATTCAAGCAGATCGAGCAAAAGCCCAGCCAATGGCGTCTCGGAAGCAGACGCAGTCGCCATTCTGACAACAATGGCTTTGAACGATTCCGCAAGAGCGGGTGTCACTGAAAACCCCAGGGCGTTCAATTCCGAGGCCAGGTCCGACAGCTGTGGTCGCCGAATGATGTCGATGATCAAGGCCTTGAGCTCATGCTCAAGCGTTTTTCGATTGCGCTTCATGGAGTCCATAATAGCCCATCACCATTTTTCTTGCCAGACGTCTCACGTTGCCCTAGACTACAAATCACTGAGGTAACACGCCTTCATTAAGCGTTCCAGCTGTCGGTGTGAGGGTATCGCTGGTGTGACATCTTTATAACTGGGTGCGATGGTAGATGAAAAAAATCGAGGCGTATATTAAACCTTTCAAGCTCGACGACGTCAAGGCAGCCTTGATGGAGATCGGCGTGCGTGGGATGAGTGTATCCGAGATTAGGGGCTTTGGTCGACAGAAGGGGCACACCGAGCTCTACCGTGGCAGCGAGTACCAGGTCGATTTCCTCCCCAAGAGTAAGCTCGAGATCGTGGTGAGCGACAGCATGGTGGAAAGAGTCATTGAAATGATTCAAAAAGTCGCCCGCACCGGTCAGGTAGGTGACGGGAAGATCTTTGTCATTCCCATCGAGGATGTGATACGTATTCGCACTGGCGAGAGCGGAGACGGTGCCTTGTAATCACCCGGGTTTCCGTGCGGTGATGATCCTATAAAAGTCTTGCGGAGTGAGTTTGCGATTGAGGGTTTTGGGTATAGAGACATCCTGCGATGACACATCACTCGCCTTGTTTTCGAGACAGCGGGGTGTGGTCGGTAACCTTACGGCCAATCAATTGACCCACGACAAGTACGGTGGTGTCGTGCCGGAGATTGCTTCGCGCGAACACATCAGAAATCTTCTTCCGGTTTTTGAAGCGCTCCTCGATCGATGTGATTTTACCAGCAAGGATATAGAGGGTATCGGCGTCAGCAATGGGCCCGGGCTAATTGGTTCGTTGCTCGTTGGCGTGAGTTTTGCCAAGGCGCTTGCTCTGGCCTTGGGCGTCCCCATTGTGGGCGTTCATCATTTGGAAGCGCACATCCTGTCCAACGAGATCGAGGGCGGAGAGCTGCGAACGCCCTGCGTTGTGTTGGTTGTCTCTGGGGGACACACTTCGCTATATCATGTAGATAGGGTCGGTTGTTACCAGTTAGTCGGCAATACCCGGGATGATGCTGCCGGAGAGTGTTTTGATAAGGTTGCCAAGCTGCTCGATCTTGGGTTTCCGGGAGGTCCGGCGATCGAGCGCGTGGCAACGAATGGTGACCCACAAGCGGTGCGGTTTCCCAGGGCAATGATGGTGCGGGGCAACCTTGATTTTAGTTTTTCGGGTTTGAAGACGGCTGTTCGTCTCCACGTGGAAAGCGTTTCTCGTCTCGATGAAAAAATCATCGCCGATCTTGCGGCATCTGCACAGGAAGCCATAGTGGACGTCCTGGTTGAGAAGACGATCGCGTGTGCAAAAGCACAAGGGGTGGCGAACGTCTATTTGGCAGGCGGTGTCGCCGCCAACACCCCACTTCGTTCAAGAATGGCCTCCTACAGCGAGCAAGAGGGCATGGACTACCATGCGCCGCTCCTTCAGTACTGCACCGACAATGGGGCCATGGTCGCCTGCGCGGCGGCCAGGCATCTGGCTCGCGGTCGCGACGACGGAACAAGTCTGGACGTTTTCGCGCGTGGACCCATTGTCTCCTGGTCCTGATAGTTCCCGGTTGCTTCCAGTTGTTACTCAAAGTTCCCTCGCTACATACCCCGACTCCACGGTCATTCACACCCACAGAGATCTGATATAACGCGTTTCCCTCGGGGCATAATGCACGCTGGGCGTCATTAAACCTCTTGTCCTCGGTATCGTTTTTTACCGTGACAACGGTGTTCTCGTAACGCGTGTCTCAACAAGAGCTTGATCGCAGGTCGGGGATATTTTGCTTGGCATATTTATTGCCAAATTGCCGTGGATAGCCGACGAAACTCGAGGTGCACAAATGCTTACGCAGGACAGCTCGCCAGCCAGGGTACTGGTTGTAGACGACGAACCACACATCGCCCAGATTCTCAAGTTCACGCTTGAGAAAGCCGGGTATCAGGTATTCACGGCCGAAAACGGAGAAGCCGCTCTCGAAAGGATCAATGAGTTGCAGCCTAACCTAGTCATTCTCGACATCATGATGCCTATCATGGATGGTTACGAGGTTTGTCGCAAAATGCGAGAAGACTTCAAGATGAACCAGATCCCAGTAATCATGCTGTCCGCCAAAGGTGAGCTGCCGGAACGTGTCAAAGGGTTGGAAGGTGGAGCAAATGATTATCTAATCAAGCCGTACTCCAACGATGAGCTTCTTCTACGAGTCAGGAACGTTCTAGAGTGGAATATCAAGCAGAAGGAAGCAAACCCGCTCACAGGGCTGCCGGGAAACACGGCGATCGAACGTGAGCTAAAGACACGGATCAACAAGAGCCAGCCGTATGCGTTTCTTTATATCGACATCGATAATTTCAAGGGTTTTAACGACTACTACGGCTATCAGAAGGGTGACGAGATCATCAGCTACCTGGCGGCGATCATCACCACAACCGTCGAAAAACTCGGATCAAAAGAAGATTTTATGGGCCACATTGGCGGTGACGACTTCGTGCTAGTCACTGACCCCAGTCGGGCAGAGTTCATGGCCAAACACATAATCGACGAATTCGACAAAGGGGCGCTTTTCCTGCTCAATGAGGATGATGTCAAACGAGGATACTTCGAAGTCAGAAATCGACAGGGTGAAATCGCTCGTGTATCGCTCATGTCGATCACCATTGCTCTAGTTGTCAGCACTGATAACCATATCGACCACTTCGCTGAAATCAACGACATCGCTAGCGACCTGAAGAAGTACGGAAAGAAAATGAAAGGAAGTGTTGTGATCAAAGAGCGAAGACAGGATGTTCTGCCTAATGCACAGAAGACGACGGACAACTAACAAGAGCTGTACGGAGCGCACTAGATGAAAACCAAAGAGCAAACGGGGAAATCACAGACTGTATTGAACCTCCTCAATGAGGCTCGTGCCGAAGCCGATGGTTTGAGGGCTCGAGTGATGAAACTCGAGCAGATCATCCTGTCAACGCGATTGATCATGGGCCACGAGCTCAAGAAGCCAGCGACGGCGATTAGTGGTTATCTCGAGTTGGCCTTGGAAGAGATGGATAGCTCTTCACAAGACAGGCTGGAGGAAAAAATTCAAAAAGCGCGCACCGAATGTGCGCTCCTTAACGAGCTAAACATGTTCTTTCTAGAACTTCTCAAAGTCGACGGCGGTGAAGAGGTGTTGTGGGGCAGTAAGATAGAGTTGCGAGACTTCGTGGAAAAGGTTCTCGACCACCTTCCGCCCAGTCTGGACACTGCGCGTCGCGTTAAGACGAGGATCGCTCCAAATATCAACGACTTTCACACGAATCCCGACGCATTCAAGATCATTCTCACCAACATCATCGAAAACGCCCTAAAGTATTCATCAAAGGACTCGGAAGTGCTCGTCGATATCCGGAGGGCTCCGGACAAACGTGGTATGCGTGATCAGGAACTCCTGAGAATTCGGGTCACTGATCATGGAGTGGGAATACCGGAAGCACATCTAAAGCGGATTTTTATCCCGTTTGTGAGATTACACAAAGATATAACGGAGGGGTCAGGCTTAGGCCTCACCCTGGTCAGAAGCCTCGTCGAACTCTACGGCGGTGACGTGTACATAAAGAGCACTGAAAAAGATGGAACAACGGTCCATGTCACGATTCCCGAGGCTGACAATGAGGATTTGCCGAGGGACGCATCATGAGAGCGATTGCAGCAAGGAGTCTCGCCTCAGCATCCCGAGGGTTGAACGGCACAAAGACGGTTCTACAACTCCGAATCATCGAGCTCGTTGCCTTCTTCATGATCGTATTTGTGGCCCGTGAGATCGCGGATTTTGATTTCAAGGCCCATGTCTTCATAATACTCTTTCTTGCCGCTGCCTTACTTCAAATCGGTGGTCAGTTTGTTTACGAGTACTGCAGAGAACGTTTCGATGCCTACGGTAACAGGGCAAGTACAACCCTAATTTGGTATTCGAGCGCCCTCGACTTCTTGACCGTTATCGCGATTATTTATCTTACTGGTACCATCGAAAGTCCCTTTCTGTTTCTACTTGTGGTTCCTCTTTTCTTCGTGAGTCACATATTTACCTGGCGCGTCACAGTCGGTGGATATTTGACCGGAGCGATCGCAACGGTTGCTGTGTTTGGGTACCTGGAACTAAAACAGATCATTCCCCATTACAACTGCTATCTATTCCAGAACGATGTTTACCTGAATCCCCATTATTACATAGGGTCCTTGCTGGTGTTGAGTGGGTTTCTAAGTCTGGTTGTCTTTCTCTCGAATGCGTTCCAGGGACATTTCCTGGCGTCCATTGATACGCTGCGCATGAGGGATCGAGAGACCAAAGACAAGATGCAAGAACTATCAAGACTTTATGACATCAGTCTAGGTATCAACGCTGTAATGACGGTCGAGACACTGCTGAAGATGGTGGCTAAAGAGGTCACGATTCTTCTCTCCCAGCCCTGGGCGGGAATCGTTCTATTTAATCAACAGCGAGAAACGACTCACGCTGTCATCGTTGGGTTACCCGAAGAGCACAATTCGAATTTTGGGTCTAGTATCCGCCCTGGAGGCTTCACGGAATGGATGTACAGGCACAAAAAGCCGGTTATCGTGGAAGATGCGATAAACGACAGACGGATGGGCGCCGGCGAGTTTCCTGAGACAACGAAAGTTCGCTCTTTCATTGGGTTGCCTCTCAGCACCGGACAGCACATCATTGGCGTAATCTACGTGGGTGACTTTATCAAGAAGGAATTCGAAGAAAGGCACCTGCGAGTACTTACCGTGATGACGGATCAACTGGCCATCGCTATAGCCAAGAGCAAGCTCTACGAGTCGATTCAACGCAAGATACGCAATCACGAAAGGAAGATACAAAGCCTGGAGAAAGTAAACCATCTGAAGTCGGAGTACGTGTCGCACGTGTCGCACGAGTTGAGAACACCACTTACCTCCATAAAGGCCTACGTTGAGACCCTGGTGAATCACGCCGAGGACCCCAAGTTTGGTGAAAAGAAACTATTTCTCGGCATTGTCGCCAGGGAGACCGAACGGCTCATTCGCATAGTGAATGATATTCTCGATGTTTCCAGTATCGAGTTCGGGCAAAGGCCCCTCCAGCGCGCCAGCGTCAACATTGAGGAGCTGATCTCAGCGGTAGTGCTAACTCTCCAGCCGACACTCAATCACAAACGCATCAAGCTCGAAACTATCTTGCCTGATCGTTTGCCGAAGATAAGCGTCGATCAGGATCTAATCACACAGGTATTTATAAACCTAATCAACAATGCAGTCAAGTATTCGCCGGAGGATACGACTATTAGAGTCAGAGTCAAAGAGGAGGCAGTTGATCTGTCGGTGTCCATCGAGGATGAAGGGATCGGCATTCCAGAAGCCCAGATCGAGAAGATCTTCGAGCGATATTTTAGAGTCAAGTCAGAGCAATCAAGACACTTCGATGGCGTTGGGTTGGGGCTGGCCATCGTCAAAAACATCATAGAACAGCACGGGGGTACTATCTCGGTAATGAGTGAGGAGAACATTGGTAGTGCTTTTACATTCAGTATCCCCAAGGAACATTGCGTCAACGAAATTCTCGGTTACATCTCCCAACGAGTGAGTGACAAGACCGATGTGCATGACATGCTCACATTGATCGTGAGGATGATCGCGGAGTTGGTGTCAGCGAAAATAGTATCGCTGATGTTGCTTGACCACAGTCGCTCGGAGCTTTTCATAAAGGTTTCATTTGGCTTGGATGAAAAGGTTGTTGAGGAAACGCGGGTGAAAGTGGGTGAAGGCATTGCGGGGACGGTTGTAGAGTCAGGAATGCCTTTACTCATAGATAATATTGAGAAGAACGAAATCTACAGATCTGCCAATAAGTCACAATACGAAACGATGTCTTTACTCAGCGTGCCAGTCTCGTTGGGTAATACGGTAATCGGAGTGATAAATGTAAACAACAAGATATCTGGGGAGCCTTTTCACCAAGATGATATGAATCTAATACTGTCTTTCGCAGAGCGGATCTCGAAAGCATTAGAGCGAATGCAAACCATGGAGGATCCTCATGCCTACATGCAGGATACAGTTGATGCTTTCAGAAAGTTGCTCGAGCGACAAATTCAGACCGGGGCGATCGAACAGATCGTCGACTTGGCCGTTAAAGTTGCGAAGAAACTCAATCTTAGCCAAAAGGAAATCAGGGTCATTCAGTACGTCGCAAGCGTTCACGATATCGGGATGACAAAAGTCAGTGACGAGATCTTGAACAAAACGTTTCACTTGAACTCAGATGAGATCAATGAGATCCGACGACATCCGCAAAGGGGCGCGGAACTAATAAGACCGTTGGAGTTCGTCGAACTTGTCAGCAACATTATTCTCCATCACCACGAGCGCGTGGACGGTCTGGGCTATCCAATGGGCTTGAAGGGAGACGAAATACCGATCGGTGCACGTATATTGGCGATCATCGATGCCTATCAGTCGATGACGAGCGAGCGACCGTACCGGGATAAGATGTCATGCGAGCACGCGGTGAAGGAGCTTGTGGATTGTGCCGGTAAGGATTTCGACGCGGATGTCGTGAATTGCTTTGTGGAAGTGTTGGCCGATGAAGGGACTGTATCGATTGGTCAAAAGAAGAAATTTATGAAGATGCTTCGAGAAGTCGTCCCAGGGAGTGTTTACTAAATACCGTTTTGTGATCATGATGTCACTGACTCAGGGCATACTCGCGCAAGACAGCGTTACATCCGTGTACCTGCTCTTGCTGGCCGCGCTCAGCGGTCTGCTTCTCTTCATCTTGGTTCGAGGACGAGAAGCGACTGGCAGGGAGGTTATTACACCCCTTCTGGTTGCCGTGCCTCTTTTTGCGGTTGGCCGGGTGGCGACGCTCGGTCCAGCTTCAGAACTCGGCTGGCTCGCGGCTTTTTCGCTGCTTAACCTCGTCTTTTTCTATTTTGTGGCGCTTGCTATCATACGGCTGACCGCCGTCGAATCTCACACAGAAAACGAGTCTCAGTGGTCTGCCCTGACGGCGCACACGTTGAGGAGACGTTCTTTGTATCTCGGCCTCCTCATGGGTCTCGTCTATTTGGTTGCGTCTCCCGACGGTTCCATAGGCGGGTTCGCGATCGGGTTGGTGAATCTCGCTCTCGTGGGAGCCACGGTAGGGGCCCTCGTATTTATCGCAGAGGCGGTCTATTGGCGAGTCCACACGCATAGACCCAGCGTTATGGGGACAATCGCGCTCGTTACAGCATCGTGGGTCGCGATGGAGATCACCCCATTGCTGTCGAACAGCGCCGCATCTCGCGTTATGGGCATGGCCTACATTTTCGACATCGCGGTACTCGTTCTCATTCTCGGCGTCCTCGCGTCAAATTATGTCTCGATGGGCAGTAGGTTCAAAATGGAGGCTAGCCAGGCTGCAAATGAGATGGACGCTGCCAAGAAGGAACTGACCAAACTCAGCAACATTGCCTCCAATATCTACGAGGATAGTAGCGATCTCATCAAGAAACAGAAAGAACAGACGCTTCTCTACATGAAGAAGGCGGAGAGCCTGGAGAAGATCCTTAAGATCGGGGTCAACATTCAGAGACGGCATCAACTGGACGAACTACTACAACAGATCGCCGAGATGGTCCGCGATAACTTGGGGTTCAAGACAGTAACCCTAAGGCTTTTTAACAGGAAAGCTCAGAACTTTGAAACACAGGCTCACGTGGGTCTGAGTGATGAGGTAAAGGACACGGTTGTAAACTACCGGATACCGATCACCGAGTACCAGAAAATGATCGAGCCAAGGTTTAGAATAAGCAAGAGCTATTTCATTAGAAAGAGCAACACCTGGTACGGCGAAGATTTGAGTGCCGACCGCTCGGTTCTCGTCAAGGATACCTGGGGTGAGATCGACATGCTGATTGTCCCCCTCCTCAACGAGGATCAGTCAACAATTGGATATCTGTCGGTCGAAAACCCAGAAAATCCGAGATTATCTGTTGCCGATGTGATCGAAACACTCGAGAACATTTCAGTACTGGCTGTGGTGGCGATAAGAAATGCGCGATTTTTTCAAGAACTCGAGGCGAAGAACGAAAAACTCAGTATATATGCAGACAAGCTTTCAGGTCTCAACCAGCTGAAAGCGAATTTTGTCGCGACGATTTCGCACGAATTTAGAACGCCTCTGACATCGATCAAAGCGTATTGCGAGACTTTGCTGAAGAACGCCGACAATGTGGAGCTGGATCTGCTCAAGCAATTTCTTTGTGTGATCGACGAGGAAAGCGATCGTTTGATGACGCTCATCGACGATATTCTCGATTTCTCGCAAATGGAATCGGGCGCGGTAAGGCTCGAAAGGAGCCCCTGTGAACTAAACGCTCTAACCAAACAGGCGTCTCAGCAGCTGACGCAGAACTTCGAGAACAAGCAAGTAAAACTGCACCTCGAAGTTCCGAACAAGAATGTAGTGGTGAATGGCAGCAGTGAGCTCATAAAGCAACTGATGATCAATCTGCTTCACAACGCTTCGAAGTTCACTAGGGAAGGGGGAAATGTCTGGCTGCGAGTCCAGGAAGAACCTGGCTCGGTTCGCATGGTGGTGGAGGACGATGGCATAGGAATCCCCGAAGGTCAACTGGCGCGAATCTTCGAGCAGTTTTATCAGGTCGACAATTCGAGTACGAGAAAGCACGGTGGCAGCGGACTTGGACTGGCCATGTGCAAGAGCATTATTGAGTGGCACGATGGCAGGATCTGGGTTGAAAATGTCTCGGGTCGGGGGGCCAGGTTTGTCGCCGTCCTTCCCAAGAAGGAAGCGGTGATAGGGCGCAACTTGCTGGGATCTTCCGGAACCGTTCGGCATTTTGAAATAGAACGATTTTTGGAACTTGTCGTGGAATCCGTTGCGGAATTCATCGATGTGGGTAAAGCGTCGATCATGCTCGTCGACAACGCCAGGCAGGAGCTGCGCATTGAATGTGCGATCGGTATCGATGAGGAAGTTGTGGCCAACGCCCGTGTAAAGCTCGGAGAGGGGATAGCCGGCAGGGTGGCCAAGGAAGGACGTACCATGCTGGTGACCAACATCGAGGAGGACTCGCGCGTAACCAGGAGCAACAACGAGTTAGTGTACCAATCCAAGTCGTTTTTGTGCGTGCCTATTGTCAGCGATGGCGACGTCATTGGTGTGGTAAACGCGGCCAGTCCCCTGCGTAAAGACGCGCTGGACGAGCACGATAAAGGATTGCTGGAATCGCTTGTTGATCGGTGTGCGGTGGCGATTGGTAAGATGCGAGTATTCGCAGACGCGACTATCGATTTCGAGAAAGTCCGGGAGACGTTCAAGGCAATACTGGAATCAAAACGATACACGGATCTTCAGCACGAAGAACTCATCAACTCCTACCTATTGAGGGTTGCACGCAAGGTGGGTCTTAGCGACGAGGCTGTGACGCGACTGCACTTTGTTCTGAACGTGTATGACCTGGGATTGTCGAAGGTCGGATACCATATCATTAAGAACCCGAAAGATATATCACCAAAGGACCGCGAGGAGATTCAAAAGCATACGATTCTTGGAAACGAGATGCTCTCGTCCATAGAGACGGACACGGAAGTTCGAAGCATTGTTCTGTACCATCATGAGAACTTCGACGGTAGTGGTTATCCGGGCAACTTGCACGGTGAGGCTATTCCGATCGAAGCACGCATAGTTCGCGTCGCTGACGCGCTGCGGGCGCTTATGTCCGAACGACCATATCAACGAAAATACACGTGGTCCGAGGCTCTAGAGATCCTCAAACATCGTTCAGGCACGTTTTTTGATCCGCGTGTGATTGACGCACTGTTTGAAGTTATTAGCGAGTCACACGATCAAGACATAGCATCTTCCCAGCCCGACACACTGGATGAAACCGTCGAGGAGCACCGTTGAAACCATCTGCCAAGCAAGGAGTTGTACAAGATGCAAAAGGGTAAGATTCTCGTCGTAGATGATGAAGTCTACATCCTCCACATCCTGGAATTTAGTCTAGGAGCGGAAGGATTCCAAGTAATCACCGCAAACAACGGCGAGCTGGCCATCGAGAAGGCCAGGCGAGAGAAACCAGATCTGATCGTCCTCGATATCATGATGCCCGTTCTGGATGGGTACGAGACGCTCAAGCGGCTTAAGAGTGACTCGGAGACCAAAGACATGCCGGTCATCCTGTTAACGGCCAAGGGACGAGACGTCGATAAGCGTTTGGGTTTCGAAGTCGGCGCTACCGACTATATTGTCAAACCGTTTAGTCCTAGTCGGCTAATCGAGAGAATTGAAGAGATCATCGGTTGCAGGAAGTAGTAGAAGTGATAACCTTCACAAAAGCCAACCGACTCGACGTACTTGCCCTCCGGACTCCCGACGCATATAATCGTCGGGATGCAGTCAATCTCTTTAGTAGCACAAACTAGTAAATTTGCGAGAGTTGCGCTTCCCGTGCCGATCGCAACCTGTTTCACCTACGAGGTCCCGAAGGATCTTCGCTCACGGATCTTCGTTGGCTGCAGGGTCGAGGTCCAATTCCGCCGTCGCACGATGAGCGGCATCGTCGTCGAACTCGCCCAACAAACGGATGTCACCCACCTAAAACCGATTCGCAGAATTTACGATACCTTTTTGCCCGAGACACTTCTGCGGCTGACGGACTGGATCGCGTCTTATTACGGATGCTCTTTCGGCGAAGCGGCACAATCGGTGCTCCCACCGATCCTGAGAAAGTCCAGCCGCCCGGCTGCGATGAGTGGCATTCTATCGCTGACAAAAACGTTTGACCCGCAAGAGACTTTATCAATGCTCAAGCGCGCGCACAAACAGCGCGAGCTTGCGGGAAGCCTGCACGATTCAGGTGGCAGCGCCACGACCCAGACCGTTTTTCACGACTGGGGATTCAGTTTGCAACACGTCAAGTCGCTGATAAAGAAAGGGATTGTGGAACTGGTTACTCGCAGCGAGCAGTCGCACCTCGCTTCGATGGAGGCAATCGTTACGCATCTCAATTCAGATCAGGAAAAAGCCTTTGATCTCATTAGGCGAGCGATAATGGCCAGGCGATTCAGTCCGTTGCTTCTACAGGGTGTGACGGGGAGTGGAAAGACCGAGCTGTACTTGCGCGCCGCTCAACTGGCTTTATCGCAAGGCGGCGGTTGTATAGTCCTTGTGCCCGAGATCGGCTTGCTCCCGCAAGCCATGGCGCGCTATCGGCGCGCGTTGGGTGAGGGAGTCGCGATACTGCACAGCCGCCTGACCGGACCGGAACGGTTCGAGATCTGGCGGAGGATCGAGGATGGTGACTGTCGAGCGGTTCTTGGTCCCCGCTCAGCCATTTTCAGTCCCGTGCGGAACCTCAGGCTGATCGTTGTCGACGAGGAACAAGACGATTCCTACAAACAGGAGGACAAGCCCCGTTACCACGCGAGAAGCGTCGCGCTGATGCGCGGCAAATTCGAGAACTTGATAGTTCTGCTTGGGTCTGCCACGCCCTCCGCGGAATCATTGCACCATGCACAAAGCGGAAGGTATGGCCACCTCACTCTCCCCAGGCGGGTAAAAGGTGCCCGACTACCCGTCATCCACTTCGTCGATATGCGTGGCGCCGCGAGCGGAGGGACCATTCTATCCGCCGAACTGGTAGAAAGGCTCGATGCGACCATCAAAGCGGGGCATCAGAGCATCCTCTTTCTCAACAAACGAGGACACGCGCGGTTCGTTCTGTGCAACGTCTGTGGGTGGGTGGCCAAGTGCCGGAACTGCGATATTTCGTTGACTTACCACCGGGTTGTCAACCGACTGAAATGCCACTTCTGTGGGTACAACGAATCGGCGCGCCGCCGCTGCCCGACCTGTGATGGCCGCAGCCTTTACCTCGGTGGCGTGGGAACCCAGCGGATCGAGCTCGATCTCGCCTCGCTTTTTCCAGGGGTCGGGGTTTTGAGAATGGATGCGGATACGACGGCGGGCAAGGAAGCTCACAAACGGCTACTCGAACAGTTCGGAAAGGGCGATTATCCTATTCTTATAGGCACTCAGATGGTGGCCAAGGGGCACCATTTCCCAAATGTGAATTTGGTAGGCGTTTTGTTCGCCGAAGAGAGTCTCAACTATCCGGATTTTCGGTCATCGGAGAGGACATTTCAGCAACTCATCCAGGTAGCCGGGCGCGCGGGTCGCGCATCGGTCGCGGGAGAAGTTATCATTCAAACCTACATGCCAGAACACCACGTGTTCAGGTTTCTCGAGGCGCACGATTACGATGGCTTCATGAAAGAAGAGCTCAAGATCCGTCGACAACTAAACTATCCGCCATTCACGAAGCTCGTACTCGCGTCGTGCTCGGCTTCCAAACAGGAGACGCTATCTCGAGTTGTACAGGACTGGGCCGCCGTGATGCGTCGGCAAGTCAGGCAACAAGGGGTCGAAGTGCTAGGACCTGTGCCACCGATCGTTGCCAGGGTAAAGAATCGTTATCGTGAGCAGCTTCTTATTAAAGGCCGTCTGAAAGATGACGAAAAATCGAAACTGCGCGACTCGTTCAACCAAGTCGTCCGCAAACACCACGGTGCCCGGTCGGTTGAGGTCAGGTGGGACGTAGATCCGGAATCCTTCCAGTAGACCATGGTCTCACAATCAGCCTAATTCTAACAGGTTGTGGACCTCCCCGCCCGGCACATCGGCGACGCGTCCATCCGGGCGAGCCGGTCGGGCGGGGGCGTGGGCACCAAAAAGCGTTGACAGGGTTCTTGGCGGGTTCCTAAAATACCTTGACACTGCGGGTGAAAGCGGTTATATACCTTTCAGGAATCACCCCCAGAAGTGTAGATCCAGTTTGCCCTTGGCGAGTTTTTTGAGACCGCCGTCACAACAGGCACCTTCCTTACGGTTTGATAATTCAGCCGCTTATAATGTTTTTCGGGTGAGGCATCGCTGTTCGCAAGTTTATCCTTGCACAGTTTTTTAATTGGGCGTATCAAACGATCCACGAACATACCGCGCGATTTTGCTCTAGTTCTGTTTTCTCAGGGGAGGGTTGACGTCATGAAGTCATGGATGATGGCCGCGTTTGGCTGTGTCTTGCTGGCCTTCGTCGGCGGATGCAAGTCGGTCGAAACGAGAAGCGCTATTCTTCATAATGACGCCGGTCGACACGATCTGGCCATTGAGACCGCCCAACAGGCGTTGGCGTCCAACCCCAATGATGCCGAGGCGTATTTTCAACTTGGCGTGGCCTACAGCAAGCTGGACAGCGCCGGACTCGCTTACCACCATTTCGTCAGATCGTCGGAACTAGACCCAACTCGCGAGAAGATGGTGAACGACAACATCCAGAGTAACTTCGCGAAACACTATAACCGCGCACTCAACTTTCAGAAACAAGATGACTTAACCTCGGCAGCAGAGGAGTTCGATACGGCCACCCTGGCCGATCCACGACAGGCAAAAGGCTTCTTTATGTTGGGAGCGACATTCGAGCAACTAGGGGATTCCGATCCCACATATTACGAAAAGGCGGTGCCTGCCTTCGACAAGGTTCTCGAACTTGCCACACCCGCCGATAAGCACTACATCGACGCGCTCAAGCACGCCGGGCGGGTTCTGGCAAAGATCGGCCGGCCGCAAGAAGCCGAGTCCCGCTTCAGTAGACTTATCGAAGAAGACCCGACCAATTATCGGATCATTGAGCAGATTGGCTATGACGCCTTGGAAGCCAAAGACTGGAAAAGTGCGGCGGTCTTCCTGGATCTGGCCGCACGCGCTCGGGCGAGAATCGGTGCCGAGGACTTCAACCTTTACTACAATATTGGTGTGGCGCATTTTCAGCAGAGAAAAGAAGATGAGGCAGCGATCCCTATGGCCGTATCATTCTACGAAAAGGCACTGGAACTTCAGCCGGACGAGCCTCAGACCGTTTTCAACATCCTTGTGGCCTACGTCGCTGGCGAGCAATGGCAGCAGGCGATTATCTGGGGGGAGAAGTACGTGGGCACGACGCCGGATAACGCGGATGCCTGGAGACTATTATCTCGTTCCTACAGCGAGCTTGGCGATGACTCCAAGGCGCGTGAGTGTGCATCCCGCTACGAGGAAATCGTAAAAAAGGGCGGCTCGAACTAACAGCGTCCCAGCCTGTCCACCGGACTCGTCACCCGATGGGAGCTGGGTTCGCAAAACGATAGCTGAGGCTGTTTCTGGAATAGAATATGCATAACGACCAGAAAGAGACATTCCGAGACAAGCTTCGTAAAACAAGTGATCAGTTTTTGGGCGTGTGGATGAGCATCTTTCCAGCGCTTGGATACTTCTTTACTCAAGCCCTCAAGATCTTTCATGAGTTCAACTACGTAGGATAAGAATCCGGATTCCGTCAACCACTTGGATTCTGTGGCCAAGCGCGAGGCCCTATGATTAAAAAACCGCACCAACCACAACTTCACTAACCAGGAGGAGTTCCCATTACTACCAGGAGCGAGTCTTTAGACATTGCGGAATTGAAGGGTAAGACGATTCCCGAGCTTCTCAATGTTGCAAACTCTCTAAGCATCGAGGGCAGCAGCAGCATGCGGAAGCAAGAACTGATCTTCAAGATACTGGAGGCGCAGACCCAGCAAAATGGTCTGATCTTTGCCGAGGGCGTGCTGCAGGTTCTTCCCGAGGGGTACGGTTTTCTCAGATCGCCCGACTACAATTATCTTCCGGGCCCGGATGATATCTATGTCTCACCCTCGCAGATCAAGAAGTTCGATCTTCGCACGGGCGATACCATATCCGGTCAGATTCGATCTCCCAAGGATTCCGAACGCTATTTTGCCCTTCTGCGTGTCGAGGCCGTCAACTTCGAGCATCCCGATGTGGCAAAAACAAAGCCTTTCTTTGACAACCTCACACCGCTTTATCCGGAAAGCATGCTCGACCTTGAGTACGAAGCCATGGATCTATCGACAAGGCTCATCAATCTGCTGATTCCCATCGGAAAGGGTCAGCGCGCCCTGATTGTCGCCCCGCCCAGGACCGGTAAGACGATCTTGCTCCAGAAGATCGCAAATGCTATCACAGCCAATCACAGGGAAGTCTATTTGATTGTGCTTCTCATCGACGAACGTCCCGAAGAGGTAACGGATATGGAACGGTCGGTGGACGGAGAGGTGATCAGCTCAACGTTCGATGAGCCAGCGGAGCGTCACGTGCAGGTCGCGGACATGGTTATCGAGAAAGCCAAGCGGCTTGTCGAGCACGGTAAGGACGTTGTTATTCTGCTCGACAGCATTACACGACTCGCTCGGGCTCACAACTCGGTTGTGCCTCATAGCGGTAAGATCCTATCCGGTGGTGTCGATTCCAACGCTTTGCAAAGGCCCAAACGCTTTTTTGGAGCTGCCAGGAACATCGAAGGCAATGGTAGTCTTACTATTGTGGCGACTGCACTGATCGAGACCGGAAGTAGAATGGATGACGTGATTTTTGAAGAATTCAAAGGTACCGGCAATATGGAGTTGGTGCTCGACCGGCGTTTGAGCGATAAGCGTACGTTCCCGGCAGTGGATATCTTTCGGTCGGGTACTCGAAAAGAGGAACTGCTAATTGACAAGAAAGACATCGATAAGGTCTGGATCCTGAGAAAGTTCCTGAACGAGAAGCCGCTCCCCGAGGCAATGGATTTTCTGCTCGAAAAACTCAGGAAAACGAAAACCAATGCCCTGTTTCTCAAGTCAATGAATACCTAGCACCATCTCGATCGGCCGGCAGTCGACGGTTGAGAGGTACTTGCATCGACCCACAAAGAACCTTATAATTGTTGTACGGCTCAACCGTATGGCTAAGACAAGCTGACGGTGCCGGGAAGAAAGGGAGAAAGACATGAAAAGAGAAATACACCCAAAATACAAACCGGCCAAGATCATCTGCCACTGCGGCAACGTGATCGAAACACGTTCGACGGTTGAGGAGATCCACGTGGAAATCTGCTCGAGTTGTCATCCGTTTTTCACGGGCAAGCAAAAGCTTGTTGACTCCACCGGCAGAGTCGAGCGTTTCAGGAGCAAATACAACTATCAGGACAACAATTGAGCCTGCCGACCCGCCCGTGAGCGGCTCGCTTTCACATGTCTGAGATTCGTTCCAGTATCGGCGGTCAGGCGGTAATCGAAGGGGTGATGATGCGATCACCCACTCATTACGCCACGGCTGTGCGGACACCTCAGGGTCGCATCGTAATTAACAGGGTCCCCTTCAAGAGCCTTATACGGCGCCTGAGGTTTCTAAATATCCCCGTAATCCGCGGTGCCATCACTCTTGTGGAGACTCTCTTCATAGGCGTTCAGTCATTGACCTACTCCGCCTCACAGGCCGTCGAAGAGGACGCCAGTCAGAAACCAAAAAGTAAACTCGGTTCATCGATGGCGTTAACCGGTTCGGTCGCCATGGCGCTTGCTATGGGCTTGCTGCTGTTCTTTTATCTCCCGCTTGTGTTCACTGATCTCTTGGGAGTGAAAAGTGGCGCCATGTTCAATCTGGTTGACGGTGTTTTCCGTCTGACTATATTTCTTCTTTACGTTGTTGTCATCTCTCGTTGGAAGGAAATGAGAAGGATTTTCCAGTATCACGGGGCGGAGCACATGACGATCTTCGCTTACGAGTCTGGTGAGGAACTAACCACCCAGCACGCTCGGCGGCAGCCGAGATTGCATCCGCGGTGTGGGACGAGCTTTCTCATTGTGGTCATGTTGACGAGCATCTTCGTGTTTATGTTTTTAGGTAGACCCGAAAGTGTGGGCGATCGGCTCCTACGTTTTGCGATGATACCCCTTATTGCCGGTTTCTCCTTCGAGTTCATAAGGATTTCATCCCGCCGGCGATTCGAAAGAATCCTCAAGCCTGCCATATGGCCGGGCTTGACTCTGCAAAAAATCACTACGCAGCCACCGACCGATGATATGCTCGAAGTCGCGATTGCTGCGCTCGAGGCTTGCCTGGATCACCAAGCGGTTAAACTGCATATTCCCGCGAGCTAAGCTTTTCCGACGTCTACAACGGGGACCACGCTTTTATGCGAAAGCAAATCGATCAAATTCTGTCAAAATTCGACGACCTCACTGAGCAACTCACCGATGAAGCTGTGCTGAGCGATCGAAAACGCTACCAGGCCGTAGCCAAGGAAAGGGCTGAGCTCGAGAAACAGGTGCAGATCGCGACAGAGCTCAAAGACGTATACCGGACTCTGGACGAGGATCGGTCGGTCATCGAGGCTAACGAAGACCCCGAGATCGTCGAGCTGGCACAAGGAGAAATCTCTGAACTCGAAGCGGCGTGCGATCGGCTGGAATCCGACTTGAAGCTGCTTCTCGTTCCCAAAGACCCGAGCGATCACAGAAACACGATCATCGAGATCCGTGCGGGAACTGGCGGGGAGGAAGCTAATCTGTTTGTGGCTGATCTGATGCGGATGTATACCCGATTCGCGGAGAGCAGAGGGTGGAAGATTGAAATCCTCTCCAGCCACGCAACGGGCATCGGTGGTCTCAAAGAGATCATCTTTCTGCTTCAGGGCAACGACGCCTACGGGACGCTCAAGTATGAAAAAGGTGTGCATCGTGTGCAGCGTGTTCCCGTCACCGAGTCGAGTGGGAGGATACACACGTCAGCGGTCTCCGTGGCCGTGCTGCCGGAAGCCGAGGAGGTCGATGTTGACATCAACCCAAAGGATTTAAGAATCGACGTCTTTCGATCCAGCGGCCCGGGAGGGCAGAGCGTCAACACTACGGATAGCGCGGTCCGCATTACACACATCCCAACCGGACTGGTGGTCACCTGTCAGGATGAAAAATCACAGCACAAAAACAAGGACAAGGCGCTAAAGGTGCTTCGTGCCCGCCTGCTCGAAAAGGCGGAGAAGGAACACGAAGAGAAGGTATCACACGAAAGAAAAACGCAGATTGGCTCGGGTGACCGCAGCGCAAAAATACGAACCTACAACTTTCCGCAACAGAGGGTGACCGATCATCGTATCGGACTCACACAGCATCGACTGGCCGAGATTCTCGACGGCGACTTGAATGATATCGTTGCCGCTTTACAACACGCGGACCTCATGGAGAAGATCCAGAAATAGCGAGCGCGTGTGTCATGCACTTCGGACCTTGCAACGTTTCCCAGCTCATCCGGCAGGGAGAATCCCATCTGATAACGAACGGCGTCCCCAATGCCCGTTGTAACGCCGAGTGGCTGTTGGCGCACGTTCTAGGCTGCCGGTCCGCCGATCTTTATCTCGATACGCGGCGCGTTCTCGATCGGACTCAAGTAGAGGCCTACCGCTCCCTGATAAAGAGACGCGGCATGCGCGAGCCACTCCAGTACATCATCGGTGCGACGGAGTTCATGTCATTACCGTTTTATTCGTCACCGGGTGTCTTTATTCCAAGGCCGGATACGGAAGTCTTGGTCGAGAAAATAGAGTCGCTTGTGACCGGGCTCAACCCGGACGGCGAAGCGATGGTGCTGGATCTTTGCTGCGGAAGTGGAGTCATCGCTATTTGTCTGCTGAAGCGGGTCGCAACTGCCATGGCGATTGGGGTCGATGCAAGTCCTGCGGCGATCTGCCTGACCCTCAGGAACGCGGAGTTAAACGGTGTTCAAGATCGGCTTGACGGGGTTGTGTCAACGGCGCGTGATTTTCTCGGGGACAATCGAACACGGTTTGACATTGTTGTTTGTAACCCGCCATATGTTCCTCTTGGGGATATCGACCGACTCCCACCCGAGGTCAGGCTGCACGAGCCAAAGCAAAGCCTTGATGGCGGGAGCGACGGTTTGGATTTCTACCGAGACGCGGTTCCCCGGCTTGTTGGCTCGTTAAAGCGGGGGGGGATCGTCGCCTTCGAAATCGGAGTAACCCAGGGGGAGATCGTGTGCGACCTTCTGAGTAAGTCATCCTTTGTGGACATTGAAGTGTGTGAGGACTACGCTGGACTGGACCGCGTTGTAGTAGCCCGTTCCGTTTAATTTACCGTGGGGGTGGTGTATTGGATAAATTTGTTGTACACGGACCTTGTTCTCTAAATGGCACGGTCGAGATTAACGGGGCAAAAAACGCTGTGCTTCCGCTTTTGGCGGCGTCACTTCTCGCGCGTGGGCGGAGCGTCATCGAAAACGTCCCACGTCTCCGGGACGTTTCCACAATGATTCAACTTCTCACGATGCTGGGTGCCGAGACCACTTTTGATGCAAGCACCCTGGTGGTCGACACGAACAGGGTTAACCGGTGGGAAGCGCCGTATGATCTCGTGCGAACCATGAGGGCCTCGATCTACGTTCTTGGTCCCCTGGTCAGCGCGAGCGGTAAAGCCAAGGTGAGCCTGCCCGGTGGTTGTGCGTGGGGGCCGCGTCCGATTGACCTGCATCTTATGGCGTTGGAGCGTCTTGGGGCCCGCATCGCCTTGGAACACGGGTACATAAATGCGTCCGCGCGAAGACTCAAAGGCGCGGAGATCGTTTTTCCAATTGCCAGCGTGGGGGCGACCGCCCAGACGATGATGGCAGCGGCGCTCGCGAAAGGCGTGACTACCATCAAGAATGCGGCGCTGGAGCCAGAGGTCACCGAGTTGGCGAAAGCGCTGGTTAGCGCCGGGGCGAAGATAGAAGATATCGGGACCCCGACACTTACCATCACCGGCGTGGATGAGATTCAACCATTTCACTATCGGGTGATTCCCGACAGGATCGAGGCCGGGACGTTCGCGGCGGCTGCGGCGGCAACGGGTGGCAGAGTCCGCATTGCGCACTGTAGCCCCTCTCAGCTTGACGCCGTGCTGGACGCTTTGAGATTGTGCGGTGCGGAAATCGAGAGCAAGGATGATCACCTGGATATAAAAGGTCCCTCACAAATCGAAGCGATGCATCTGGTTACTCGAGAGTATCCCGGGTTTCCGACCGATATGCAGGCGCAAATGATGGCTGTTCTCACCAGGGCCAACGGTATAAGTACCGTGAAGGATACGATATATCCCGATCGTTTTACCCATGTACCCGAGCTGCGAAGACTGGGCGCCACGATCCGGCTCGACGGAAACCTCGCCGTGATCGCGGGGGTGAACTCGCTCGAAGGAGCCCCTGTCATGGCGACCGACATTCGTGCCAGTTCGGCGCTCATCATCGCGGCGCTGGCTGCGGAAGGGACAACCGACATATCACGTGTCTATCATATCGATCGTGGCTACGAGCAGATCGAGAAGAAGCTCCAGCGACTCGGTGCGCGGATCGAGCGTGTTTCAGCGTGAGACGCTGGATTTTTTAGTTTTTGGGTGGTGTCGGGATGGGGTTGCTCCTCGGCTCCCGGTCCTCGCGCGCGTCTAAAAGTCAGAGCGCGCTGCGGAGGTCGCCTCGGAGCAACCCCATCCCGGCGTAGTCAAGGACAGCCGATGCCAGATCGACACTTCATACTCGGAACGGCTGGACACGTCGACCACGGCAAGACCAAGCTTGTGGGCTGCTTGAGCGGCTGGGACACCGATCGTCTAAAAGAAGAAAAGGAACGTGGGATCTCCATCGAGTTGGGGTTCGCGCCTCTGTGGCTGGACGACGGAACCATGATCGGAATTGTCGATGTCCCGGGGCACGAGCGGTTTGTCAAGAACATGGTTGCCGGTGCCGGGGGTATCGACGTGGCGATGCTGGTAGTGGCCGCCGATGAGGGCGTCATGCCGCAGACGCGAGAGCACCTCGAAGTCTTGCGATCGCTTGCCTTATCGCATGGGCTGGTTGTCATTACGAAGATCGACCTGCTGGCAAAAGACATGGCCGCAATACTGAAAGACGACATTGCCGATCTGGTCGAGGGTACATTTCTGGAAGAAGCCCCCATCGTGGAGACATCGGTTGTCACGGGTGCCGGCATCGATGATCTAAAACGGATTCTGAAGCGTGTCTGTGAGGCCATTCCAGAACGAGACAAAGGGGGATCCTTTCGTTTGGCGGTGGACCGAGTGTTTCATAAGCAGGGTATCGGGGTCGTTGTGACCGGTAGTTGCTACTCGGGAACTGTATCCATCGGCGACACACTAAACTTGCTTCCATCGCAAAAGTCGGTTCGAGTGCGCGACATCCAGTGTTTTGGAGAGAAGCGCCAACAGGGGTTTGCAGGTGAGCG